>WNFO01003993.1_pt1 | contig 22684 bp, 30 predicted proteins | sample 5400251 | NCBI WGS metagenome assembly WNFO01 (sample SAMN13153354, study PRJNA577476) | soil metagenome | isolation source: 100 cm saprolite under Madrone tree | place: USA:California | collected 2016-06-14
CGCCTGAATTACAACTGTCACAACGCCTTTGACATGTTCTCTCTCTCATATGCACCTATACACGGGCACAATAGCATGCCGTTCGACAACCAACTTTGCCTACGTTCCCGGTGGCCGTACGTCCCAAGTCACTTTTGCCGAACTAATGATCATGATCATGATGACACTGGTCCTGACCAGCGATCTACAAGGGCACCGCGAATGACCCGACAACCTTCCCGCCTGCGAATAGATCGCACGGTTCCCACCACTGGACTTTCGAGCGTCTGCTTGCCGCCGGCCTCGTCCCTCTCACCGGCACTGCCTTCGTGACCTCTGGCTCGTCCATGCCGCTCCTTGATGGCCTGCTCGGCATCAGCCTCATCGTTCACAGCCATATTGGGGTGCGTTTTCTCGTAATCCCCCCCATTCCCTCTTTATCTTATTCTGCCGGGTGTAACCCAGTTTGACGCTGTCCTGGTGGACTACCTTCATAAGCGCAAGTTCCCTACGCTCGGTCCGCTGTTCACCTGGATGTTGCGCTTGACGTCAGTCGCTGTCGGAGTGGGCGTGTACCAATTCAACACAAACGATATTGGTGCGTGTTTGTAAATATAAAGCATGCCTTCGTGCACACCAACTGATCGAACGGTTCTTGATTAGGTCTTACGGAGCTCATCCGCCGCGTATGGACTGCATAGGTTTGATCGAGTTGGAAACTTCTCTCCCTTAGTTCCGCGTACGGCATGCAAAGCAGAGTTTTTAGTCCGGAAAAACTTGTAGAAAACTCTAGGACACCTGATTATCACATCTGTTTTTGCTGATCCCCTAATGAAGGGACATGGACAAATGCTCGTACATTTACCATTCTCTTTTCTTTTTTTCCTGAGGTCCCCGTCGGCCCATAGATACAGGGGTGCAGATCTGCGGGGATTGTGGGGCTCCATTAATATTGCGATTGTGACTTCCCGTCGCGCTCGGGAAAAACGAAATGGTCCACTTCTACTGTATTTTCAAATTTGCGACTCACACGGCCGAGGTCGTCAGATGCACAGTTGCCGAAAGGGCTTAGCCAACCAGAGAACTCGAGAGGGTTCGAGAGGGTCCCCAACCTCCCTTGATGGGTCAAATAGCTTTCTCACATGGCGTTGGTTTTTGGCGGCTCCTGACGCTGTGCATTGTGACATATTCGACTGTATACGACACCGCCATGAAAGGCAAAATATTCATAACCGCAAAGTTGTCTATTCATCCTGATGCTTCTTTAACTCGCTCAAGTCTTTTGTTACACTGTGAATTATTTGAGCGAACGAGTTCTACTAGTGCTGTGATCAGTTCGCTTACATGCCAGGGAACCCGAGTATGTCTATCGCATCTATTCGAGTTGCCTCTTCTCCACCCTGATTGGAACTGACAAAGATCTAGGGAGTAGTATGGCACGATGACTCAGGAATGTTGTTCGGTGACACAAACTCGAATGTCTCACTGACGTGCAAACTGTTCACCGATTGGAACCGCACAAACCTCAGATCGACCGACCGACCCTCTTTCACGGTATCCTCGGGAAGGTCCAGGACCTGTGCCGCCTCCGGTTCTTCGGCATCTTCGACATCCTCGAAACCTATCGCGAGACGATTGACCAGCAGTTTGATCAACTTGGGCCCTTGCTGTGAATTGGCCGTGTGGAGGACGATGGTTTTGACTCTGACGACTTGGTTGAACTGGTGGCATGACCATGACCTCGTAAGCAACGACCACTCAAAAGGTTCGTAACTAGTAGGTGCGAGGAGGACAGACGTAGATGTTCAATAGAAGCTGTTCATCGGTGTCGCTCAACAGATAGGAATCTGTGGTGTTTCTCGTTTTTCCAGAGAATATACTTTTTGCATCGTGATCTCCGAATTCATTGAGGCAATTCAACTGGCTGAGGTCCAGATATTCGAGTAGGGATTTAGGACTAGAACCCTGTCGTGGTATTGAGAACCTTTCTACAGCCAAATGATTACATTACCATCACTCGCCTCAGAACGGCTCGTGCTCATGTTCGGTATATGGGGCTGCGCTTGAAGACACTTTCTGTCACTAAGAGGTGTGATGATGGACTTTCTTAGTTACCAAACCGCATACTCAAGATACTGTACATATAAATTAGCCGGAACCTCGCGGCCCGTTGTCTCGTCTACTGTGCCAGAACTGTAACGCTATGTACTTCTGCTTCAAAGGTTCGCAGATGAACATGAGGCCAAGGATGAGGGAACTCTCACCCCCTGAGGTTCGATATTGTTCCACGGCCGCATTTCAAACAATGAAATGCTGCTTAGAAATACTCGATGTCCCAGCATTTACATCAACAACGGCGGCCGTCGACCTCTACATACTAGCCTCGACTTGTTGAAGAATGTCTCTCCACTCGACTACTGCTCGGACATAAACCGGGAGAAGTTGATCATGAAAATAACCTTTAGCACAGGTCCAGCGATACGATGGCCGCGGGATAACTTGACAAAGTGGCACCATGACACAGGCCGCTCTCTGCCCCCGATGTTAAGCTTTGTGCGTGGTATCAATCTACCTCAACGACTACAAAGCGAGATGTTTCATCAGATACAGCCGACGAGATCCCAGACTCAAATTCTCGCGGTTCGTTCGTGCTGATTACCAAAGACTTGTGTGATATTAGGACCTGGAACATAAAGTGACGTTCACTCAAATAGGCGTTATGTCCTCGGACGATAACTCCGGAAAAAAATAGAAGAGAACAAGAACAGTAGACCAGCAAAGATGTAGAAGACTCTACCTTCCTTCCAAGAATCCCCACCTGATAATCTGTTACGAAGCGGTAGGAAGGCAAGACCGACGAAGAAATTCGCGGTCCCTGTGTAAAGTCAGACACCAGTTTCAGAAAAGTCAGGGCAAAAAAATCATACAGTTCAACGAGAGCGCCACCGATGACAGAGAGGAAACAGCCTACGGCGCAAGTCGATGGGTTAACATACGTTGACGAAAGAAATAACGGAGCATACACGAGAGGGCGCCACTTCTGAGATTATGATGAATGGAACGGGTCCCAGACCAACGGCAAAAGACCTGGGAGGTCGAGTAAGCAGAGAAGGGAAGACTGCGGAAAAAGACTTGCATCACGAAGACCAGAACTGTAATGCTTGAAACGATCGTCATTCCTGTGTTCAAAGCATAGCCGGTAAGAACAAGAGAGGCCAGTGCCCCAATGACGGACACAAGGAGCAGAGGCCCGCGTCCGACCCTCTGCAGTCTTGTTAGTAAGTTCGTACGAAAGAAAATCGTCAAACACCTACATCGATCAGGAAGATTGGTGGGAATGTCATAAGGGTATTGACCAACGTAATTCCAAGTGAAACGTATGGTCCTGCGTCCGGTAGAATGCGCGAAAAAATGTCATTGCTATAATAAAGAACTTCCCGATATGAGAACTAGTTGGCCTGGAAATCCTGATTCCGTACTTGCATTGATACCTGTATCAACGATCAACGGGGGGACAACACCAACAAAATGATATTTTACCCGATATTTGCTGAGATATCATTGCAGAAGATACCACCACTAACGGTCGGCGGAGCTCAAAGTTCATCAGTAGGTTTGGCAAGGAAACGGACGTTGGCCCTCGACGATCGTCTTCTAAATCGTGTTCCGACCCTTGGAGTGTCTCATCCAGTAACGGGTCCTCGACGCAGTTCAAGAGCTCTAGAAAATGTACATGGGTCCGAAGAGAAACAGAAAGTGTAACAAGAAACCAGAATCACCTGATTCCCGGAAGAGAGACCTTTGCACCGAACGGGAATCTTCTGGCTTTCCGTGCCGCTTCAGCCACACCGGAGTCTCGACGATGAACCGACTCAGACATAACTGCACGATCGAGGCGGCGGAGGAAAATGATAACACAAATCTCCATAGAGTCGGAGTTGCCATACGCAAGCCGAGCATTTGTGTGATCATGATGCCTGACACGATGGCAAGCTGAGTGAGGACACCTGTTTTCGGGAATGAGCAAGGGAATATTAACGGAAAAGCAAAACCCGTACCAACGCTACCCCTTATGTTTGACGGGGCGATTTCGGCAAGAAAAACCGGCCCCGTACACAGACCGATGCCGGCCCCACAACCTGTCAGAAACCTACATGTTGGTAAGTGGGAGGTTATTTACAATGGAACGAGCTTATTGCCTTCCGAGGAGCAGCAGGATAGTAGAAGGTGCAATGGCCATTAGGCCCGAACCTACCGCCACAGATAGCCCACTGCATTGGAGAGCAGCCTTCCGACCGTGGCGTTCCATGACCATGCCGGCGATAAAGCTACCAATGAAGCCGCCCACGGTGAACATCGAAGTGACGAGGGAGAACACTGCGTCGGACATGGGAATGCATGTAGGCAAGCCATTGGAATGAATTGGTGGGGCAGTTCGACAGGTCAAGGTCGCCTGAATTTGATTTAGGGCCGAGATGTGGTATCCATACTGGAGGGCGCGATAAGAAATGGGTAATTCACGGACGAGACGGGTACCTGAAAGGACACTACAAGGACCCAAATGCAAACCAGCCAGCCGTAAGGGGAGAACGTGGACGGCGGAGAAGACATGATTCCTGTAACAATGGAGAAGAGGACTCGTGACCCGTGACCGTGGTGACCATGACGTGTGAATGAATGCGTCGCCAAGTAGCTGGTGGCGGGCCAGTACGTTCAGGTTCAGGTCAGGCCAGTCTCAGTGTCTCACACTCACAGGGCTCAATTAACCTTCTCGTGCACACGACAATGTCAAACCAGCTAACCGATCGCTTCCACTTTCTGATCTGGGGATCGCTCCGCGGACACATGATCTCACGAAGCTAGGGAAGATGAAAATATTATCCAATGCTACGTTCACGGGGCCACCAACTTGCTTTTAGTCGAACGCCATCGGATCGTTCCATCCCAACTCCATTCCCCAACTCTTTTCCCCCTACCTTCACTTCCCGACTCCTCGAGTCCCCCCCGACGCTCCTTTCACTCTCCTCTCGTTTTCCAAGTCGTTCGCTCAGGCTCAGGCTGGAGCCATGTTTCCTTTCATTCTTTTGATACCCATAGCGTTCATTGGCTCTACCCTTGCCGCTACCGCCGACCAATGGAGGGGACGCTCGATATACCAGTACCGCCAATATTCTTTGTTGACTACGTCTCCGTCTCGCTGAACTCAGTGCCCAGGGTCATCACTGATCGCTACGCGCTTCCAAAGGGTTCAGATATGAACGCTTGTAACGTTACTGAACGGACCTGGTGCGGTGGCACCTGGCGTACCATCCAGGACAATCTAGATTATATCCAAGGTGCTGGTTTCACTGCCGGTGAGTCCATCCCTCTTTGAAGGCGCGCATATCCGTTCTATGGTCCTCTAGTCTGGATCAGTCCCGTCTCTCAGAATTATGATGGCCCTCGAACCCCATATGGTGACCCATACCATGGGTATTGGATTGCGGATGCGTCCCAACTGAACTCGCATTTCGGTACTGCCGATGACCTTAAGGCGCTTTCAGCTGAGCTACATCGTCGCGACATGTTCGTGATCAATGTTCATAATTCGCACCTCCCTTCACCTTCCTACCCAGGTATTTGATGGTTGATATTGTCGCAAATAATGTGATGGCAACGTCTGTCAACACCAGTTTTTCCACGTATATGTTTAAGGAACCGGTAACTCTAATCGCTTTCTAACCCTAGACGTCTGATGACACATTCTTTTAAGACCCAGTATCATCCTTACTGTCCCGTAGACTGGAATAACCTGACCACCATCCAGAATTGTTGGCTTGGTGACACTACTGTCCCTCTCCCAGATGTCAACACGCAGGATCCGACCGTTGCAGCGACTTACAATTCATGGATCAAAAACCTTGTCCAAGAGTATGGCATTGATGGCCTGCGTATAGACGGTATGGCTGTTTTTCTCGAATCGTTACTTCATTTAATGAAAATATCTTTTTCAGCTGCAAAGTGTGTCAAGCACCACTTTAACTCTATGTACCTCTGATCACCCCACAGACACGTGCAGGCATCATTTTGGACTTCATTCTGCGAGAGTGCAGGTGTGTTCTGCATGGGAGAAGTATTTGGTAGTGATATCAGGTTCGTACGGTGCCACATGTGTTAAAATAACGATCAAAGGGACTGGTTTTCTAGCTTAGCCTCGTCTTACCAGCAAGTGATGGACTCGGTTCTAAATTACCCCCTTTACGATGCTATCCTACAAGGCTTCACCATTCCCGGTCCCGGAAATTTGTCCAACGTATCTGCCGTCATGGCCCAGATTCAAAATAGTTTTAAGGTTGTCTTATTCGTATGGCGATGTCTATGACTAACTCGTCGCGATAGGATCCTACTCTTCTCGGTAACTTTTTGGAAAACCAGGATGTCTCCAGATGGCACAGCATATCCGTGGACCCTCAGACCCTCATGTGCGTCCCCTTGCTCTTCATCCGCTTTTAATTTTTAATTTTGACGTAATCCAGAAATGCTATGGTCCTGACATTCATGTCTGACGGGTAACCAACCTTATAAGTTTTTGTTAGTCATCATGCTCACGTTGAACAGCATCCCAATCCTTTATTATGGTCAGGAGCAGGGTGTAGATGGCAGTGCGGATCCTGTACGTCCGTGGTTTGATCATCGAATGATTTTAATACAATGACGTCTAGTACAACCGTGGCCCCCTCTGGACAACTGGATATCAGCGGACTGCGGCATACAATCTGACCGCAACTTTGAACAAGGTTTGTGGGCGTGCATTGTGCACTATAAAATATTCTAAAATAATCTTATTTCATGGTGTCTAGCTACGAAATTACCTCGTGAACAACACAAATTGGGCACAATCTCGTACACAGGTCCTACATGTCACCTCACAAGGCATTGTCATCATGAAAGGGAACGTAGTTACGATCTTGACAAATATCGGTTCACCAGTAAGATTTGAGAGAAATAAAATAGATTTGCTCAATTCTGACGGTCTATGGTTTGCAGCCACAAAATACGAGCATGTTCGCATATACACCCTGGCCACTCAGTTTCTCGAGCAACGAGTGAGTCGGGACTATACGTTCAATGTGGTTATTGGAGTAATTTTGACGCGATTTCTAGTATTTTGTCCTGTAAGCAATGGGCGGTAGGAAGTAATGGGTCCGTGGAGGTTGAATATACGAAAGGCGGTTCGCCAGTAATTCTGGTTCCGGATGATATTCTGCAAGGTTCTGGGCTTTGTCGTGCTGCAAGGGAAGTCACGACTTCAAATACATCGAAAGGCTGTAGATGGCGGGTTAATGTACCACTGGCGGCTACTTTCGTTGGGATATTATTGTTATCATTCATTATGTAGTTTGTCGTGTTGTTACGGTAATTGAAGCGGAGATGAACAGATTTCTCACGATGGTCAGCGCGTTCGTCAGGAACGCTAACGTTTCCACCCCCCACCCAAGCCCACCGTCCCAGACGGCGTGCAACACGCGCTTTCTTGTGCTCTCCAAAGTATTCTCTCACACAAAACGGCTCCAGGCGGCGGAAGTGGCGGTAGAAGGACGGAGCCCTCCTCAGCTCGGTCTCCTGCCATGGACAACCCACCCAACAATAACATACACACTATCGTCAGGGCTCAAATAGTTTTCTTATTATCAACGCTCACGGAAGATAACTTTGACCGAAACCAAGCTGAAATCCGTTCGGTGTGTCCTTTAGCCTCTCGGATTCACAATTTACTCATTTTGGGTTCTGCTTTCGTAGTTATCTGAGCAACATGGGCTTGAAACATACCTACATTTTATCCGGCGTCTGATCGTTCATTCCCAAGCCCGATTGCAGTCCACAGCTGCGCCGTCAGCTTTTGACACCTCCACGTCGCTGACTTTCCGGCTGTTAGTTCAAGAGACTCAACGACTCGCCCGGGACCCTTTTTTGGCCGACCGGTTTCGTGATGGACTAGATCGCGGAGAGGGTGATATTTTCAGGCATTTTGATCTGGCAAGATTCGCGGATCGAGTTGGACTCCGTCCTCTAGAGCGTCTTGTGCTGGCATCCTCGATTGTAACGGCTCCAACCCGCAAGGAGCTTTCTTTGCAAGCCATGTCCATGATACGTGTCGAATTCGAGAATGCAGTCCTAGCCCTATGCCAACATCCATCTTTCGATCATGCCGACCTTTCCCCTGCGCAGGTGGCCCAGCTACTTTCCAATTTGCTGGAGTTATCAACCCATGACACGCCAATTTTGGATGGCCCTCAGCGTCAGGCTCTGATTGCTGCGGCACAAGCAAAGTATGGTACGGAGGTTGTTGCCCCGATCTTGCAGCAAATCATTCCTCGCCTAAGGTTGAGCCGTTTTGCCATCGCTTGTGCTGTCCTGACTGACGGTCACATGCAATCAGTCTACCACCAGGAACAACCCTCGTTCAAGCTTTCAATCAACTGGGTCCAGAAATCACAAGTGACACAGACACCGTCCGAGTGCTAATGCATCGCTTCGGCATCTCAGAGTCGAATCCACCAAAGGATGCTGCCGTAATTGAGTATATGGTCGTCTTGGCGCGTCTTGCAGCAGATGGTTCTGTCCTGGGTGATGTTGGGTCATTCGTCCGGGCGATAGGTAGCTTTGTGAGTATTTTTGCTCCAAAGTGCTGTCAGTTCCACTCAAATGCACACAGTCGAGTTCCATCAACTGGGCTGAAGTGATCAAAGCCTTCGACATCCCCGATCGTTCTGGTGTGGACACAGCAACTCTGAAGCTTCTCATCGCCATTCTGCTCAATACTCCTCGTGACGCGGATGTCCACGCTGTGGCTGGCTTCTGGTCCACGTGGCGCAACTCCCTATTTCAGTTGCGGCTGTTGGATGCTCTTCTTTCGCTTCCGGCCGATACATTCAACTTCGTCACACTTCCTGGTCATCGAATCGTGACGATGGACGATGTAGCTAGCGCAAGCCCCACTATCAAGGCATTGGCCGCCAATGTCCAGGGTTCGACTTGGAACTCTTTAGACCTTTTCGAAGTTTTGGTGCACCTGGCGGATTCCGAGCATACTGAGGTCAGAGGTTTTGTCCGGGAAATGTTAGACAAGGCTGTTCGCATCAGTGCTGAGCTAGTCCATATGGGTTTACTTGAGGCGCCGGTCAGTTTTCGTTTTCCTCGTGATATCACCATTCTGATATGTCGTCACCGGCAGCAAACAGAATGGAATGAGATCCGTTCTGAGTACTCTCAGAAATTACTCGCCATGTTTTTAGCTGGGCACCCGAATCACCAACTGGTCTTTATGAGGATTTGGCAGATACGCCCGGCGTACTTAACGAACGCATTTGCTGCTTTTTACAAGGAGAGCCCTCTGAATATCACTAGGATCCTTGATGTCGCTCAAGATCTGAAGGCGAGTTCTCGGTGATTTTATAATGAGTTATGTTGCTGACGGGCATTCAGATCCTAGATGCGCTTCTTGATGTCAAGCCGTTCGACTTTGCCCTCGATGTTGCCGCTCTGGCATCACGGCGAGAGTATCTTAACCTCGACAAGTGGCTCGCTGATAATGTCGCGACTCACGGTGCCGAATTTCTGCACGCAGTGATCGAGTTTTTGGATGCAAAGATGGAAAGTGAAAAAGCCACACGAATATCGGACCCTATCATAGAGAGTCGCACAATGACTTTGAATCCGCTCACAATCACCATTTTCCTTCGTGTTTTGCGGAACAAGTATGGAACAATGTTGTTTCATGGTTCTATTTCTGACATTGCTATCAGCTCAAATATCATGCATCCAAGTGATGTGGACTATTGTCTGGAAATTCGAAATGCTTGTCTTCAAATCCACCCTCGTCTCATGAACTTGACGCCGGGACTGGATTCCGAACCCGGGTTCTCAGTTGTCAGTTACTCGCCAGAAATAGAACTCGAAGTCGATGGCATCTTCAAGCAGATGTACGATGAACAAATCACGATTGACGATGTCATCGCGATGCTTCAACGTTACAAAAATTCGTCTGGCTCCCGCGATCACGAGATTTTTTCTTGCATGCTCCATTTCTTGTTCGACGAGTACAAGTTCTTCCAGACTTGGTACCCTTCTCGCGAACTAGCGATGACGGGGTATTTGTTTGGATCTATTATTCAACACGAACTGGTGGATTACATCCCGCTCGGCATCGCGATACGCTACGTCATTGATGCTCTCAACTGCCCTCCCGAGACCAACCTGTTCAAATTTGGGCTCCAAGCTCTGTCAAGATTCGAGTCCAGGCTCTCTGAGTGGGCCCCATTGTGTCAGGCCCTTCTGGACATACCTCACTTACTGGAAGCGCGCCCTGACCTGGCCTCTCTCCTCCGGCGTGCACTGACAAATGGTGGGGACAATATTGGTGATGTCCGTGTTGCCCCGGTTTCACGTACGGAGGCGTCAGTCGTCTTCACTGCTATTAAACCGGATCGCAATGACGATGACTTCGTTTCCCCGGCGGAGGAGATCTCGGATAAAATATTGTTTATCATCAACAACCTCGCCCTTGTAAACGTCAACTCGAAATTAGACGATATGAAGGTCCACTTGAAGGAGGAACATGCACGATGGTTTGCCAACTATCTGGTTGGTCAACGCGTCAGCACGGAACCGAACAACCACCAGCTGTATCTCCAATTTCTTGATGGTTTAGATCGACCTACGCTCTTCGGTTTCATCCTAGAGGAAACAGTCATCAAGTCGGCATTGTTGTTGAATGCTGAACAGACACTGCATTCGAGCTCAGAGCGGTCTATTTTGAAAAATCTTGGGTCCTGGTTGGGGTCGATTACACTCGCTCGAGATCGCCCTATTAAATTCAAGAATATCTCTTTCAAGGATGTTCTTGTTGAGGGGTACGATGGCGGTCGACTCATTGTTGCCATTCCGTTCGTCTGCAAAACTTTGGAGCCCGCAGCCAGATCGACAGTGTTCAAGCCCCCTAACCCGTGGTTAATGGCTGTGATTGGTCTGCTCATCGAGCTGTACCACTTCGCCGAGCTCAAACTTAATTTGAAGTTCGAGATAGAGGTCTTGTGCAAAAGCTTAGGGATCGAGCTTGACACCATCGAGGCTACGTCTATCCTGCGCAATAGGCCTGTCGCCGACTCACTAACTGGGCCTTCCCTACCCGATTATGTTGGGGATATCGATATCCTACCGATGGGCGGGTATGATCCCAATACACAGCTCAACGCAAATTCCCAAGTATTGTCCCTCAGTGGCTCAGGTCCTGTTGAACCCCATCGGACAGTTGGGCCTCAGCTAGAACAAATTTTATCTGAACTAGTGCACCATGTTTCTATCAGTCCGCATCTCGGCCCCCTGGCAACCAACGTATCCTTTAAGCGGGCTGTCCAATTGGCCGTAGACCGCTCTGTTCGTGAGGTGAGTGTGTAAGGTTAGATTTCGTTTGATTAGGTCTCAACACGACGTAGATCATTCTACCGGTGGTTGAACGTTCTGTAACCATCGCCGGGATCTCGACCAAAGAGCTGGTGTCCAAGGATTTCGCTTCAGAATCCAATGAGGAAACTTTGCGTCAAGCAGCCCATCGTATGGCGCAAAAACTGGCAGGAAGCCTTGCCTTAGTGACCTGTAAGGAACCTTTAAGGAGCAATTTATCGAGCCACATGCGGCAGTTCTTGAATGAACAGGGATTTACCGAGGTATTTTCATTTGTATTACTACTGTGTTTAATGTTCATGTCTTTCCACAGCAAATGACTCCAGACCAAGTTGTGCTGCTACTTCTCCAGGATAATATTGAGCTCGCCTGCCGTGCCATCGAGAAAGCGGCGATGGATCGGGCCGTTGCCGATGTTGACGAGAACTTTGCTGCCTCTTACGAGCTCCGCAGGCGCCATCGCCAGGTATTGGCTCTGTCCAGCCTTTTGTTAAGACAGTCAGACTAATACTTGCCGCCCAGACAAATCGTGGACAGCCTTTCTGGGATGTGTCTGCCATGAACTCGAACTTCTCGACCAACCTGCCGGATCCGTTGCGAATCAAACCCACCGGAGTGCAAGCTAACCAAATTAGCGTCTACGAAGACTTCGGTATATTTTAATTCTTAATCATCCACTCAATGACTTGTTCTAATTTATAACGCACTCAGGGGTGGATGCGAAGCGGCACTGGTCAAGTAGACCCTCATCAACTGTGTCTTATTCCCGCAACGATGCCCCTGCTTATTCCCCGTCCCCGGCTGTTGAGCAAAGTGTTGCCGTGCCTGTTGCTCTGTCCCATCCAGAAGCAATGGAACGATTCAACGTGAGCGGTCTTCTGACGTTTAGTGCTACTCCTACTAAAGCTGTCCCAGAACCTGGTGAAGGATTTAGAGGCGGTGCTAATCCAACTACCCATGCAATCCTTAGCCGCGCTCCCTCCGAATCATGACGTTCGCCATATCGTTAAGCAGATTCTTTATCTCGCTGCTGAATCGTCGGACCGCCACCGTACCCCTCTACTGATGTCTCAAAAGATCGTTCAGCTGCTGTACAAGACATCACAACAGTTGACTCGGGAGGTCTACGTAGTTCTTTTGGATCAACTTTGTCGCACGTTCGAAGATGTTGCAAAGGAGGCCATAACGTGGCTTATCTATGCTGATGACGAGGTTTGTTTTACCCGTAGCTCCGCCCATTTCTGTAAAACTGAATGTCCCTGTGACGGCCACACTCCTCCGCCGTGGTCTGATCAGCATTACTCAGCAAGATCAGCAACTGGCGAAATTCTTGTTTGCTGACCCCAAACCTACCCTACAAAATTTCGCCACAGGGCTTATCAGGGAATGTTTGACATGCGACCCTCCGCTTGCCTCACAAAGTCAGTTTAGTTTCACGATTGAGGTGTTGAGCCAAATCATGCAGACTGGGAAGGAAAATGATGAGTGAGTTTTAACATTTCAAACCCGCGAGACTGTGCTAACTACGGCTTAGAACTCAGAGATTGCTGGACGATCTCCGGGGAATGGGACGTGGCCCAGGCGGCGACTATATGCCCCGGTCAATGAATGGCAAGACAGACGCTGGACAACTTCGAGAAAAGCTTTTCATCTGGTTCCAGCAGTGGGTGAGCATCTTCCAACGCTCCCCTTCACCGGAGAAGGCCTTCGTCCCCTTCATCACGCAATTGACGAAGCAAGGCATACTCAAAATGGACGATGTCTCGTCGTTCTTCTTCCGGGTGTGCGCGGAATCGAGCGTGAATAGTTACATCAAGAGTGTCACATCGGGTGACTTTTCATTTTCTTACGCCTATCACGCCCTCGACGCCATGTCCCGACTTATCGTTTATATCATCAAGTACCATGGTGACGCATCTGGAGTCAACAACGATCAGGCGAAGGTACACTACCTGACAAAGATCTTATCCATCTTTGTCCTGGTACTTGCCAATATGCATGAGGAGCAGGGCCAGGCATTTCAACAGAAGCCCTTTCTCCGGTTTTTCTCCAGCTTAATCAATGATTTACACACCATTGAGGCGAGCCTAGGATCCGCATACTTCCAATTACTTCTAGCGATAAGGTACCATTCATATAATCCTATTTTTGGAGTAATTTCAAACCTTTCATGAACCAGTGACACACTCAGCTCATTGCAACCCACATATTTCCCTGGGTTCGCGTTCTCCTGGATGAGCCTAATTTCACATCGCTTGTTCATGCCAAAACTTCTCATGTCGGAAAATCGCGAGGTTAGTATGACGCTTCACGTTCGCCACCGTGATTTATTTGATTTGCAGGGTTGGTCCGCCTTTTACAAATTATTATTGTCGCTCTTCAAATTCCTCTCCCCCTTCCTCAAATCGACCCGGCTTCGAGGTTCATCCAGAGACCTTTATCGTGGTTGTCTCCGACTCCTACTCGTCCTCCTTCATGACTTCCCAGAATTTTTGAGTGAATATTATTTCACTCTATGCGACGCCGTACCTTCCGGTTGCATCCAATTGCGCAATATCATCTTAAGCTCCTTCCCCTCCACCATTATTCTTCCAGACCCATACCTCGTGAATGGGGTCTACGATTCCGTCCCAGAAATGGGACCAATACCGCCAATTCTGTCCGACTTTACTGCCGGACTTAAAAGTGGAGATTTGCGCGTCTACCTTGACCAGTATCTCCTGGGTCGCGCTTCCTCCACATATTTGCCTACCTTAAAGGATCGTCTTCGGGCCCCAACGTCCGATGACGCCTCGGAAACGTATGACGTCCCGTTCCTTAATGCCTTGGTGATGCATGTCGGCGTCTCGTCAGTTGCTCAGGCCAAAGCAAAGAGCGGTTCGTCCCTTTTCAACGCCTCCGATCCTGGTGTGGTGGCTCTGCGATATCTGGCAAGGAACCTGGATCCCGAAGGTACGCTGAATTTCACGGCATGAAATTCTCTCTGACAACCCGTTAGGCCAATATCTATTGTTGAATTCGATGGTGTTGCACCTCCGATACCCCAACGCGCACACCCATTGGTTTAGCTCCCTCACTCTCTATTTGTACCTTGACGCCAGCGACGATCCTTTACGCGAAATCATCACGAGGGTCCTTGTGGAACGCTTTGTCGTCCATCGGCCCCACCCATGGGGCGCTCTGATCACATTCATCGAGCTGCTTCGAAATCCCAAGTACGATTTTTGGAGCAAAGGCTTCGTCAGGGCCGCGCCTGAAGTTGCGCTACTACTTGATGGTGTAAGTCCTTTTGTTGACGACCCCGAACTCTAATTTACATTTTGATCACAGGTCGCTAGAGCCATCTTTGTATCTTAAAAGGACGATGGTGCTTGAGTGTCCACCATCTGTCCCATCTACACCTTTTCTTCATTTCCGGGTCGTTTATCATGCACTGTATTGTACTCGCACGCTGTCACCCTGCTTTCTACGATATGGACAATGTTCCGTATTACGATCAACACATACGACTATATAGCACCTATCGTCCCTCTCCGTTAATGCTGCCATGACATCCCACTGTGGTACTCCCAAGAACATCCCCAAAGTCTGTACATTGTGAAACGTTAGGTGTTGATCAGACCGGGAAATACGCACTGGAAAGAATATCCACATACCCCGCTTTTTCTATCCCAGCTGCTCCTCTTTTGTCCGCCCGTTTCCCGATAACCAACCAATCCGCAAGAGCCAATCCAGTGCGAATGGGGAACAGACGCACAGCTCGTTCCAAGCCTGACGGGTCATCCGCGATTATGAACAGCATTGTGGAGGAGGGAGAGGATTCGTGTGGATGTGTGAATATGACACCTTGCCAAACAAAAAATATTTGTGATGAAAACTTATCCACTCCTTTTTGCTTGGCACTATTATCTTACCTTGGGATAAGCCATTCAGGGGTTCTCCATTTAGCTGTAGTACTGGCGGGCCATTTTCCTGGTCCGCGATACTGAATGCTGTCCTTCGTTGCGTTAGGCACCGACGTATATATTGACCACTGGGACCACCGATCACGACGATATTCCCCGTTCCTGTTCCTGCATAAGAAGTGCCTCGAGTCTCCGTCGTCGTCGTCGTCGTCTCCAGGTCCTCCATTTCCGATTCGGGGACAATATCGGCATCCAATTTGAAGTACGTGAGCAGATCGTTTGCGAGCCTTCGCGCGATCGATATTGCGCCATTCGATCCTTCACTGGTGGTAGAGATCACGATTTTGAGACGTCCGAAGGAACGCAGGATCGAGTATGGATTCGTGGATCGTTGTGCGGCCGGTGGTGGTGATTCGGCCGTGGAGAGGATCTGTGAAACAGCCTTCAACGTGAGTCTCCTGCGAAGCGACAGTTGTCAGTGGGAATCCTACCGCCCATCTACTACTAGAGTCACGGTGGAAATAGAGTTGCGTGCTAGCGGTAAGGACATGATGAGATATGGTGAGGGTGTACCCATCGATATCTAGTCGTCGATTCTCCAGCTTAGCCGCATCGACGCTGAAGCACCCAACGTTGCAAGTAACTACCGAAACGGTGCTATCGCCCCTTTCTACCGTTAAGCGTCCCAATCTAGCGGTGGTAGACAGTTCGTCATAAGGTAGAGGAATTGTAGTGATTGATACCCACCTTCCAGGGACAACCAATTTCAGTATGCGCCAACCGTGAAGAGAACCGGTCTCTGCTGGTATTGCGGTAGTCAGCGTGAATGTGGCGGAACATCGAGGAGGCGGTCGTTCGCCATTCAGAATAGAACCTAGAAAGACCTTCACTTCTGGATTTTTGAAGACTGAGGGGTACCAGTGGCCTTGACCTGGCTCCTCGCGATAGCTAGGTCCGCGAAGGTAAAGAAAGGAAGTGGCGAGGGCAAGGAAGAATGTGCGTACCTTACAATTGCATCCGTTGCCCAGGTCCTCAAGACACTTACTAATTCTCTCGAGTGCCAAGTGGGTACGTTCTCATCTATAGAGCTGGATTGGGTGAGGGAGACGAAGACCTCAGGAGGGTTACATGTCGAACGTACCCGTGCAAAACCAATGAAGGGGTGTCCACCAAGTTCGATAAGAATAAATCATTATCGTCTGGAGTGAAAGAGCTCTCTAGGATCGCCCGCAGAAATGGGTCTATGAAGTGAGCCGAGCTGTGGCAATGGTTCGTTGGCGCGCATTGAGATGAGGACATTGAGGGGATTTGGAACACCAACCGTGAGTGGATCAAGGGGACATACGCCTGTGCTTTGATGAATCCAGCGGCAGGGATCACTAGAATGTGCTAACTTAGACACGCGAGAGACGGAGGTGGCTCTTATTTACTTGCCACCACCCTATCAGGGTGTCTTGCGGCGTTGTACCATGTACCTTGTCCCCCATTTGAATGTCCAATGATGATAACCCTTTCTGGCGCAAATGCCCATGCTTTCCACCTTGAGGATGTTCCCAAGATGGTAGTAAGTGCAGAGACGGTGCCCCATGCATCGTCTGCGCTGGGCCCATGCCAATCCAAACCCTGTGGATTTCGTATTATCATATAACAAACCCAACGAGGCTATACCACAACATACCCACGGAGTCCTTCCAGAGGGCAGGACGATCCAGCTCCGTTCTTGACGAGGTAAAGATTCGACCCAGAAAGGTTGCTTTAAAACGTCCACTCCCGCACCATCTGTCTTTGCAGGAGAGGAGTGAGACGTGGCAACAGCGCATTAGTGAATATACACGAACGCAAGGCCAGTATTGGCGGGCTTGGTGCCTTGAGAGGAGCAATCGAATCCGTTGGAGGGAGAGCGATGAACCCCATGGGAGTTGTGTCTGACGAGAAGTAGGTTGCTTTGATGGCCTCAGTATCTGTCCCCGACCAATGACCGAGCTGGGTAACGGGCAATTGGACTTGAAGGACCCACAAGGGACCATCGGAAACGAAAAAGACATCGAGCGAGAGTGTATCCCTGTAGAATGCTTTGGATTGTGAGATTCTGATAGGGAGAATGCGTGTCTGTCCAGGAGCAAATCGTGTACGCGTGAGCAAGGAAACCCCAATTCCCTAGATTAAGATAGAATAAGTGAGTCTTCCCGCAGTCTTACAAGCACGTTACATCCTCACCGCATCAAGTAGCTGACGAGATGGAGAGATGGCCGTGACAGTGCACCAACTTGTCGACAAACATCTCAATCCCACGCCAAGGGCGTCTCCGAATGCAAATCCTTCAATAAAGTCCGGGGCTATGTCGCAGGATGTCTCACGCCTCATAGGATCGGAGGAAGGTTCAAAGTGTGCATTGACCGATACGACGAGTGTAGGCGTTTCGAAACCCGAACCTCCCTCCTTTGGGTCACCAAACAACCTGATCTGAACCGCACACTTCAGTGATGTAACAAAGGAGAAGAATGTCGGCTGAGCACCTCATAATCTCCGCTTACGTATAGATGATATACGGTAGGCGACACTGCAGACGGTACCGTTGGAAGATTCACCAAGTGCGGGGGAGCACAGTCAACTTTGTATATATTTCCCGAATACCACTCTGGTACAAAGTGCTTCGACTCGACGTCTGCGGGAACGAGGGTGAAGAAAGAACCTCCCTTTAGCTCCACCAGGAAATTCGGAACAGCGGGGGGTGGTTGTGAATCGGAACGAGGCGGGTGGACGGCGAGGGTGGTGCGCAGCACGGCATGATGTTGTAGGGCTGCCCATCCTTCCGTTGCGCGTAGAGGAGCCCAACTAGGGTATCCAGTATGAGACGGTCATGATTGGACAACTAATTGCCCACCGGATGTGACGGAACGAGACAGCAAGATCGCCATCAGGACCTAACATGGCCTTCGACCAACGGACAAATCCTCCATCAGCCAGCGAGGACGGATATGACGCGTCGAGATCAACTTGTTCGGATACTGCGTTGGATAAGCTTGAGAGTGAGCGTGAGAGATGGTGGAGATACAATGCGTACAGTCAAGGGGAAAAGATGGGGAGAGAAAGTGCTGCTCCCTGGCGTGGATTGGGAATGGACCGAGGACCTGTTAGAGGGTCAATAGGAAGAGAAAATGAGGACGCAAGGACGTGCATCCCAGGATTGAGCAATGTCAAGAGACCAATGGGAGTCGGTAGCTTGCATGGCTCACAGCTGTCGGGTTCGCGCTTATCGGGCAGATTAGAGTTTAGCACTCAACATCGATGTCTGGCAGACAAGGCGGCAAACTCAAGCCTTTGAAGGTAAATATGCCATTCAACGTCACAGATTCTCGGTCGCTGTAGCTTGTTGCAGGCACCAAAGAAGGAGAAAACGGAGGAAGATGAAGACGATGCTGCTTACAAGGCGAAAAAGAAGGCAGAGACAGAGGCGCTGCAAGCTGCGAGAAACAAAGGTACCATCACTATGCTATTATCCGATGCGATAGCTAACATTTGAGATGTACAGCACTGAAAGGTGAGGAATAGATGACCGCCAGGGTGAAAACGCTAACGGGGGGCGTGGTTGGACAGGTGGCGCACCTGGAGGTGGAATCAAGAAGTAAGAGTGTTATGGTATGAAGGGGGAATAAGGTAGCTGATGATTATTTCTAGGTCAGGCAAGAAGTAGAGGTCGGAGAGGGCAGGGGAGAGTAGTAGAATAACAGAGATGGATTCGTGTGAAAGTAAACGGGACGGAATGCAGCGCCGTTCAACGCTCGTTCTCTCCCGCAACAATGCTGGGTTCAGCGCAGAATTTACCCCCCAACAAAGGGCCCTCCATCATCCAACAACAGTCCCAACTCGCCCAACCACAGCAGCTCCAGAACGCCCCCTCAGATGTCCCTCCCCCTCCCCTCAACGGCCAAGACTTCACCCTCTCCAACGTACTTCATTTTCTTCAATCAGAATGGCGCAAGTATGAACGCGACCGCAACGAGTGGGAGATCGAGCGTGCTGAGATGCGAGTGCGTCGTCCAACTCTACCTCGTCCTGCCTTTTCATTCATTTATGTTCCGCCAGGCCCGCATAGCTCTTCTTGAGGGAGAGCGCCGTTCCTTCGAGAATATCAAAGTCGACCTCATGCGCCGCATAAAAATGCTAGAATACGCCCTCCGTGTTGAGCGGTTCGTACCAATACTCTCTTTTACCGGGTCCAGGGACCTGACACGTTCCGCACGAGCAGCTCAAAGCAACTCTCACAACCCGGCCCTCACGCATCCCAGTCGATCCCCCCCGCAAAGGTTGCCTCTTTGCAGTCTTCTTCTCAGAAGGACGAGACATCTAGCCATAAGGAAGCTAGCAGTCCCAGCTCCCCTCGTAGCGAAGGTAATTGGCTCCCCATTCATACCCCTCCCCTGCTGACAAAGTTTAAGATTCTCCCTTACCCCCAGAAAGGGGACAGAATGGTACCTCTGCCGCTGGCTCAGCAAGAGCGGGTGCATGGGCAGGACCGTCATCATCATCTGGGTGGACAGGCACAAATGGCCCAGCCTCGACCACAGGCATAGGCAAACCATCACTTGGACGTGACCCTAAGAGCCGCGCTCGCAGCAGAGACTACCTTAAACAGTACGCTTTCGACCTGAAAGAGTTTCCTATTCTCATACACCTTCCAGATGCCTGCAAGAAATACAATATCTCACCTCCCCCCAAGCGTTGAACCCATTGCCCTCTCGACAACTTGGATCGAACCCATCTCTTCCAGTTACCCTTCCCAATGTTCCATCGTTCGATCAGATGGCCTACAACACGCGTCCGCGCAAACTCATGTCTGAAGTCGGCAAAGAGTTCCCTCTCCTCAATAACATGAATGTCATTTCAAATCCTGCATCTACTGCTGGCCCATCCTCTACGGCCCCTCAGGTTTCCTCTCTTGACCGCGGGCCTGGCGTTGTATCCTTACCATCCCAACAGAATCAACTGCCCCAATATCAGTCACCTCAGCTGCCAAGTAGCCAGCCCACCTCTGCTCAGTTGGGGCAGATGTCGGACGCAGATAAAGAGAAGGACGAGTCGATTCTCGAGTCACAGTCGCGCACGTCTATTTATCGTCCTGATGATAAAGGAGAGTGGAGAGAGAAGCTGGGGCTCTCATACGCGGGTCCCTCGGGTGCACTGGCGGATAGTGCATGGGACCGCCGTCCAAGGGATGACGATGAGGACGTCAAAGAGGATGATACTGAGGTTGAAGAGGAGGAGTCGAATGTACTCGGTGACGGTGAAGGCACCAAGGTCTGGAGAACCAAGAGAACATTGAGAAAGTGCGCCTTCTGGTCGATTCTTATTGATGCAGCTCTCACACGTCCATAGCCACCTTGACGCCGTCAGGGCAATTGCTTTCCATCCAACAGAGCTCTGTCTTGCCACTGGAGGTGACGACTGCACTCTTAAGGTCTGGCGAACAGATGTCACCGGCTTGGCTTCCTCAAAGTGCGCAAATTTTCGTTATTGTCCTCTGTCTGGCATCAATACTCACGTCGTCCGATACACAGCTCTCGTCCAGTAACTGAAGTCGAACCACAGTTGACCCTCCGTGGCCATTCAGCAGCTATTACCCGCCTGATCATCGCACCCTCAAAGCAACTTATTTATTCCGCATCTCTCGATTCAACTATTCGCGTCTGGGCGCTTCCATCTTCGACTCATACTACATATGCTCCATTCGATACCTCACGACTTCACGGAGAGCTCATCGGACATACAGATGCCGTTTGGGATCTTGCGCTCGTGCGCGATGAATGCACGCTCATAAGTGGGGGTGCGGAAGGAGCTGTCAAGGTGTGGGATGTCAGCGATGCCTCTAGTCGTGGTTCGTTGCGCCTCTCATGGACATACAATGGCGTGGACTATGACGGCGAAGAATCGGACGACTTACCAGGCGTTACCGCGGTCGAGGCGATCAAGGTGGACTTGAAGAAGGTTGCGGTGGCATATCAGAATGCGACGATTAAAATATTTGACGTGGTGCATGGGAAGGAACTGGCTGTTCTGCACGGCGAATCCGGGTCTGGTAAGTGTAAAGCTTATATGCTTTTCTTCTCACCTGACCCTTCTTTCCAGACGGCGGGCTTTCACAAGCGAATAACATCGTTTCACACCCGACAATGCCCTTTCTTATTACCGCCCACGAGGACAAGTATATAAGCATCTATGACATCAACACAGGTAAGTCCCATTGTGAGCGATGGACACTTCCCGGTACTGATGTCTCCTCAGGCCAGTGCACGTACTCGATGCCTGCCCACTTGGACGGTGTGACCTCTTTATCGATCGATGCTGCCGGCTTTTCTCTAGTATCTGGTGGCCATGACTGTTCTATCCGCTTTTGGGACATACTTGGTACCAAGGCATGTATCCAAGAGATCACGAGCCACCGCAAAAAGGCGAGCGAGGGTGTGCTTGACGTGCAATTCCACCCGTCTCTACCTTTCATGGCTAGCGCGGGTGCGGATGGCATCGTAAAGCTATACGCGTCGTCATAATACGTATACCACCCTCTCTACTCATTAGGATAGACCTCACGTTAGCCTTTTACTACCATCTGATCAATTATTGTATGCCAGAGATTTTCATTCCTGGGAGTCTTCGATACTCATACATGAATGACCTACCCCAACCAATGTTTAATTGCAACTACAGCAAAAAATAATTCAGTAAGAAGGCTGATGATTTCAAAGAGACAGAGTTATTGATACAGTGCAAATCCTAAATGTGTATCGCTACATGGTATTGTACACTGCCTGCGCATCGTACTTGGCCGGAACAACTAGAAAAAAAAGTCCATCGATGAAAGACGTGAAAGGTGAAACTAGATAACTACGTGGGGCCCTCATTAGTGAAATGCTATCAAAGAAAAAAGGTGACCGCGGAGACGTACAAATCGACATGCCCTGCTCGGCACTCAATATTTCTGCGCCGAGACCCCTGGCTCGCACCAAAGCCTCCACTTGATCCCGTATGACATGGCAAATTGGCCGACTAGACTTGCGCTCCAAATCCTCCTTACAATGGATGACGTAAATGCGCAAACCCGCAAGTAGCTCCGATGGCGAGTCCACATCCACAGACCTATTCCGACGGCGTCTCTTCTTCCTCTTGGGCCCGTCGGCGGTGGCAGTAGCAACACGACTGGCCGTACTACTGCGACTGCTCTTCGCGGTGGTGGCAGTCGCAGTGGCACGCACAGCCGCTACCTCAGCCGCTAGTGCGGCGAGCTCATCTACGAGGTGTTCAGGACTAAGGTGACCGTAGAGGTGTTCGTCCGACCGGCCGGACGGCCACGAACATTCTAT
>WNFO01004531.1_pt1 | contig 22679 bp, 17 predicted proteins | sample 5400251 | NCBI WGS metagenome assembly WNFO01 (sample SAMN13153354, study PRJNA577476) | soil metagenome | isolation source: 100 cm saprolite under Madrone tree | place: USA:California | collected 2016-06-14
CCAGGGACTCAAGCAATTGCGGCCGGAGTTGGACGTTTACTTCCTGAGCGACCGTCAGGCGGAGAAGATGGCTGGGGACGTTGGCGCTGCCTGCGTCCGGCGCATTTTCTACCAAGTGGAAGAACCCCTGGAACTTCACCTGAGCATCCTTGACGGCATCACAGACCGGTACGAGACACCTTACTTCGACAACTTGCAGAAGTACGCGCAACGGCCGATAGGTACATTCCACGCGTTGCCGATTGCAAGGGGGAAATCAATCTTCAAATCCAATTGGATTCGCGACATGGGTGAGTTTTATGGGCTGAACCTGTTTCTGGCCGAATCCTCGGCCACAACTGGGGGTCTTGACAGCCTGCTGGAACCAACGGGAACCATCAAGATTGCGCAAGAGAAGGCTGCTCGAGCTTTCGGCGCAGACCACGTGTTTTTCGTGACCAACGGAACGTCGACGTCGAACAAGATGGTGGAGCAAGCGTTGTTGGCCCCCGGCGACATCATGCTAGTTGACCGGAACTGCCATAAGTCCCACCACTACGGCGCGGTGATTTCTGGGGCCTTCCCCCTCTATGTAGAGGCCTACCCGTTGACGCAATACTCGATGTATGGCGCGGTGCCTTTGCGCACGATCAAGAAAGCTTTGCTCGATTTGAAAGCAGAGGGCCGGCTGGATCGAGCGCGCCTCTTGGTGCTCACGAATTGCACCTTTGACGGACACATCTATAACACCGAGCGGGTGATGGAAGAATGTCTGGCGATCAAGCCCGACCTTATCTTCTTGTGGGATGAGGCGTGGTTCGGATTCGCAAGATTTAGTCCCTTTTACCGCCGGCGCACAGCGATGGGAGCTGCGGCGTCACTTGAAAAAAAGTTTCAAGATCCAGCGTACCTTCCAGCGTACAAAGAACAGGAAAAGAAGCTGGGTGCTGACCTGCGCCCGGATGATAAGAGGCTGCTGGAAACGCGTTTGCTGGCCAACCCCGAAAAGGTGCGCGTCCGCGTATACCAAACCCATTCAACGCACAAATCCATGTCGTGCCTCCGGCAAGGCTCGATGGTGCTGGTCAAGGACCCGGATTACCACACTGTCGAAGAGCAATTTCACGAGGCAGTGTTCACCCACGCCTCTACTTCGCCCAATTTGCAGATCATTGCGTCCCTGGATGTGGCGCGGCGACAGATGGAGCTGGAGGGCTACGAGCTGGTGAACCGAGCCATTCAATTGGCACTGGACCTGCGCCGCGAAGTAAGTTCGCACGCACTCATCTCGAAGTACTTCCGGATCCTCGGTGCCGACGAAATGATACCTGCCGAATTCCGGAATTCCGGATTTGTGGACTACATGACGCCAGGAGCCAATTGGGCAACCGCGGTAGAAGCGTTCAAGGAGGATGAATTCGCCTTGGATGTCACGCGCCTCACCCTGGTTTGCGGGGCGGCGGGCTTTGACGGCACGCAGTTCAAGAATCTGCTGGCCGCTGAGTACGACATTCAGCTCAACAAGACTTCGCGAAACAGCGTGCTGCTGCAGACCAACATAAACAATACGCGTAGCGACATCGCCCAACTCATAAAGGTACTGGTCCAGATTTCACAGGGTATTGAAAAGAAACTTGCGGATGGTGGCACTTCTGCTAAGCAAGCGTTTGCTGCCCGCGTGAAATCTCTGATGACGGATGTACCCAATCTTCCGAATTTCAGCTCCTTCTTCGGCCACTTCCGGGAAGATCCCTCGAGCTTAACGAGTGAAGGGGACATGCGCTCGGCATTCTTCTGCGCATATCGTGAAAAAGAATGCGAGCACTTGAAGCTGTTCAGTCCCGAAATCGATAAACGCTTAAAAGAAGGGCCAGCATTGGTATCGGCAAACTTTGTGATTCCCTATCCGCCAGGTTTTCCGATCATGGTCCCCGGCCAGGTAATCGACGCGCAAACGATCGAGTTCATGCGCAAGCTCGACGTAAAGGAAATTCACGGTTTCAGCGCCACGCTTGGGTTGAAGCTGCTGAATCCGGCTTTCCTGCAATCGGCCAAGGCACCGAGCAACGGCGCAAACGATTCAAAGCAGGCGAAGCGGAAGCCGGCGCGGGCACACGCCGCAGACTGAGGCTGCTAGCGCACTCGCGGTGGATCGCATAGGTGTCGTCGTAGAGCAAGAACAGGAAATCGAGATTCGTTTCAAGGAGAACGACGATGTTCATACTGACATGGTTCGCTGCGACTCTCCGGCAGTATCCGGAGATCGCCATTTTCCTCACGCTCGCGTTGGGATACTACTTTGGTAAATTCACTTTCAAGGGCATCGGCCTGGGGTCAGTCACCGCAACGCTGCTGGCGGGCGTCCTGATCGGACAAATCGGGATAAGTATCTCGCAACCGCTCAAGGCGACAGTCTTCCTGCTGTTTTTGTTCGCGGTGGGCTACGCGGTCGGACCGCAATTCGTCCGCGGTGTCGCCAAGGATGGTGTACCGCAAGCGCTGTTTGCGGTGGTGCAATGCGCGTTCAGCTTGGCGGCCGCCGTCGTCGTCGTCAAAATCGCCGGCTACGACCTTGGGTACTCGGCCGGCCTGTACTCCGGGTCGCAGACGATTTCGGCTGCAATGGGCCTCTCCACCGATGCCATCAATCGGTTGGGTCTGGCCGCCGATGAGGCCAAGAAGCTGCTCGATTCGATGCCAGTCGCTTACGCAGTAACCTACATGTTTGGAACCGTAGGGTCAGCGATAGTAATAGCGCTGGTATGCCCAGCACTGCTTCGCGTAGACCTTGTCAAGGCATGTAAAGACTACGAGCAGAAATATGGAGGCGCAAAAGAGCTAGGTGGGGCCGGAACAGCGTGGCACCGCTGGGAAATGCGTGCGTTCCGTGTGCAGCCGGGCGCCAGAGTCATCGGCCTCCGCGCCGCCGAGGCCGAAGCGTTGCTCCCGCAAGCACGCGTCTTCGTCCAACGCATTCGGCGTAACGGGGTGATCGAGGAGGCGACCGCGGAAACGGTATTGCAGCAGGGTGATGTTGTTGCCGTAGCGGGTGCTCGCGAGGCGCTCGTGAGTATTATGGGCGAACGCGCAAAGATGGTCGCGGCCTCAGGTTCACGCGAGGCGGTCGCAAGCATTGTTGAAGGAGTCTCGATAGAGGTCGACGATGCCGAATTGTTGAGTGTTCCCGTGGAAGGCGTCGACGTTTACGTAACCAACAAAGAAGTAGATGGGAAGACGTTGGTCGAACTAGCACAACTCCCCTCTTCCCGCGGTGTGTTCCTGCGCAAGATCACACGGGGTGCGGTTGCCACTTCGATTCCTATTCTGCCAAATACGACAATCTTCCGCGGCGACATCCTTACCGTCGCCGGGCGCACCCAGGACACCAATTCCGCAATCAAGATGCTGGGCGTCCCAGATCGCCCCACCGACGTCGCAGACGTGGCGTTCATCGGCGCCGGAATCACCGTGGGCGCGCTGATCGGCGCTCTGGTCTGGAAGGTATCCGGTGTTCCACTGACGCTGTCAACCGCTGGTGGCGCACTGATCTCGGGACTGATTTGCGGGTGGCTGCGCTCGGTTCATCCCAAGTTCGGCCGGATCCCGACGTCGACCGTTTGGTTCATGAACTCGGTAGGTCTGAACATCTTCATCGCCATTGTGGGCATTTCAGCAGGTCCGGGATTCATTAACGGTCTGCGGACGCAGGGCATCAGCCTGTTCCTGTGGGGAGTGGTGGCCACGACTCTGCCATTAATCCTGGGCCTGTACGTTGGCAAGTATATCTTTCGCTTTCATGACGCCATTCTACTCGGCATCCTCTCCGGGGCCCGCACCACAACGGCTTCACTCGGCCTGGTATGCGATCGAGCCGAAAGCCAAATTCCCGCTCTTGGTTACACCGTGACCTACGCCGTCGGCAACACTCTGCTTACGATCTGGGGCATGGTTCTAATCGTGCTTCTGGCGCGATAAATATCCGAAGGGAGAAACTCATGGAATCCATTAATCTGCAAGACTTCGAAAAGCTAGGCCCGTTCGAGATTAAAGACGAACTGATCAAGCTCGCCAAGAAAACCTCCCGGACAACACAGTCGGCATTCCTCAATGCCGGTCGCGGCAATCCGAACTGGATCGCCACCAAACCGCGCGAGGGCTTCTTCCTGCTTGGTCAGTTTGCGATCACCGAAAGCAAGCGAGTGATGGAACATCCCGCCGGCATCGGCGGAATGCCACAGGCGCAAGGTATCGCAAGCCGTTTGGAGGCGTGGCTCACCAAGCACGCAGATATGCCTGGTGCACCCTTTCTCTCAGCGATGGTGCCGTTTGCGGTGAAGAGATTTGGGTTCGAACCCGATGCATTTGTCCACGAACTTGTGGACTCGATCATTGGCGACAACTACCCAGTCCCTGACCGAATGCTGGTTCACAACGAGCGCATCGTACACGAATATCTGATGTGGGCAATGTGTGGGAATCCACGGCCAGCCGGCAAATTCGACCTCTACGCAGTGGAAGGTGGAACCGCTGCGATGTGCTACATCTTCAAATCGATGAAGGCCAATCGCCTGCTCCGTCCAGGTGACACGATCGCATTGGGCACGCCAATCTTTACGCCCTACCTCGAACTACCGCATCTTGAGGACTACGGGCTGAAGTTCATCACCATACAAGCCCCGCAGGAGAACCGCTTTCAGTTCACGGATACTGAGTTGAAAAAGCTGGAAGATCCCAACGTCAAGGCGTTCTTCCTCGTTAATCCCGGCAATCCAACCGGCGTCGCACTGAGCAAAGAAGTGATCGGCAAGATCGCAAATCTAGTGAAGACGAAGCGGCCCGACCTCATGCTTCTGACTGACGACGTCTATGGAACGTTCGTGAATGATTTCCGATCCCTGCTCGGTGAACTGCCCGAAAACACCATCGGTGTCTACTCCTACTCCAAATATGTCGGGTGCACCGGATGGCGTCTCGGCGTCATCGCGGTCCACGAGAACAACATCTTCGACAAGATGATTGCGAAACTCCCGGATGCCGACCTGAAAGCGCTGGACAAACGGTATGGCACGTTAGTCCTCGAGCCGCGCAAGATCAGGTTCATCGACCGGATCGTGGCTGACAGCAGGGATGTGGCTCTTAATCACACGGCCGGGTTAGCGCTTCCCCAACAGGTCATGATGAGCCTGTTCTCCCTTGCAGAGATGATGGACGAGGCCAAGCTGTATCAGAAAGCGTGCATGGAGATCGTACACCGGCGCGCCAAGGCGATGATCGACGGCTTGGGCATCGAAGTTTCCCCGAACACGCTATACAACGCCTACTACGGACTGATCGACTTTGAGTTCTGGGCGCGAAAGAACATCGGCCAGGAAGCCGTGGATTACCTCAAGAAAAACGTACACCCGCTCGACCTCGCCTTCCGGCTGGCCGAGGATCACGGGATTGTGCTGCTGAACGGCGGTGGCTTTGAGGCGCCAGACTGGTCGCTGCGCGTGTCCCTAGCCAATCTGCCTGACGAAGCGTATGAGGAAATCGGCCGCGGCGTGCGGTCGATCGCGCGCGGCTATCGGGCTACCTTTGAGGCCTCGAAACGCGCCGAAAAATCTGCACAAGCGGGCGCGCGATAGTTCGTCGCGGCTCTCCGGGAATCTGAGGAGCACGCAATGGCACTTGCGAAGTAGCTGGAAGATGCGGCATTCAACCGGGGGACTGTCGGCTCCCCCGGAAATCCCAGCCGATTGTGCGCCTGCTCGAGCCACAGTTCGTGATCCGTAGGATTCGCCGTCGCGGACCAGCAAACTCGGATTGCAGAGACTGGTAACGATGGTCGTGGGGGCTACGTGTGGCGCCACGCTCAGCCGGGTATGGCGTGGCTGACAAGCTTCGTTCCCAAATTAATTCGGGTTGGCGAAACTGACTCCCAGGGACGAACGAGTTAGAAGCAGAGCGGTTAATTTGTCAGACGACCTTGACGAATAATACCCGGAACTCGCTTGGAGTAGGCCTTCCAAAGAGAGGCTGCCGCAAAGGAGTGACGCATGGAATGGCTGGCACGACTCTTTACCAAGTATCCCGAAATGGCTGTTTATCTGGCCGTGGGCATAGGGTACCTGATCGGGCGGCTGAAGTTTCGGAGTATCGGACTTGGTGTTGTGACAGGTTCCCTGTTGGGTGGGATCCTCATTGGAGATTTTTTCCATGTGCCGGTGTCCGACCAAGCGAAATCGATCTTGTTTCTTCTCTTCCTCTTCGGAATTGGCTACTCGGTAGGTCCCAGTTTTTTTCAGAATCTCAAAGGAGATGGATGGCGCTGGGCTCTGCTCGGTGTATTTGTTCCTGTCATTGGCCTTTTGACGGCATATACGGTTGCTCACTTGCTGAAACTTGATCCAGGCTATTCCGCCGGATTGCTTTCTGGAGCTTTGACCGAGTCGCCCGCAATCGGCACTGCCAGCGAAGCCATACGTTCCCTGTCCGTGTCCGACGAACAAAAGCAATTATGGATCGGGCACGTAGCCGTCGCGGATGCCATTTGCTACATCTTCGGAACCTTTGGTGTGATCTGGTGCTGCAGCAGCCTCGGACCGAAGCTCCTTCGCTTCGATTTGCGTGCGGAGTCCAAGAAAGTGGAAGCGAACCTGGGAATCAAACGCTCCAAGCTTGGGGTTGATTCCGCATGGCAACCCATCGGCGTTCGTGCATTCACAATTCCGCAGAACGGCCCAGTCATTGGCAAAACAGTTGCGGAAGCCGAACAGTCTGTATCTGGTGCTCGCGTGTTTGTAGAGAGAATTCGGCGTCAGGGGGAAATCTTTTCACCCGTCAGCACCACCGTTCTCGAAGCAAATGATACGCTCGCCGTGCTTGGGCGCACCGAAATCATGATCAAAACGCTTGGCCCGTCGGCGGAAGAGGTCGCCGACCCCGAACTACTGGAGATTCCAGTGGCATCTTTTGATCTATATGTTACGAGCAAGAAAATCGCAGGTAAATCTCTCCAAGAGATCGCTGATGTCGTCGAGGAAGCTCGAAGTGTTCTGCTCCGTGGCGTTGCGCGCGGTGACCAAGAAATTCCAGTCGGGCCACACTTGGTTATCAAACGTGGGGACACACTCCATGTAACCGGAACTGAGGCCGCAGTCGAGAAGTTGGCTTCTGTAGTTGGCCGGGTAATTCACCCAACGGATGAGAGCGATTTTGCAGTGCTCGGGATTGCCATAACCGTCGGAATACTCTTCGGGGCCGCGCTCATCATTCCCATAGGGCATTTGAAAATAGCGCTGGGCACCAGCGTAGGTACGCTCCTCGCCGGGGTGATCGTTGGGTGGATGCGGTCAGTGCGTCCTTGGTTCGGAATAATTCCAAACGCCGCAATTCTTTTTATGCGGTCGATCGGGTTGGCAGCGTTTGTGGCGATGATTGGACTAAAAGCGGGCCCGATCTTTGTGCAGGCCGTGAGAGAGTATGGCTTCATCCTCTTCCTTGGAGGCATTGTGGTGACGCTTACGCCACAAATTGCTGGCCTTTTCTTCGGCCGCTACGTTCTCAAACTCAACCCAGCCCTATTGCTGGGAGGAATCGCGGGCGCTCAGACGATGATCGCGGGCGTTGCCGCGGTTCAAGAGAAATCCGACAGCCAAGTTGCCACACTCGGTTATTCCTACACCGTGGCATTTGGACATATCTTTCTGACGACCTGGGGAACGATTATCGTATCCCTTATGAGCTGATCAAGATCGACCAGGTTGCCGCCAATAAATGCGCGGCCTGAGAACCAACGGGAGCCAAGTTCTATTTTTGGAGGCATGCCATGGGAAAGAACCGATTGCGCACGGGGCTAATATTCGTTTTGCTCTCGTGTTCGCTTACTTTCGTGATAGTTCAAGCCGGGCAGCAGCAACGGACACTCATCGTGACTGGACACGCCGGTGAGCTCGCGGTTGTCGAGATGGGCGGGCGGTTTTATGTCGAAATACAGACACTGGCCCAGCTTGCGAACGCTTCTATCAACTTCAACGGAAACCAAATGGTGTTGACGCTGCCAGGATCCTCCGCGCACGCAGACTCCTCGCCTTCTTCGGGAGGCCAGCCTGCTCCCGGGGGACTCTCCAAGGAGTTCATTCGGGCGGCAATCGAAGAAATGTCTATCGTCCGAGAATGGCGAAGCACACTGACGAATGCGGTCCAGCGCGGATATCCAGTAACGGATGACTGGATTGCCAACTTTCGGGATGAAGCGAGGAAGAGTCTACGGTTAGTTCAGGTGGCGGCATCAACCGAATCGGACCGGAATGCGTTCGTGTTGCTTACGAATGTGTTCAATCACATGAACAAATTGAGTGATCGATTTTTGGAAGCAAACCGAACCAGAACCTACATATCCCCCGACGCGCTCAACAATGATCCGTTGGACCAAAGCATTCTGAACTGCGCCCACTCCTTGGCAGCGATGGCGGCGAACGGCCAGTTCGTGGATGATGCATCGTGTCATTAAGCCGATAGCCAAATTGCTTCAAGATGCGTGCCCGAGGAGAGACACAACGGACACTTTGCTCTTGAGTAGACTAAGTAATTGGCGTGATTAGCCGGCGACCACCACGATTGGAGAGCAGATGACCGTCTTGGAATTTCGCGCCGTTGATGTCCCACATGACACCCAACTGCTGAGGGACTTGAACCCGGAGGAGCTCCGTTTGATCCTGCGGGCGGCGAGGACGCGCCGATTTTCCGCAAAATCCGTTATAACCCACCAGGGCGAGGCTGCCGATCATCTACTGTTGTTGTGGAGAGGCCGGGCCCGATGCTTTTTTGATACTCCCAATGGGAAAAAGCTCATCCAGATAGGGATAACGCCGGGACATATTCTCGGAGGAGCAGCACTAGTATCCCGACCTTCGGTATATCTCGTCAGTGCGGAAGCTGTGCAGGACTGTCTCGTCCTCGTTTGGGACGGCCGAACTATTCGCGCCCTCGCTCGGCGTTTCCCGCGAGTTCTGGAAAATGCACTCTTTATTGCTGCAAATTATATTTCGTGGTATGTCGTGGCCCTCGCAGCCTTGACTTCTCAGACGGCGCGAGAAAGGCTGGCCGGCGTGCTCCTGGGATATGTATCCAGCATCGGTCAAAAAATTGCTAGCGGCATTGAACTGGATCTGACCAATGAAGAGGTGGCCGACTCAGCGAGCATCACGCCCTACACTGCGAGCCGCATTCTGAGCGAGTGGCAAAGGGCCGGTGCGATTAAAAAACGCCGTGGCAAAATCTTCCTGGCATCCCCTGAAACATTTTTCCTCCGGGTCGTTCAATCCGGGTCTTCCTCTTTCCCGCATATGAGGTTATAGATTTGCTCTCCGGGGCCTCAGGTGGGGTCAGCCCCTCTCCCATCAGCGTACAAATCCCTAATTCATGCAGTCGGAATTCTCGTGCCAGTTCGTCAAGCTGCGGCTGACAAATAGCTGGCCAAGAAGAACGGCTCGGATGCCCACAATGAGATCCGCGCCGGAATCGGATTTCAGAATGTAGCCGCAAGCGCCAGCGTCTAAAGCGGCCTGGACGAGAGTGGAATCGGCATGCTCGCTCAAGAAAAGGATCCGGGAACCTGGAGAGAGAATGCGGATCTGGCGAGTCGCCTCAATGCCATTCATCCCTGGCAGGCTAAGGTCCATCAATATCAAGTCAGGCTGCACTTCTTTGGCTTTATGAACCGCCTCCAATCCATCGGCTGCGACCGAGATGATTCGCAGGTCACTTTCTGACTGGAGCTTAATCGAAATAAAGTGTTGCCAGGGCACGAAATCTTCCACTATTAGTATTTGTGTGACAGACATCCTCAACCTTTTTTTCCGCGGCAGCTTTCCTGCAGTAGAGGCTGCCAAGCTTCAATGTGTGCCTTCCTATTTATGATTTCATGTGCTGGCATGAGCTGTCTTTGCCCCTGGGCAGTCACGAACTTGCCGTGGAGCAAGGAGGTTGAGCGGCAATAATTCGAGTTTTCCATCAACTGCCGCGTTCCACACACAGGCTGCGCAGGCTGAATATCTCGTCCTAATTGTTATGGCTTGCCCGAGCGTCCCTAATACCCTTTAGGCTGAGGACCATCAATATGCCACATTTGTAATCCGCGGCTGCGCAGGGGCAAAACCTGTGGAACTGTCAGGGGACGTTGATGCTATACAAGCACCTGAGAGTTGACTGATCTTATCAAGCGAATGACGAGAGGTATTTTGGTGTCCCAAGAAGGTGGCCGGGGAATATGACGCCTTCCCTTCTTTGATTGCAGAGGATTCCTTTTCTTCTGTAGGATCAGAGTTGAGGCATACGAATAGATTTCGGATGCTGCTACTATTGCCCAACCCCGGCAAGTACATCGAAAAGCCTGGTGAGAGTGAATTTGCGAAAGCCGTTGGGGACTTCAAATAGTGTCGCTGGTTGGGTCTCTTGTTTGACGTTTTGCAATTCATACCCAGACTGGACACCTGACTTCGAGGTCCGCTGAACCTTTACGACGAAATTCAACTCTGGATCATACCAAAGGGAACCGTGCCCTGCCCCGGGCGTCGTGGCGTCCCACTTCTGCGTCGGTCGTCCGTCGACGATGTCTTGTTCCCCGCTTTTACATCTCAGTGTTATCCCCCGCCGGTCTGCCTCTGACACCCAGTCGTTGCAGGGATATTTCGCTGAGTAAGGTCTGAACATCCATGCCCCGCTATAGAATGGCGTTCCAGCTGAACCCTCGATTTGCAAATACACGCTGGCTTGTGGAATAAGCAAGTACAAGGACTGATGATCAAAGTCGAGGAGGATTGAGCCAATCCCGCTGGTGTCATCCCCCTGTTTCGGAAGATCGAAGCGTGCCCGCATTGCGTTCGCCCTGCGCTATCTGTTACCCGCATGTCGGCAGAAAATTCGACCTTTTGCGCTGACGTTGATGCGGCTGACATCAAGAACAACGATATAATTGCCAATCCTCGAGAAATAGCTTTCATATCCGCTCCTTGCCCCTCCGGAACAGAACATTTGCATCAACTCGCGCGAGGTTTAGATCGAGACTCATATAGCCTGAGTTTTCGTTCGATCGGTACTGTTATATCTGACAGGCAGGTTGCACGTTCGCGCCACGTGAACTAGTTTGGCCGGCCAAACCAGGAGTATTGCCAGGCGATAGAAATATTATGATAGTTTCCGCCGTACAGAATGTACGCGCCGGCACTATAACTGAACTTTAGGGACTGATGTTTGTTCACTGGGATAGAAGTCGTCAAACCGAGGCGTGAATTCCGCTGGAAGGTACCTGGGTTTGATACGCCATTCAGAGCGGTCGTGCCACCAAACCAATAATTGCCATCCAGAGAGACCCAAAGTCGGGGTTTGAAATCGTAGCTTAGATGGCCTTCGAAGGCGCCAATGGGACTCTCCGACTGCGTGTTGATGCCGGGTGAGAACTGGTTACGCGAAAAGAACTCAGAGTTCGTTGTAAAGAGCCAAGCCGCTCCGTAGGCATCTACAATCCAATGACCCCATCGCCGGGAATAGCCAACTTCAGGTTTGAAGGCCCAGCGGTTGGTTCCGTAATTGATGAGTTTCGTAGGATCGTACTGACCCGTTGGGGGTACCAGCTTGAAGCTGATACCAAGAATGTTCTTCTGCCGCCATTTACGAAATTCTTCAACGCTCATCGAGGGACCGCCAATCAAGTTCACGGAGAATCGAAGTGTTACAGGCAGAAGACCGGATCGGTACGCCAAAGTCTCCGCACCAGCGACGGTCCCGTGGAAATTTCCAACGCCGTAGGGCAACGAAGCGAGGAAACTAGCGGTGCGACCGAAGAGGTTGAACGAGTGGTAGGCGCTAAGCACAGATACGTTGACGCGAGCGGAAGAGTCCGTGATCGGCAGGTTTCCATCAAAATTGATTTCCCCGTTGTAAAAGGAATACGTCAAGGTGACCGCGTTGGAATGAAGAGGCGTGATGACGTAAGCGCGCGGGGCAAGATCTTGCGCGCATATCCCGCAAGTATGAAAAAGACAGAGAAGCAAAATGATGCGCCGCACCCTCATACACGCTCGGCTCAGAAAGAATCCCACGCAACGCGGACTATTCCCCCTTTGACAATAAATCTCTTGAGAACGCAGAGATCAGCCCCGTCTCGATTGGAGGTCTTCAAAACCATAATCCGGAAAATCCACGCTATCGCCGACTGGCAATCGTGACAGTCTGGCTAGCGAATCTTGGGGGGCATCCCGTGGAAGTGGTCGTCAGTACTTCTCAGGGACAAAATGCCTACCCTTCAACGAGGCCTGGTCGTTGTAACGTTCCTTGGTCTTGCGTTTGGGAAGCTCCACCTTGCCACGTGGAACTTTCCCGTAAGGAATCATACCCAGCAGATGTGTGATGCAGTTGAGTCTGGCTTTTTTCTTGTCATCTGAGCGAACGACATACCATGGCGCATGCTTGACATCGGTGGCCGCGAGCATGCTGTCACGGGCGCGGGAATATTCGTACCAGCGCCGGTATGACTCCAGATCCATTGGACTGAGCTTCCACTGCCGGAGCGGGTCTTTGATGCGAGCCTCGAACCGCCGATGTTGTTCTTTCTGTCCAACTTCCATCCAGTACTTAATAAGAATGATTCCGGCGTCAACGATATGCTTTTCGGAAATGGGACAGAGTTCGAGGAATTTCTCATGTTGTTCCGGGCTGCAAAAACCCATGACGTGTTCGACACCAGCGCGGTTGTACCAACTTCGATCGAAAATTACGATCTCCCCGGCCGCTGGGAAATGCGCCATATAACGCTGGATGTACATCTGCGTTTTTTCGCGGTCGGACGGTGCAGGCAGTGCGACCAAACGAAAAATCCGCGGGCTCACCCGCTCGGTGATCGCGCGAATGGTGCCACCCTTTCCAGCGGCATCGCGTCCTTCAAAGATGACGATAACGCGGAGACCCCGGTACTTGACCCAGTCCTGAAGTTTGCACAGTTCGCCCTGGAGACGCCCTATTTCCTTCTCGTATTCCTTGCGTTTTAAGCGTCTATCGCCGTCATCATGCTTCTTTGCCATCGAGCATCACTCCTAACCTGACAAGGCTCGCTGATTGGCCAAGTCGATGACGTAGGTCCCGCCATGTCCTTCATCATGTACTCGGCCCACCGTTCAGATACTGGCAATATTTACAGCTCAATAAGGCGAAGCCGAAGGGGCTGAGATGAACGTTGGGGCCCGGATTACTTCGATATTTTGGGCGGACAATTCTTCAACGACTTGCACACGAACTGGTTCATATCCTTAATAAGGTCGCGCAAGTCTTTGTCGGGATCACGAAAAGGTTTGGAGTGGATCGTTTCGCAGTCGGCCAGCCATCGTGCAAGATGCACAGTTTCTTCTGTCTTAAGGTCGCGTGGCACTCGCGAGAGCCAAGCCTAAAAGCGTGACCTATCCTACAGTTGCACCGTCCTTCGTAATTGGGTGCTTTATTCTCTGCAAACGCAGCTGCGCGCGTCTCCCGCCGGCCTGCCGGAGTGGCCGCAGCGACGATAACTAGGGGCGCCCTAGCGGTCCGGGTCGGTCTTCACGAAACTGTACTTGGCGCTCAACTGGATTCGCGGTGCGTTTGCTTTCAAACCGTTCTGGAGCATCGTCCACCCATACAGGAACTCAGCACCGACGTTGAGCGTGCCATAAGGATTCCAGATCAGGTTAGTTCCGGTGTAGGTGGCGTGGTTATAGGTAGTGATGGCCGCGAGGTTCGTATTGTTAACCGCGGCGTAGGAATAGATCGCACTGGACCGTAGATTTTTCAACCAATAGTGCTGATAGGCTGCCTCGACTCCCACTGCCGGAGTGGCTTCCAAGTGAGGGTTAACTCCCGAGGCGACTTCGGCATCGATACCCAGTCCTGAAGTGTCCTGGAGATAGCGGGAAATTCCGTGCCCTGCCGCGACTGCAAAGATAGCGTTGTCCTTGCCAAATGTCTTTAGACCGACGGAGGTATTCACACCCCAACCAAACACGGAATCTGTTTTCGCACTTGGACCCGTTCCGACAGACGCAGCGATCGAACGAAAGATTCCCGCCACCTGGAAATGTCCACCCTCAAATTCCTGACGCAGGCGAATCGCTCCATCGGGACTCGGCGCGTTGGGCTGAGAGGAGAACTCCGGGGTCTTGAAGGTGACGTCGGAGCTCGGCTTTTCAATTGAGACATAGAAAGTCGTGCTCGGACTCAAAGCAAAGCCATAACGAAATTGCGGATTACGAATGCTGACCATTCCGTTGGGCCCCTGAAAATCCAAGGTATCCGGGAATGCGTCTGGATCCATAAAGTTTGAGAACGTCTGGCCAATCAAGACATTCCGCGCCTGCGCGTAGGCGTGTCGCAAGCGAGGAGTGGTTGCGTTGGTTCCGAACAAATCCCCTTCCAGGTAAAAACGCACCTCACCCAATCTTTTGCTGGGAACTCTGAAATCGAGACTCAGCCGCGTTGGCCGGATGGAGACCGTCGAATTATTGACACTGGTTGCCTGGGGAATGGGGAAGGAAGACGGAATAAACGAGTCGGAATTCCCCGCCGGTTTCAAGTCGTTGATAAAGTCTGTCTTGAAATAGCCGCCAATCTTCAGAAGTGTCTGAGTGCCTGGCAGCAGGAAGAAACCGTGGTACTTGGGATCCAACGGGACGTTGTTGTAGCGAGCTGCTGCGAGCGTGTCTTCAGAGAATTCTTTGTACGTGGCGGTAGCCTCGCCCACTTGTTTGGAGATCTCGCCTTGTGCCGGGGGCTGAGTAGTCTGGATCACTCCTTCCTGGCCAGAAGTAGCAGCGGCGGAGGGAGTTGCGGCCGCAGTTGCCGCGGGAGTGCCCTTGGCGCCTTTTAGTTCGGTAAGCTGCGTCTCGATCTTGTTCATTTCTGCGCGGAGTTCATCCAGGCGCTTGCTCAATTGGTCGACCGCTTGACTGGAGTTATCCGATTGGGCCGCGGCGCGGACAGGTATCAGAGCTGATACCAGAACAGCGGTTATGAGCAAAACAAATCGGGGATGACTCATGGAAGATCTCCTTGCGGCTTCGCAACTTGGTGCGGCATTGGTGAAGCCAGGGAATGTTTTTCCGCTTCCGCGGCACAAGTCAGCCGCCGACGCGAATCGTTCAGCCGGACCAGCAATCTGGCTTGCATCAGGTTGCTGGGAAAACCAAGTACACACTACTGTCACTTCTAACAGACGGCTCAGTGGTGTGCGGAAAGTGATCGTGTTTGTACGAATAAAATGCGGAGGCAATCACAAAACCAGCTTGGTCGTTACTTCAGGGCAAGTGGAGGCCCGCTGATTCGGTCTCCCTTAAGATTGACACTGACCTCAACGCGGTTGGCGATCTTGATGAAGGGGATACCGCTATTCATTCCGTAATTCTTGCGGTCGAAGGCCATTATCCCCGAAATCATGCCTGACCCGGTTCCTTTGCCGGTGACCGTTAGGGTCAGCTTTTCCTGCCGAGTCACACCACGAATCGTAAAGTCGCCATCGACTGCAAATGTGTCGGGTCCGGTTTGTTCAATCTTCGTTGATTTGAACGTGATCACCGGATTCTGCTTGACGTCGAAGAAATTCTTTCCCTTCAGCTTACCGTTCTTCATGCCGCTTCCAGTATCCACACTGTCGGCCTGAATCTTGATGTCCAGAACGCCGGTGGAGACGTCAGTGGAAGTAAACGTCAGGGTGGCGTCCCACTTGTCGAACGTTCCCACAATTGACACGGACGCTTCCACGTCGAACTTAACCTTGCTATCCGTAGGGGTAATCTTGAAAACTGGAACTCCCTGAGTATCCGAGGGCTGAGCCACGGATCCCCTGCCTGGATTGGCGACAGCAAGTTGCGTGGGTTTACCTGCGTCATGCTGAGCGAACAACGCCTCGCCGGCGAAAAGAAATCCGCTGAGTGTCAGAGCCGCTGCAACAGTCAACTTGGTCATATAACCTCGCGAACGTCGAAAGTGGGAAAGCATGGTTGGGAGGGAATCGAATTACCCGCTTGCAGGCATTCCCTGACGAACCATCTCAGCGTTATGCAAATCCCCGTCGCCTACCACTGTCACTTTTAACAGACAAGATGTGAACCCCATCTTCCGGAGCGCCAAGTGTTGTTCCCCGATCATGTACAGCAGTGCTGCTGCAAAACCATTTCCCTTTGCGTGCCAAACGTTGGAATCTTCGTGTGCTTCCGACCCTCAAACGCTCACAGCGCCAGAGAAGTTGCCCTGGGATCTCTTATTCTGAACATGGGCAAGTTAGACATCTGGCCGCGGCGTGACTCTTGATTCTCGTTTGAACAGCAGCCACACTCTACTGTAGCGTTGCCGAAGGTTCCCACCCCCGGGGAACCAAGGGAGATTGTGGGCCAGGTACCACTTTCAGGTGCGCTCTTCACTCGTTCAGAGCGTGTAGTCCAGGAGCAAAACCCAATTACTGATACACCTAATCGTCCGCGGACCGTTACACGGATCCTCGCAGTGGATGACTTTGAGCCTTATCGTCTCATCGTCACTTCTCTGCTCCACGAGCGCCCGGATTTGCAGGTGATCTGTGGGGTGTCGGACGGGTTGCAAGCAGTTGAGAAGGCGGAACAGTTGAAACCGGACTTGATCCTGATGGACATTGGCCTCCCTGGGCTCAACGGAATCGAAGCTGCTCGTCGAATCCTCACGTTGGTTCCCGGCTCGAAGATTATCTTTCTTACCCAAGAGTCCTCTCCGGAAGTGATAGAGGAAGCGATCAGCTTGGGAGCGTGGGGCTACGTCCTGAAAATACAGGCCGAAGCTGATCTATTGGCAGCAGTGGATGCGGTTCTTCAGGGCAAGCAATTCTTCAACGATGGCTCAAGCAGTAGCAGCCGTTAATCCTCTCGTTGCGGACCAGAGTAGAACGTCTCGACCGACATGGAACTGCGTATATTTCAGGCTCTTCCGGCACTCGCGGGCTTGCTGGCAAGAATAAGAGGGACAGTGGCATGAACTTCGGTTCCCTTCTGAGCCTGTGAGTCGATGGAAAGTTCGCCGTCCACGAGTTTCAGCCGCTCCCGCATGCTTGCTATACCTAGACCGTGTCCCATCATTGCCTGTTCGACATTAAATCCGATTCCCGAGTCCCGCACAGTAAGCTCGATCTTATCCAAGGTGCAAGTTAGGGATACTTGGAAATGCGGAGAACCGCTGTGCTTCTTGGCGTTTTGCAGGCCTTCCTGAAGCACCCGAAAGAGACAGAGTGAGATCTCCTTGGACAAGTTCTTCGGAACGCCTTCGCCACGAAAATCAACCTGTACTCCCTGGCGCTCGGAGAACTCCCTGCAGAAAGCCTTCGCGGCGGCGGCGAGGCCCAAGTAGTCCAGTTTTGAAGAATGCAAACGATGCGAAAGAGCCTGAATGTCGTTCCCGAGATCCTTAACTTGTTCCCTGACCTCACCAATGGACCGGCTCGCCTCGGCCGCATCCGCGGGTAGGCCACGTCTCACAACATCCAGAGTTACCGTCAGGAACGCCAAGCGCTGGTTGATATCGTCGTGAAGCTCTCGCGCAAGCCAGGTGCGTTCCTCCTCATGCGCTTCAATCAGTCTACGACTCACGCTGGAAAGGGCCTCTTCAGCCAGTTTGTGTTCGGTGACGTCGAGGCAGGAACCGATATAGCCAGCAAAGGAACCATCGGGGTTGAATCTGGGTACACCGAAGTCAATGAGCCAACGGTATTCTCCGTCATGACGGCGAAAGCGGTACTCCATCTCAAAAGACTCATGTCGATCGAAGGCTGTTGTGTAGGTATTCCAGCAGCGCCCCCGGTCATCGGGGTGGACTCCGTCGATCCAGCCGTTGCCTAATTCGGCCTCCAACGATCGCCCAGTGAACTCAAGCCAAGGGCGATTGCAGTAGTTGCATAACATGTCGAGGCCCGACATCCAGATCATCACCGGAGCGGTGTTCGCAACAAGACGAAAGCGCTGCTCGCTTTCGCGCACCGCGGCCTCCGCCTTATTGCGCAAGGTGACGTCGCGGATGATTACCGTAAACAATTTGCCCTCGCCGGTACTGACTTGGGAAATGGAAGCCTCGATGGGGAATTCCTCCCCGTTCGTCCTCAGCCCGAACAAGGCGTCGAGAGGGCCCATGGCGAGATTGGTAATTCCTTGCTGGCCAAAATGGCGAATATGCTGCTCGAGTGCAAAGCGAAAACGCTGGGAGATGAAGCGGTCGATGGAACTGAGAAAAGCTTCCCGCGCTGGACAACCGAACATAGCTTCAGCAGCGGCGTTGAAGACCACTATGTGCTGGTCGCTGTTGACGGCAATGATAGCATCCATGGCCGAGCCGACGATTCCTTCCAGGCGTTCCTGGCTCTCGCGCACTTTCTCTTCCGCGCGTTTACTATCGGTAATGTCAGCGATTACGGAAAGGGCACAAGGCTCGCCGTTAACTTCAATCAATTCCGCCGATCCTAGACCAGTGCGCACTTCTCCACTCCTGGTACGATAGCTGACTTCCAGGTTTCGAACGCTGCCATTGTCCAAAAGCCGTTTTACGAAGCGCGATCTTCCTTCGGGATCGACCCAGATACTAAGATCCGATGGAGTTCGGCCAATCACCTCGTCGCGGCTCCAGCCGGTGTAGTTCTCGAATGTTTCATTTACCTCGATGTAGCGATGGTCATTGACGCTGGTGAGGGTGAGAGCGAGAGGGCTCTCGCGAAAGGCGATGGAGAACTTTTCTTCCGACTTCCCCAGGGCTTCCTGTGCTTTTCTCCTTCTGGCCCATTGCCATAGCAGCGCAACAATAATCGCAGTCTGAACCAATAGCAGAACAACTCCAGCAACAAGATACTTGCGATACGCCTCCCAAAATGTTGGCTGCCGGTTAAGTACGATGCTGCCGGGGGGGAGATTACTCTCTTTGAGACCCCAGCGCTGCATGGCCCGCCAATCAAAGGTGTATGCGTCAGCGGCTGCGGCGATCGGGATGCCCTGGAGTCTCTCGCCCTTTAGAATTCGTGAGGCGATCTCGCCGACAATTCTGCCTTCGGCGGGAAGACTTTCCAGATAGCCTCCCACCTCGCCTTGCCCGAAGTCCGAGTCAGACGGGCTGAAAACCGGCGCACTGGCGGCAGCGGTGATCACGGGACCGGCCTGAGATGGGCCAATGTATTCCGTCCCGTTCGCGTCTAGCCCGAGATGGGTATATAGGACAACCGTGTGGGGTGGAAGATGCTTTAGCTGCTCGAGGAGAGTGGGCATATCGAGGTCTATCAAATACTTGAAATCCAGCTTGTTTTCGTAGCTGTGAAGACGCGTTTTGTAGAGCGATTCCAGGCGCCTATCGAACGGTGATATTCCCCCCACCACCACCACGTGGTGAGTATCTGGCTGGAGGCGCAAAGCCCCCTCCAGAGTTTTCTCCGGCTCGTATCGCTCCCACAGCCCGGTAAAGTGTTCATCAAGTATGGGATTGCCAGCCTCGAGCTCGGCAGCTCCTGCGAACACAATAGGAATGTCTGTGAAAAATTTCTCGTGCGAATCAACCAGGAATTTGAGCGGGGCTGGGCCGATTGCGATGATGAGGTGCGGCCTGCGATCGCGATATTTACGAATGTACCAGTCACGAAATTCCTGCTGTATGACCGGATCTGGAAACAGGATGGTTTCGAAGTACTCGTGATAGAGCTCAATCTCGTATGGCGTGTTGGCCAATGCGTCATGCAACTCCTGATCGACGAGCCCAACAGTGGGAGAGGACAGCCCCAGTTCGTAGAAAATCAGAACTCGTTTCACAGGTTTTACTTGCGCGCCGCTGATCACAGGTGATGAAAGACAACCGAGAAGAACGCAAAGGGCTAGTTTCACTACTCGGATGGCGCAAAAGGGGATTCCTCGATTGTATGAGGCCACGCAAAGCGCTGATGAGGAGAGGGGGCTCATAGGCTCAATCGCAAGGTTAAAGAGTGGCCGGGGCGGAGCGACGCTATTTACGCCAGAGCTAGCCTGGATTATGCCTTGCTAACCTCTGCTGCCAGGCAGGGCCCTCTACTTCTTGACTGGCGGCGGATAATTTTTCAGGAGTTTCTCGACAGCCTTGGCGATGTTCTTCTCCCGCTTTTCCGGCTTGGCTTTGGGGTCCAGGGTTTTGGAGGCCTTTCCGCGCCAAACCAGCTGTTTTTGGGCTGAATCATACATACTCAGGTCAAGCTGACCAATATAGATCGTCGAGGTCGAGCCGTAAGTCGTGGTTGTGTTCATCCCGCCGCCATATCCATACCATCCTCCGCCCCAGCCTGAGCCGTAACCCCAACCCGTGTTGTAGGAGGTGAACTGTTTTTCAGTGCCGATGGCGGTCTGATAGCCAATATAAAGATCGGCGGTGTCAGCATCCGTTTTGGTCAAGCCCTTCTTGGCAAGTTCCTGATCTAGAGCGGCCGTCAACTGTTTTGCCATCAGTTCGTCGACTTGGTCGGCTCCCTTAATCGGCACCCATTTGTAAGTCCTATATTTTGAGAAGTCCTTGTCCTTGTCGAAATCGTAGCGAACGTCCTGGGCGTCGACGACACCAACTACACCAAACAAAAGCAAAACTAACGCAAGCAATACGCACGCAAGAAATGTAAATTTTTGCATTTCTACCTTCTCCTTTTGCCTGAGCGAGCTTTCAGCGCACAAGAAAACGGCCTCACCAGTTGTCATTGGTGGGGCGCCACGTCTTGTCCGGGTTGTACTGGACCAAGTTGCTGAACTCTTTGAGAGTGTCCGGACCCAGATCCTTCTGGTACACGATGCCCTCATGGCTGACGATGAAAGTCTGCACGCCCGTGACACGGTATTCTGCAGGTGCCGCGGCGAGAGCAAATCCACCGATCATCGCTCCCCCTACGACAAAGTCCATCTGGCCCAGTGGTGCCGCAGAGCCCTGGCCTTTCAGGATCTTGAAGTAGTAGCCATGGTACGGCTGACTTTTGTCCGTGTAGCCCTGCTCTAGAGCTTTCGCGATTCCTTCCGCGACGGGTCCTCCCAAGCTTCCATCGGAGTTCCGCCAGACAAGGCCGTCGTGCTTTCCGGGTGTACTGATGACGCGTTGCGCGTATTGGTTTACCTCGGCATCGTCATGCTTTTCCATCGCGTATTCGCGCTGGGCATCCACATAACCGCGGCAAATTTGGATGGCGTCCAGCTCATTGGAACCGATGCGCCGGCGCAGAATCTCATCTCGGCCGGCTTTGGTATCGAACAGCCACTTCCCACCCTTCTGAACGAGCGGGATGGGAAGGGGCCAATCATCATCGCCAACTGAAAGCGTGGCAAGCTTCGGATTCTTTGGGTTTACCGTAACCTCGTTCTTCTGGCGTGCCTTCGCGGCAAACTCAGCGGCATTATTCTTATCCCGCACCGTGTCTTCGGAAGATAAAATATTCTTGGATTCCGGACCCAGAATCTCCTCCAGGGAGGCTAAATCGTAGCTCTCTGCCGCCTGAATCAAGGCATCGACCGCTTGCTTCGGCGTGGCAAATGTTTTCTGGGCTGCCAGTGGAGCCCCGGACGATGCTTGCGCGAAGGCCGCCACTGCGCCGAACAAAGCAAGCAGTAATGAGGCAAGGAGCTTATTCCATCCAACAACTGCTTTACTTGAGTTCATGTGATTGTCCTTGTTCATGGATCGATTACCTCCGTCTCCCGCCGCCACCGCCGCCACCACGGGACCCACCACCACCACCCCGGGAACTGCTCATACTTGAGGAACCTCGCGAACTGCTGGCGCGCGCGCTGCTGCCGCCACCCGAGGAACCGCCAAAGGCCCCGCCCTTCGAGCCGCCACCCGAACCAGACGATACATTTCGGCCTCCGACGCCATCACCACCTCCACCCCTGTTTGAATCCATGCCGCCAGCACTTGGTCGGTTCCCACCGCCACCTGAAGCTCCCGCGCGGTTTGATGAGCCCCGATCGCCGGCTCCTCCGGACGCGCGGTTGCTTGCGCCCGACTGTTGCTGCCGTTGGCGCGCATCTGATTGGCGATTGGACATGGAATCACCACGAGACGTTCCGCCGAATTTGTTCGCCGTAGACCGGTCTGAGTAAGGAGCTCCACCGCGGTGTTGAGGATTATGTTTCCAACTACCACCTCCACTTCCGCCGCGATTGCCGCTGCCAACGCTGGTATTGCGGTTGCCACCGTTGACATTAGAGTTTCGGTTGAAATTATTGTTGTTGTTGATGGTGACGTTGTTGTTGCCACCCCAACCGCAGTTCCCCCAGCCGCCGCCCCACGCGGCTCCCATAGCCACTCCAATTCCGAACGAAATCGCCATGCCCGCTGCGTAGTAGCCGGGCGGCGGGTAGTAAATGGGTGGATATGGGTAAACAGGAGGACCGTACACGACCGTCGGGTTATAACTCGGAACGTAGACTACTTCGGGGTTGGACTGTTCGATGACTACAACGGTCTTGCTCTCGACAACCTTTGTTTCTACCTTCATCTGCTCATTCGACTTCAGGTTTCCCGTGTCCTTCGCTTTGCCGCGCATGCGTTGCACTGCGTCCATGACGTCTGATTGCTGCGCCAAAAAGGCGTTGCCCAGATCTGTCGTCCACTGGACGTCGTCCGCCAGACGCTTCACGAGATCTGGAAGCCCGGCCATGGCTTGGATACTCGAATCCCAAGGTTGCTTGGCTGCTGCATCG
>WNFO01001889.1_pt1 | contig 22675 bp, 21 predicted proteins | sample 5400251 | NCBI WGS metagenome assembly WNFO01 (sample SAMN13153354, study PRJNA577476) | soil metagenome | isolation source: 100 cm saprolite under Madrone tree | place: USA:California | collected 2016-06-14
GACCATGGTCGCGTCCAGAGCATTCCTCTCGCGCGCCAACTTCACAAATTCCTTCACCGTGGCGGCGGAAATACGTGTAGTGTCAGCTTCCAGAACACGGAGACGCGTACAGCTCCGAATGAATGCGAGGAAGGCCTCGTCGCTGAGCTGCATAGCAGAGGAAACGATCAGATGTTCCAGGGCATGGCCAGGTACGCGCAGGTCTCGCTTGATACCGTCGGAGGATGGATACGGGGTAATGGCACGAAGTACATTGTCCGTTATCTCGACTGCGTCCTCCAGATCAAACTTCCGGAGGTTAGGTAGCGTTTCTAATAGTCGGACGATGCCATCTTCCTTGAGGTCTTCTCCGATTCTCCCAAGCTCCAACAACTCCAACTGGGGCATGGCATACGCTAGATGGGAACAGGCTATGTCGGTGAGGAGAGTGCAGGATGAGAGGGACAAGTGTCGGAGACGAGTGATCCGCCTTCGGTAGCGTCTATTGTCGTTGGCGTTTCGGCCCGCTTGCCGTGCTGTAAGAGAGATTGAGTCCAGGGTAAAGTCGTCTTCTGAACATGACACGAATGCATCTAGAGACGAATTGTGAAGGTCCCTGCAATAACTCAAGTCCAATACTTCGAGATGAGGCGCGGCTTTCCCCAACGCGGATAACATTCCGTCAGTGATGCCCTTCAATCCCGATAAACGCAACTCGATTAAAGGAACTAGTTTCGCGCGCGTGACTGCAGAGGATGCAAACAATCGAATGCCAGCTCCTGTGACATTCTTGCATCGACTCAGATCCAACGACAAAAGCCGCGGACAATGTTGGGACAGGATTTCGCAAGTCTCGTTAGTAGCGGCTGCCACCCCCTTCAAAAGGGAGGTTTCTAGTAATGGGCTTTGAGTCAAGAGAAAGTGGAGAGACGACGTCGTAAGCATGGAGCAGCCGGTCATGTTTAGATAGGTGAGTTGATTACGAGGGGGAGCCACCGCTATATCGTGTACCACAGAGATGGTGCTTGTCAAGCTCTCCAAGGTGGATGGCAGTAGATTTCTGTGGCCCGCAAGATTAAAGGTGGTGATAAATGACCCAGCAGACTCCACGAGGTGAATTAATTGGGGGGCAGGAATCTTCGGAAAGGCCCGAAGATCCAAGTCACACCATAGTTGTCCATCATAAATAAGAGTCGACCACGCTTTGCAAACCTGTACATAGGACGTATTAGTCATGAATATCAGAAGGAAATGGATCGCATGCTCACCCTTCTCAATCGTATAATCTCCCGCACTCCTCGATCACGACCCACCCATTTATTCTTCGAAGCTTTGTTTGCCGTCCATCTACCTTGGTAAATTTTACGTGCATGGTCCTCTTCATAAATCTTTACGAGAGAGCCAAATATGCGCAAACGAATCTCCCGCGGTAGAATGCCATCAAATAGGTTAGGGCGATTGATGACAGTTATCGGAACAAATGCATCCGAGGTGTCGGACGACACTAGGTCAAATGCGTAAGGTAGTGGGAATGGATCCGAGTTAGACCGGCCATTCGCTTTGCGTGCACGATCTTCGATGGCAGATCGAGTTGCAGAGTAGATGGGATAGCGGTGCGGCAGTGCAGGTGTTGATCCTCCATCGACGCGGTCAAGTATGAGACAAGAAAATGGCCCTGCTTTGGATTTTGAACGCGTCTTGAAGTCCCGCTTCCCCAGCGCCAAGCAGCTGCCGGGATCGACGGCATCGAGATCAGTTGGGATTTGCACCTCAACTCCGGGAGAGCTGGGTACGGATCGCGTTCGTCGTCCGTCCGAGGAAAGTTTATGAGAGCAATCATTGAAGTTCCTTGACGACTCAATATTCAGTGTTGTATGCACAGATGAGGAAATGAGGCGTTCCAGATGGCGAAAAGGCGGATTAGAGAAAGATCGTCGTCGTGGGGACGCGGGGGGAAGCATGTGAGCAGCGCCGTGTCCGGTGGAGTTTCGAAGGACTGGTGGGGTGTAAGAGAGGGGCTCATGTTCGATGTATTGGGGATGCAGTGATCCGTAGGAAGAGGGACCAGGCTCGGAGATCAGACTGGGGGATGATGGACAGATGTCAAATGTTATGGGGGGGAAAGTGAGGGGTGGAAGAATTGGGGGCGTATCCTTGGCTTTCCCTTTGTCAAGGTAGGGTAAGTCCGTATCGTAAGGGATGGGATCAAGGTCATGTCGAGAAGTCAGGTTCTCGAGTGTAAGTGTAAGGTCGTTTCGGATAACAGGTGGGGACGATATGCTAGGGTGCGATGACCCGGGTGAGTTGCGGGAATCGAATGACATCGAGAATAGGTCGTGTTGCGTGCTTTCAGCCCCACTGGAAGGGATCTCAACGGGAGTAGACCGAGCCTTCCCTTTCTGCTCATGATGGGACGTCTGCTGTGCGGTGATATAGCGTGGATCGGAGGTCATGGTGAGACTTTGACTTGAGGAAGACGGATTATGGAGGGGAAACGGATTGTCGGGCTCCCAGTCTGTGGAATTCATTCGGAATGGAGGTGTGAGTGGAGGCTTATGTACGTGGGGAGGGGTCGTTATCGATGTCGCACCGATGGCTCGTTGGCCTAAGGCATACGAGAGCGGTTAATAGATGAGATGGGACGGGCTGGGGGGGGAGAGTGATACATTAATAGAGTAGCAACCAACCAAGTCGGAGATCACTCCCGGCGAGGAGGCACTCGCCCTTTCTGGCATCCTCACTCGTTCACCCGTGCTCATCACCAGCTCGCCTTTGTCGCGTTCCCTCATCCCGTCAGACTTCCTTCGACACGCAGTAGGGTGACGCAGCAAAATGTGCATTACACAACGCACAATAACATGCAACAAGCCAAGCAGCTGTAGATTAGAATCTGGTGATTGTATACTGTGTAATCCTACGGAAGGCACCCTTGAATCGAAGAAGACCATAACTCGGGAAAGCGAAGAACACGACCACTGCAAGTGACATACGATGCACATGCATGTGTCCAACAAGTTAGTATCAGTCAGTCAGTCAAGACGCGACAGCCTTTGCATTCTCTCTCGACGTCTTCCAGTTAGTCGTTGCCTGCTTGAATCTAGAACATCATTCAGGCAACTCTGGGCGCCATCTCGGCATTCTATGACTCACCTGGCTTGGTGCGACATGTCTGGTTCATCCTCCTTCAGACGTGCCATTTCTGTTTGCATGAATTTGTTGTACGCGGTAAGCTTCTTGCGCCCTCCGCCGCCCGAGGACCTTGCTGCTCCATATGTGAGCCAAGTAATGTTTGTCGGGGACGACTGCGCACCTTTTCTCTCCGGCTTTTCGCTTGCTGCCTTCTTTTCTTTGGGCATCGACGGGCAGTGGACCGCTTACGGTTGGTCAATAAAATGAGCGGACCTGCACGACACGGATGACGCGTGGCTGGGAGCAAAGCAAGATCGGTTGGGAATGAGAAAAATTAAAAGGCGAGCGGCTCACCAAGAGAAGGGAAAGAAAAGGGGGGAGGAAAAGATTAGGGGGAGACAGAAAGGGGGGCATTTAATTCCCTTCCCTACCACTTGTTTACACACAGTTGCATCCTCAAACTTGGATCGAGATCACCACCCGTCCCTCGGCCACCCTGTCAACCATCCATTCCCGGGTCCTACTACAAGCTCGCTTCTTTTGACCCCGCCGCTGCACCTCCGACTCCGGCAATGCTCTCAATCATGCTGCCTCCGTTCACCATCCCCGTCGTCGCAATCAGAAACTTTCGGCCTAACCAGAAATTTCAGCGGGACCGTTCTCACAAACATTCAACGAATGACTAATCTACCTTGTGTTTGACAGCCCGCCCACCGGAGCGCGGCAATTTCGGTGTATGTGCAACCGCCCAAGAAAAACACCACTGTCGTGGTTGCTCGTTCCTTCCAGGTAGAGACTAGTCAAGATACGGCATTAGGTGACAGAAAGATCCCGTGATCAATTTAACCACTTACGCAAGTTCGTACTGACTCCGTTCGTCGCCGCCGCTCCCTTTTGCGCGATATCAAAGGTCCTGCCCGGAATACTGTCGACGACGTCTTCAAAGCCCTTCAAACCAACGATGGGGTGTGCCTGTGCCTGTCCTAAAAACGTCCCCTTGCCCTTCTTCCCGTCCTCTTCTGTCGCACTCTCTTTGCTCTTGGCCGGATTGCTGATAACTCCACCCTTTTGGGCCACGCATTGGACAAGACGAATACTGATGGGCGCATATCCGGAATACACGTAGCTTATATCGTTCTCCAACTCGTCAAGCGATTCATTTCCATCAACGAGCAGGCGTAACGACTTCCGCAGGGACGTGTATGGGTATTTTGCGCCGGAAACAGACGAAGTAGCAGAAGAGGGCAAGGGATTCGGGAGTAGGATTGCCAAGGGAGGAGAACTCAAAGAAAGCAGCAAGGGAAGATAGCTATACCCGTAGGCCTAAGCTACCATCAGCATATCGTGATGATCGCAAGGTAGAAAGCAACCAACCTGTAGAACTTCCTTTTTTATATTTTCAAGTATCTTGCCTTTAATGCCGCCCGCTGTGATGCTGGCAAGACAAAGAAGTCGAATCACGACTTGCATCTCTGCACCTTGGGCAATGAGGTCTTCCACAGCCGTTATTTGTCCAGGCACATCGTAGGAAGCGAGCAAGTCTAGTATTATTAGGTAAGTTGAAGCACGCCGAGATGCAATCGCTCCGCTGACTTTGTTGTATATCGAGAGACTTGTTGAAAATCTCCGACCGCGTCACAGGCAAGAGTATCTCCAGCAATCCGGTGTCTACGCGAGTTGTATTCTATCATCAGCACTACAGCGCCTAAAATTATGGCCCCAGCAGGACTTACGAAGTTGTATCGCTCGATGCTCAGCTTGAAATCCGCCTAATTTTCCTACAAAATCGCGCAATTGAGACACAGTTGCGTGACGACGTGCCTGAGTCATAGTTCGGTGTCAGCCTCCATTGCATATATTCCGGGATAGGCGCACACAAACCTTATAGTCTTCGTCCAGCCGACGCGCCGCTTTGTTTAATCGCTTTCCGACAGACGCAAAGTTAAGATCTCGCAGTTCTGCGAACATGGGGTCCGTTGAGGCCGACAGGTGGTGTTTCCGTTTCTTTTCTTGGACAAGAGCCGGGGCGGGGGTCGCAGAGGTGGAACCTGACCCAGACGCGGTTTGGTTGGGGTTCGATGGCGTGTTGAGGAGCGATGCTGGGACCTCGACGTGGGCTAAGAGCATACGTCAAACTACGGTTGTAGTTATTGGCCAGGCTCTCACAATTTTTGATATGGATAACCTCGTCGATGAGTCCCTCGTATGTCAACTGGGTCAGTAAAGGCGTGATCATGTCGACGCGTCGGTCGATTACGATGAGCGAATCGAAGGTGCCAGAGATATCAAGTACACCCTCCTGGTCGACGCTCACACGCTGGGTAGTTTGGCGGGTAAGTAGATCTGCCAATCGCTGCAGAATATCAGACGTCGTGATACGCTCGTCACGCCTACGAACTGACTCCGGCGTGGTCACCTTTCCCAATAATCCGAGGAAATAACCCAAATAGCTTTTGAAGAGTGTGCAGAGCCTGTGAGGAGTCATAAATGGAGGTCTCGTCGCCATCCTGAATCCCAAGGATCGTATGAGCAATGAGTAATGTCGTAACAGGAAGGTCGAGCTCACCATCCATATTTCCTTGAAGGCCTCACTGTTCTCGAGCGAAACAACGTCATCCGCGATTGGAATGAATTGAAGATTGTAGGAAGAAATAGTGACGTCGCCTAGAACACCCTCTTCTTCTAGCACTCGAGTGATGAGGGCGGAGGTTCTAGGCACGAGGAGGAGCGTGTAGGTGTGTTTCTGCGATTCCGCGCTATGTCGCCTGATCTGGTCTATCGTCCGCAATGAAAAGCAGTGTCAAGTAGTAGCTAGGAAATTGAATACCTGCGATTATCTTCACCCACTTTATCTGTGGGCGACACAAATACACGATACTTGTCGTTACTGCGGAGAGAGGACCCGATTCCAGCCAAAACATCTTGTCAATGCCATGTTGCTGCGTCCTGTCATAAGCCCCATCGGAAAAAGGGAATAGAAAGTGAAGTATACTTGGAGCAGAGACACCTCTGTGACCAAGCTAAGTGGTCCGGCCAGCGATGGGTCTAGCACAAGCGTCTTTGCACCGTTGACCTATCAAATCGACAACGGTCACAAGTCGCGGAAAAGGATAGAAAGCGGCTCACAGAATTGAGCGCATGTACGAGAGAGTTCCTCGCAATTTCACGAAGGATGGAGACATCAACCGTTTCTCTCGTAGGCCGACCTTGGTCAGAACTGGGAATGGAAGTGGTCATTGGCGCGCACGTTACTTATGACACGGGTTTTCTACTCTACATCCGAGTCTGCTCTCGTTATATAGTGTTCCTCCTCGCACTCTGTCCTTTCTTCTTCTTTGCATTCTCATTCTTTCCTTCTATTAGTCCAGACGGAAGTCTCCCCTGCTCTTCCCACTCTTCCAATATCTTTGTAGCTGCCTGGTACCCTTGTTCTTGTATTTCCTCGAATTTGGCCCATTGTAGTGTTCCATACTGTCGATTACGGGATTGGTAATAAATACTCTCGATAAGCATCTCTACTCACCTCCTCCACTGGCATCGCCATATAAAGGCAACCACGGGTGACCTTGGCCTCTTCCAAAGTTTGCACACTCGAAACACTGTAGAGACCATGTAGGCACGCCGATGGGTTTGACTAGGAGAGACATACTATGCAAGGCGGCTCTGGATTTCTGTAATTGCAGGGATCGCTCTCGCATTTGAGAACGGGTTCCACCGCATAATCATCAGCCACCAGCCAGAGACTGTGTCTCCAAAATTTCGAGGGGAGTTATCGTCGAGCTTGGGAAGACAATGAGGATTGGTTGTGGAGAGTAGAGACTGCCCTACCGAGCCCACGTCGGACGCTATGACCGCACTCGCTCCCATGTCGAACATCGTGGATACCTGTTCCGCGTGGGGATCAGAGCTATAGGGACCGCGATTTCAGCCACTCACCGGTAAATTATCCACTGAGGAAGATGAGGTTGAGTGGTCTATTCAAGAACTCGATCACAGAGACTACTACTTACAGTACCCTCCGTCCACGAGCATGTTTCCATTGTCACAGAGAGGAGGAACAAGACCCACAAGAGACATCGAAGCGCCTGCCAGTGCAACAGACTATTCGTCAATGCAAACGAGGTGAGCGCACGCGGCTTACGAATGAACCTCCAGGCATAACCAGTCTCGTGTATCTCCATCCGAGAATTCGTGATGTTCGCTGTATTGCAGAAGAATGGAAGCCACATATCTTCGATATGCAAATCGTAAAACGCTTTATAAAGAGAGCGGTTGAACTCATGTCCCTGGTAGAAAAAGGAAAGAGAAGATTTGGAGACATCCTCAATAAAAACAGATGCAAGCATACAGTTGTGTAGGCCACGAGAGGGTACGTGACGTCGGATAGCATTCGCCATATATTACCCAATCTCCCGCTAAATTGACTTGCCCGAGCAGAACTGGATATGAGGTCGACCTCCTTCGCGTATAGACCACCGATAAGGGCACCAATACTGGTACCTTGAAATGGATGGAGTTAAAAAATATGAGGATGGGACTGATATACTTACCACCAATATGGTCGATAGGTATACCATTGTCTTCCAACGCCCGTAGAACTCCCTGGCTGGGATGAGAGGGTACTTTGCACAGGGCAAAGACAGGTGACTAACGAGATGAGATATTCCCCTGGCACCACCACCCCCTAGTACTAGCCCAATGGAAACACCACAGATCCTCCGTGCGAGTCGCGCAAAGTCATCTGTACGGGGCAATCGTTGAGCACGGACATTTGGCCTACTCCCGCGATATCTTTGTATCTCCCTCTGCACCCTATCAGTAAAATGCTTCAGAGCCACAACTGCAGCGGGATTTTGTGGGGCGATCACAGCCGGTTTCGGCGTGGAAGCCTTCAGTTCCTGAGGGGTTCTGTAAGAAGTATGTTTGGCCATTTCGGCAAGGAAAGCATACGGGTAACTCCACGTGGATGTGTTGATGAACCCATGGGCGACTCTTTATTCACGTAAGTCATATATATGCGATGATCCGAAGCGAGTCCTTCGCACCTTTAGCCATTCCCTCGTTGAGCCGGGAAGCACGGTTCGGTTCGGGTGTAACAGCACGAGCTCCTTGCGCGCCGTCGTCTTCATGGAGAGTAATAGGCGCTCATATTCTCCTATGGAAGGATCATCACCCAAACCGACAACAAGCACGTAGTCTGCCTGGCGAATGCAAGTCTGTGTCCAGGAGCTACCCACTGAAGAGTCGGCGACGTAAAGGACAATTTTGTATCGTTGCTCCTGATCCGCCAACCAGGCCGCCGTTTTCAGTTTTCCCATTCTAGTAAATGCATGTCTTCCGAGCACGCTGGAGACAGATACTTGATTGAGGTACGAGGTTGGTGCGCCGATTCCTTCTAGTGCAGTATGAAGTTTTCGGGCGAAGCTCTCAATAGGAACGTTGCGGGAGACGGGAAGTAGGGCAACGGTCTTCAAATTGTCATTGTTACGCCGAAAGTCTGTTCCCGTGTTCCGCGGTCGTGCCCTCGGAGAAGAATCGATTTCGTTTCGGACTCTCGAAGCGATCATTCGCAGTAACCTAAAAATTTGATAATATATGGCGATTTGCAGGAGAAAAGAATTTTACATACAGGGCGGTGGTCTGCGGATTTCTAGTGTGTATGATAAAACATATCTTAGTTGAATCGAGCAAATCAAGCCGAGAAAAACCTTACCGCGACGATATGGCATTGAAAAGAGTCTGCGGCATCCGAATGAGCTCTGTATCTCGAATGGCATGCACCGTATTACGCCGAGGGGTGCTTGTGATAACATCAATTTCGCCAGCAGTATCCCCTTGGCCATACTCTGCACAATTTTAACCACTCCCTCGTCGTCTTCCGTGATGGCACGTAATCGACCATTGATAACGATGTAGAAGCTATCACTGACATCGTTAGCACGCCATAGAACCTGGCCAGCGTTAACGTGCATCCAGTCCAGCGACGCATCAATTTGTAAAACTAATTACAGCAAAGATTGAGTCCTGACAGAGATGCTTGGACGGTTGCAAACACTGACCGAGTGGTGATAATAATGAGATAAGACGTTTAGCCAACGTAAGGAGGACAATGGGTCTCTTCTCAAGTAACCTCTGAAGGGCATGATGCGGTAAGAAGCCAACGTATGTATCAGTCTTGGCCACAATATCGACGTATGACGCAGCGTTAGACAGGGATGCTAAAGTGATAGCTGTAAACCAGCTGTCTATCTCATCAGCCGAGTGATTTTACCTAAATATCCTGCGATTCCTCCAGGTTTCACTGTGAATAGCGGTCGCTGACCTTTCGTTGATGAATCTGGCCGGGGTGCGCTCGGTGCGAATGGCTTGGATGGTTCTTTGGGGCTACCAACGCTAGAGATGTTGCTATCCCCGTTGCTAGACGTTGTCTCCACGTCGTATAGGGAGTCCACTGACGACGCAGGTGGCCTTGGCCTTCGTTCATTTCCTGGTAGGGATCGCCCTTCGATGGGGAGGACAATATCTAAGAACCCTTCAATAACAAAAAAGAGCCCTGAAATGATCTCGGTCTTAGCCCGCACCAAGTAGAGATACATTTACACACCTATGTCCCGCTCTCCGGCTTTCGCCAAGTAAGATCCTGAGGAGAAGAACAGTATTTCGACTTCATTATCTAGTCCACTCATATATCCGCTCGCTGTGACAGAGGAGGATCCACCAGTTGCACTGGAAGAATCGTCTCCAATGTCGAGCAATGACAAGGAACCGAACGGCGAGTCCAAGAAACTACCACCCGGCTGCGATGATTGACCACCTGCCATTGACTCCACGGCAGAAAAGGAGGGTGAGGCATCATCAGAAGTGTCATCACTCAATGGAGGCTGCGACAAGCCAATAGAGACCGCGATACAATTCATCACCTCCTGCCGGAGGTCAAAGTCTACCCCATCAAGATGGAGAAATTCGGGGGTTTCATACAACTCGTGACGAGGGGGATGTGGAACATTCAAGTTTCTTCCAAGAGGTCTGTAAGCTTCTCCAAATGCAGTTGAACTATGTAAATCTCCGGCTTGTATGAGATGCCATGATGAGCGTGATCTCCGCGGAGGAAATCGCGCGCCGCTGGATAACTTCGCTGGGCTGATTGTAGATGCTTCGTTCGACGACAACGGTCTTGAAGAGACTGCCGTTGGTGAAAGGCTATAGTAATCACCGCCCGGCTCAGATTGGGATGAAGAGAGATCTTGGGCTCCAACCCCGTCGAATCTTTGTCGTAGCTGCTGCATCCCGCCCCCCTGATAGAAGATCGGAGGAAGCGGGTGACAAGCGATATCGTTGATAGCTTTCTCAGTTCGAAGAACTTCGGTTGTCAGGCCTAAGTACTTGTGGGCAGCATTGAATGTGACCCTAGAAAACCGGGTCATAATGACTTGAAATGACCTCGTAAAGAAAGAATATTTTGGTATGGACGAGGGTGACTTACCTTGTACAATGTGTGCGCTAGCGTTAGGAAATTTTTTGGTCAATCGACGAAACGCTTCAGCAGGGATCACCGCTAGGGTCGTATCTTCGGTCGCACGAGCCACTGTGCCGTGATGTATCTGTGTGAGGTGATTAGACATTCTGCGCTGAGTTTTGAAGTTCAGTGGCGTGGAGGTGGGCCGATCCGCAGAGCGAGAAGCAAACAGAGTCGGAGTTTTTAGTTCTCTAGGGTGGATGGTAGAGCTGCCCGAGGAAACGGAAGGCGATCGTTCTCTCGCTGCTTGAACATATTGCGCTTGCGCATGTGGGTCCATGTGTGAGACGTCCGAATTGGCGCGTTTGCTTCTCCCAGGATGGGACGTAGGCGCATTGAGGCCCGGGCCATCTCCGTCACCACGGGTGAAACTGGAATCTTTCCAGCTAATTGTCACGTCTTCAGTGAATAGACTAAGGATAGTAAACAAGCTCGACAGCGTGCCGCCGCTGCCGACCTCATTCATGAGTTCATAGCCGTTCATGTGCTCGTTATCCCAAGAACCGCTTTGAAAACCAGTCGGTTTTCCTGAGGGTGCGTATACTTGAACCATTCCATCGATAACACAATAGAAGCTCCGGTCTTCGTCCAGTGATAAGGTGTCTCCTGCGATCAGTCTTCGGGTCTGCAGGTGCCTGGCTAATTCATGAAAAACCTGTGAAAGGCTTGTAGGCAGTTATTTGTTCGTGGCTAGCTGAAGCGACGTACGGGCTTCTCCAGGAACCCGAAGATCCTTACAGCCTGCAGGAACTCGTCGAGGTAGGTGTGAAACGCGGGCGGGGTCTCTGTTGTGTTGACATCAGGGTGCAGCTCTTGAGCGTCTGATTTCGGTAACGGAGGTTCTTTCAGCTGAGCATAGGTGTTGAGGTATCGAAATCGAATCCAATAATTAAGTGCGACGGCGCAAAGGAAAAATAACATGGCAAATGACCAAAAGTTTAGCTGTCGATGGAGCAATGAGGATTAGTCTGGAGTGTATAGGATCAAGACGGGACAAACTGTGAGTGTCATTGAATAGGACAGTAAAGAGTAGATGAGATGCGGGACACTGATAGTGACCAATGCCGCCAGGGCCTTGACCCACGATAGCAAGTACACTGTTTGTCCTGTCAGCATTGTTTTACATCAAGAGCCATGACGGGGACCCACGGAGGACCCAGAAGAGAGCAGAGATGAAAGAAATAACGGGATGCCGGTCTGTATGCTCCATGGTTTGGAGAGGAACAGCGAAGGTGTCTTGCATCGCTAATAAATGCGAAATATATGTGATGGAAAAGCCGTGTGCGGTGTCACTGATGACGTATTTTCTTTACGTATAATTATACGGTCCAAATTTACAAATGCGAATGCGCAGGCACCCGGCGCAATCAGCCCGTTCAGTTTGATGGCAGATGGCAGACAAGGGCAGGCAATGCAATTGTTTTTGTCACCCACAAAGCCAGCACATCGCGGGGATGTGACTAAATCCTGCACAAAGCCATATTTATCTGAAAGAAGAAAGCTCTGATCGAGCTTTGAGCATTGCAACTGCATTGCGACCGCAATGATTTGTGGATCAGTGACTAGCGAGCGCCCTGTTGACTTGCCACACGTTGCCGGAATTATAAAAGGGAACCTGAGCCATCCCCCTATTTTCCCACGCCCCTTCACCCTCACCTCTTCCTTCTCTCTCTATAACCTACCTACCACCGTCTCCCTCAACGCCCCATTCCCCCCTTTCTAAGCATTTTCTGTACATGTGAGTATCTATCTTCCAACTTTTACCCAACTTTTCTCCAAAATCATTGTCATCGCCAAAGAGCGATACTCAACCAATTCCCACCTTCGGAGCACCTTTCCCTACTTTTACACCCGGGGTTTCTTCTTTTTCTAACTCCAAAATATCTGGGGTTGGCTTGTCTATATCATTTTATGTGGCCTATGCGAGCTCGTGACAATGATCTTTGAAGACCTCGCTGCGCGCTTACTTACATAGCCACGACAGCAGGTTTCCTCCTTTCCTATTATTGTCTTCTTCTATTAACTACAGGATATGCTCACAATTGAATCTGTTTAGCTACAACCCTTAACGCTTATGGCCGATTCCTCGTCTCATAGACTCGACCTCCGTGTTGGAGGTAAATATCGACTCGGGAAAAAGATAGGATCCGGCTCTTTCGGTATGTTGTAAATATTCTCTTTTCCGAGGTACGTTGGTGACCTTTCCCACAGGTGACATCTATCTTGGTATCAACATCATATCAGGCGAGGAAGTCGCCATCAAGTTAGAATCTGTGAAAGCCAAACATCCGCAGCTCGAGTATGAATCGAAAGTTTACAAAACGCTTGCCGGTGGTGTTGGCGTGCCTTTCGTGCGCTGGTTTGGTACCGAATGTGATTATAATGCGATGGTCATCGATCTGTTGGGCCCTTCCCTCGAGGATCTGTTCAACTTCTGCAACCGGAAGTTTTCCCTCAAGACAGTCCTCCTTCTCGCTGACCAACTCGTGCGTGAGCGTCGAGCCCATCAATTCTGATCTGCTAACGTGTGGACTAGATTTCCCGCATCGAGTACATTCATTCACGCAATTTCATCCATCGCGACATCAAGCCTGACAACTTCTTAATGGGTATTGGCAAGCGCGGCAATCAGGTCAATGTCATTGACTTTGGCCTTGCGAAGAAGTACAGGGACCCCAAGACTCACCTTCATATCCCCTATCGTGAGAACAAGAATTTGACCGGAACCGCCCGTTACACATCCATCAACACGCATTTGGGTGTGGAGCAGGCTCGGCGTGATGATTTGGAGTCGCTGGCCTATGTCCTCATGTACTTCCTTCGTGGCGCCCTCCCGTGGCAAGGGCTCAAGGCGGCCACAAAGAAGCAGAAATACGATCGTATCATGGAGAAGAAGATGACTACCCCCACCGATCTTCTTTGCCGCGGTTTCCCCAACGAGTTCGGTATCTTCCTGAACTATACCCGTGCCCTGCGGTTTGATGACAAGCCGGACTACTCCTATTTGCGCAAGCTCTTCCGGGATCTTTTCACCCGTGAGGGTTACCAGTATGACTATGTGTTCGACTGGAGTGTCCAGCGCGGTGCCCAGGATGAGGTGGCGGGTGCCAGTCCTAAGGCAGCGGGCGGTAGACGTAAAGTTGTCCAGGAGGATGAGGGGGAGCCACGAACCAGTGACCGACAGTAAGAATCTGATCTGTTTTACAACTATTTTTTTCGACACCAACGATTAATCTTGTAGACTTCGCTCCCACACTCGTCAGATGCAAGCCACCGCACCTGGTGCCGTAGGTCAGCAACGTGCTACCGGCGCTAGGCGTGACGCCGATCTTTGGTAATCTAATAACTCCATGTGGCCGTGCTCTATGAGCACGTGTGGAGTCATGTTGAAGCGGGTGAGGCGTTGGAGTGTTGCAGATGTAGCCGGCTGCGCTAAGTTCGCGATGGTCTTGAAGCTGGTCTGTGTCATAATTCTATAGGGATACGCAAGTCGTCGGACAAGACGCGCTTTGGCCCTGCCAGTTGACACAAGGCTTGCCTCGTTTTGGATTGCCCCCCTCATCTCCCGTCTACGTTCAACACCCCTTTGTCGGTTGTCCCTTGGTCCAAGGTTTGACCTTCCCTTGTTCTTATGTTAGCTGTCGCACCTGTGCCACACCCACTCCCGCTTACAGTCACCTGTTACTTCTTTTTCTCATCTACGGACGCCATTCTCCTTTCAAAGCTGTACCTCTTCTCTGTTTGTCCAGTGGATTAAGGTCAGCCACGTCATTACTTTAGTATTAGAACCAAAATATCCCCTCCCCTCCCCCCGCGCCCGTGCTCCCTCACAGCTTAACTGCTGTTGTTATAAAAACAAATTATTTATTCTTTACGCAAAGCACCTTACGTCTTACGTCTTTCTTTGTTGGGTTACTATCCTTTCCACACACGTTCTTGTTGTCCTCTACCCTCCACTTCTTCCAGCTCCATGATTGGTGTCTGATGAAGGCGAGCGAGGTGGGAGAGGGCGCCACGTAGTGTTGATGTATGGCGATGGAGTCGATACTTTAATTTCAATTGAGAGAAGTTAGTTTGCACTCGGACAAACTGAATCAGATGATGCGCATATATAGTATTAGATCATAATGACGAATTCTTTGATCGTAGATTGATGGTAGGGTCTACGACCAGATTACTACGCGCTTCGCTTGGTGTCAAGCCCGAGGATACTGGGTGACAGCATTGGCGGTGAAGGTCACAGGCTGACAAAGTCGGAAAGAAAGCCAAGCGCGCGAGATGATATTTATACGAAATCAGGCCGAAGAGAATGAGGATTGTCGGGAACGCTTCGAAGAGGAGCATGAAAGAGTCTATGGCCTGGTCCTCGTTCGTGGAAGTACAGTAGCCTTTTGCGGGCGTCGAGTCTCGGGAAGAGCCGAGGGTGAGAGCGAGAGCTCAGCAGCACTTTCATCTCCCTTTACCATCCAGCCCTCACCTGCCATGGCGGCTTTCTCGAAAAAGATGGAGGAGGGTCTCAGCTTCTACTACAGTAACAAAACTACAGTCATACAGGAGGCCCGTGTCTTCAACGAATCCCCAATCAGCCCAAGAAAATGCAGGGCGTTGCTCACTCGCATCGTGTACTTATTGTACATTGGCGAGAACTTCGGAACACAGGAGGCCACAACGTTGTTTTTTGGAACCACCAAGCTGTTCCAACACAAGGACGTGCGTGGCCGGTTGCGACATTTTCGGATCCGCCTACCTATGTTCACAACACTTTCACCAGAGTGCCTTGCGTCAGATGATTTACCTGTCCATTAAAGAACTGGCAGTTTCTGCGGAAGACGTCATCATGGTCACAAGCAGTATCATGAAGGATATGCAACCGAATTCGGAAGTAATATATCGTCCCAACGCAATTCGCGCGCTGTGTCGCATCATCGATGTGTGTTTAACGTGTCATTTGTTTGCCTGTGCTCATCTTTCTTGTCGGCGCAGCCTTCGATGGTACAAGGCGTAGAACGCTTTTTTAAGGCTGCAATTGTTGACCGCACGCCCTCCATATCCTCCGCCGCACTCGTCTCATCCTACCATTTGTTCCCTTTCGCGAAAGACGTTGTTAAACGTTGGGTCAATGAGGCGCAGGAGGCCGTCAACGCCAAGTCTTCTGCAAGTTTCTTCGGCTCGGGCTCGGCGGGCTCGTATCTCGGGTTTGGATCTTCGACTTCAGCGAATAGCGGGTACCAACCTATGCCCTCAACGAGCTACATCGCACAGTACCATGCTCTTGGCTTGCTCTACCTTATTCGGCGGCAGGACCGGATGGCCGTAACAAAAATGATTCAGCAGCTTGGTGGTGGAAAGCCTGGTTCTGGGACCGCGCTCAAGAATCCCATGGCCCTCTCCATGCTGATTCGTTACGCGGCAAAGGTCGCCGAAGAGGACCCGAAGTGAGTGAGTTAGTGTTGACCTAAAATCTCTAGAGGCTAAGTGTTGTGCCATTAGCGTCCAGAAGCAGATGCTCGACCTTCTCGAACAATGGCTCCGCCATAAAAGCGACATGGTCAACTTTGAGGCTACGCGTGCGATTTGTGAGATGAAGAATATCCCGAGCGCACAACTGACAAAGTCTATTGCTGGCTAGTTCCCCTATAAGCTACTACATGGTACTGGGCTGATTATTGACTCATTAGTCCTGCAATTGTTCCTTTCATCACCGAAACCCACGCTCAAGTTCGCCGCTGCTCGCACCCTTGCAAACCTTGCTTTATCCCACCCCGCGAGCGTTGCTACCTGTAACGTGGATCTTGAGAATCTCATCTCAGATTCAAATCGCAGCGTTGCCACTTACGCAATCACCACACTGTTGAAGGCAAGTGTGCTTAACCTATGTTTCTGGGATTTATTGAATCTGTTTCGTAGACCGGTAATGAGGCGTCAGTGGACCGCTTGATGAAGCAGATCACTGGCTTCATGAGCGAGATCTCCGATGAATTTAAAGTTATCATCGTAGATGCGATTCGCTCTCTCTGCCTCAAATTTCCCGCGAAGCATGTCTCCATGCTTGGTTTCTTATCCGGTGTCTTGCGCGACGAGGGAGGCTATGATTTTAAGCGGGCAGTCGTTGAGGCTATATTTGATATGATCAAGTTCATTGGGGAATCCAAGGAGCAAGCACTCTCTCATCTCTGCGAATTTATTGAAGATTGCGAGTTTTCGAAGCTCTCCGTTCGTATTCTCCACCTCCTAGGCATCGAGGGTCCCAAAGCTCCTCAACCCTCGAAATACATCCGGTTCATTTATAATCGCGTCGTGCTGGAGAACGCTACTGTAAGGGCTGCGGCCGTGGCGAGTTTGGCGGTGTGCTGCTAAATCGGTTAGTCATTCCTTACACTAGGCCAATTGTGTTTTAATGGTGTTGGTGAAGCTGTCTAGATGACGTTGATGATGAGGTTCGCGATCGAGCGGCGTTATATCTCAAAGTCATTGAGGAACCCCCGTTGGCTGACACATATGTCAAGGATGGTGCGTCCCATTTGCGGTCTACGTCGTCCTTATCAATCAACAAGGACTAGACTCTGTATTTTCCTTGTCGGCGCTGGAGGCCAAGTTGGTTGCATACGTGAGGGATGCAGATGCTGTTTTTCAACCATTTGATATTTCGTCTGTTCCGAAAGTCAGCCGAGAGCAGGCGGCGCAGGAGGTTGCCCGTAAGTGTGGGACTTCGTTATCAGTTCAGCCTCTCACCGTAACTCAGGGCCGAGCTCGCTGGACACTATTGGCGTCCCTGTCACGAGAACGGCAACCCCAGTGCCGCCATCCCAAACTACGGAAGAGACAAAATCGTCATACGTACAACAGTTGGCCCAAGTGCCAGAACTGGCATCGTACGGTGCTATCCTCAACAGCTCGAAGCCCATCCCGCTTACCGAGAACGAGACTGAATATCAAGTTTCATGTGTCAAGCATGTTTTCCGCGAACACATTGTCTTCCAGGTTTGTCTGTCCCACGCTCTTCCACAAAGTGTTGATCTCGAAGCACCTCAGTTTAATGTGTCGAATACAATGCCGGATACTATTTTGGAGCAAGTTTCCGTTATTATGCAGCCTCCAGTTGACTCTGGGCTGACAGAGGACTTTATCATTCCTGTTCCTGCTCTCTCAGCAAATTCCCCTGATATCGTATACGTTTCGTTCTCAAGAGAGGCACCAGACGACTATCCGACCGCATCCTTCCCATGCGTTTTGAAGTTCGTCAGTAAAGAAGTGGATCCTGCAACAGGGGAGCCTGAGGCTGAAGGTTATGAAGACGAGTACCAGCTCGAGGAGGTTGAGCTAGCTGCAGGCGGAGACTACATCATCCCGAGCTATTCGAATTTCTCTGCTGAATGGGATCGCCTCCGTACAGGCGCATCGATGACAGAAACTTTCACCCTTTCATCCATGGAGAGTATCAAAGGTGTGTCATAGTCCTTTCGACTTTATTTCTCTGCTGTACTTAACACGCACTGTCAGCGGCATGCGATTCTATTGTCGAAATACTCAATATGGAACCGCTGGGTGGGTCACATAACCCGGCGGCAGGGACGACTGTCCATACACTACAACTATCTGGTTTGTTGACAGGGGGCGGAGGAAAGATTGTCGCACGCTGTCGGATGACATTCTCAAGAGGGGAAGGTGTAACTTTGGAGCTGGGGGTTCGCGGGGAGAAACAAGAAGCATGCCAGCTTGTGGTTGCCGCAATTGGAGGCTAGTCAACTGGATGCCCTGTATCGTTTAACCCACAACGCATAGAATGATTTCCGCTTTAACTCAGCAGAACCGATGCCGACGGAATTGGGTGTGATGTAATTATAGACTGGCTGGCTGTGCCGGCAGCCGGAGAATGATGACCGGCGCAGAGGGGTTTGTTGGGTTATCAGTTCCTTGACGCTCTTTAGACATCTCAGCGCACAATAGGAACCGAATGACACCGTTTTATATCATTTCCCCCTTCTCCCCACCCTACAACCCATTTACCGTCTGCCATGTCCTCGCCTCTCCCAGCAGCCAAGGTAATCCACGTTGACACCCGCGGGGCTGTGATTTTGGACGAGGCTTCTCCCGAGGTGTGAATGTCGTCTGTCTCTCTATAAGTTGCGCCTCCCGTTGACGACAGAATAAGACTAGAGACAGTCGAGGTATTTATTTGCCGAACTACATAGAACCCGTGTCACACATAGCCGTCGATGTGCGTCTCTTTCTCCTCATAATGGCTCAGTTGTGCATTCAGCTCCTCGAGAACAGGTCGGAGGCTCTCTCGCTAAGGTCGTCTACTTCACCCGTTCACCCGAGCCTCCATCCCCTCCTTCAGCCCTTGCCACCGGTGGAAACAGTTCCGTCAGCTCCATGTCGACAAGATCCCCATCCCCGACATCTACTGGACCCCTGTCACAACCATGTCCTCCGGGTTCTTCGCACCCCAAGCAAAACGGCGCTTTGACGCCAATGGTGCTCGACAACCCCTCGAGTTATCTCGGAAATAGCTTGTTGGGTCTGCATGACTTGCTCCACGATACCATCCTGCGCCGCGTATCTTTACAACACTTTCCCGGGGGTTCTTTAAACTTTGAACGCTTCGAGACGGACGCTATTGATGAATGTATCAAGTTTATTCAAGAGCTTATAGAGCGCTCAGCGTCCATCAATGGCGTCTCGATTGAAGAAATGAGGCAAGGCGTGAAGATCATGGCGACCGGGGGCGGCGCTCATCGGTTCTATGAACTATTCCGCGGAACGCTCGACGTCGAGGTTCTCCGGGAAGATGAGATGGAATGCCTGATTGAAGGGCTGAAATTTATCAACCTCATTCCCGACGAAGTGTATTCCTTCTCGGATCAGCTTATTCAATCTATCGCCCATACGTCTCCGTCTCTGGCGGCGCTCGAACGACCAGGTCCCAACCCGCCGAAATATGCTGTCACATTTGAAGGAAACCCGACGCCGCAGCTGCCATGCCTACTCTTCAACATTGGATCTGGGGTTTCCATCATCAAAGTTGATGGAGACGGAACGTTTGAGCGTGTGAGTGGGACCAGCCTGGGTGGCGGAACTTTGTGGGGCTTGTTGTCGTTGTTGACGCCCGCTACGACCTTCGATGGTTGGTCGCACATTCGTTATGAACGTAAACGTGTCTCACAATTTGGTTTCTCGCAGAAATGCTGGCTCTCTCCGAAGCAGGTGATAACGAAGCCGTAGACATGCTTGTCAAAGACATCTATGGACAAGATTACAGCAAACTTGGACTCAAATCTACGATGATTGCTAGCTCGTTCGGAAAGGTGTTTAAGAAGGGCAAGGAAAAGAGGAAGTTCTCACCGGAGGACATTAGTAAGAGTCTACTGTACGCTGTGTCAAATAATATCGGACAAATAGCGTTCGTTTCACTCCAGCTGTATCACTGGTATGCTGATAGCGATAGCCAACAGGTACATGAATGCGGAGAAGTACGGCCTAAATAGGATATACTTTGGTGGGTGTTTCATCCGTGGCCACCCGGCGACTATTGCCACGTTATCATATGCCATTCGGTTTTGGAGCAAGGGCACAAAGCGTGCATTATTTCTTCGACATGAGGGATTCCTGTACGCGCCACCACGCATTGCTGTGTTAAATCGGTGCTCATCTGCTGGCTCATTACAGTGGTGCGATAGGTGCATGGATCAAGAACATTGATGGAGACCGTGAATCAGACACGGGAGAGACGTGACATTCTCACCGAGCATATATCTACATCCCCAAGGATTTGGTCTTGCTATTCATCATCGTATTTTTATTAATTGTTGTAGAACATGCTATAATCGTAATAGTAATAGCCGTCGGTATATTGGCGGTCTGTGGTCCGAGCATTCCGAGCCACGTGGGATGATATTTAACAATTGCAAAGCCAAGCAAGCCGAGCGATGACGGAGACTATCATGTTCCGCAGCCACCGTGACTCATGCTCTCTCTTATGGACGTGGAGGCACATCATTTTTTTCGGATGTTATCATGTGCAAGCGGACCGGTTGCATTAAAATCAAAAATAAATGAAGGCTTCATTGATGAGATTTATTTTTACACGGCTGTCATGGCTTAGCACATCTGTTTGTATTGTATGCTAATTTGGTTTTAGCAGTCTCCACGGACAGAAATTGATTCTCGATCTATGTGGTAACGTAGCCATACGTACTTGTGTGGAAAAAACGGGAGAGAAGAGAGGAATAAGGACGTGTGGATTGTTGGATGGGGGGGTATCATGAGTTGGAAGGAGAAAAAGGAGAGAAGAGGCGTGGGAAGATGAAGCTATTAGCGATGTGAACCGTATAAGCATCTGCTCTATAATTTTCTTATGTTGTCGTCCCTCCCTGGTCTTAATCTCTCTTCTCCCTCCTCCCCCACTCTCTTTTCCTCTCTCCCCTCCCAATAATGGAGCCCGCTTTCTCCTCATGGCCAACAGGGACGACGGACCACCCTACTCCGTTTGATTCCCTCAAGGAAAGACACAAGAAACCCCGCCATCGCCATTCTGCTTTCCAACTCGCGGCATTGAACCAGCTTTACGAATGCAACGAACACCCTTCTCTCGATGACAGAACAAATCTAGCAGAAAATATTGGGATGTACGCTATTTCTCGCCCCTTGACTCTTTCCATTATCGTATGACTCACTCTATCCGATTAAGGGAGACAAAGACAGTGAATGCTTGGTTCCAGAATAAACGAGCTGCGACCAAGAAGCGCTCCCGCCCCGGGCAATCCTCTTCGACTTACGATCTTCCACTTCCCCCGATCTCCTCGTTGCTCAGTCCCTCTGATTCCTCCCCAGCCACATTCAACGAGGACTCTTCAATTCCTCAAGTTATTTCTCCCCCCATTCCGCGTATGCAAGTGCCCTCCTCACGCATAAACCACGCTCAAGGCTCCCCGGAGGCTTCCAAGCAGCAGACTGCCTTCTATGCTGGCAATCCAGAACATGATCATACGTATGAGAACTCCGTGGCAATGCTCCCCTCTCGTCCGAGGATGCGAATGAGACCATCACAGTCCCAGACAGAAGAATTACGGAAGGCTTATATAATTGATCCTCATCCGACTAAGGAACAACGTGAGGAGCTTGGCAAGAGAATTGGAATGTAGGCTATACTACCTTGTCTATCGGCTTACTCGATCTAATGCCATTTTGTCATCAGGCGTTACCAGAGTGTCACGAATTGGTTCCAAAATCAGCGTAGCCTTGCGAAAAAGCGACTGGATGATGACGTTTCCTTTGATAAGGCTCAGCATCTCTATAATAATGGTCACTCGACCGCAGACCTATCTACGGATGTACCGTTTTACTCCCGAGATATCCTGGCCCCCGAAACATCGGCGTTCCCCCCACGGTCTTCCCATCCGTCTGTCTCTGCTCTCCTGCGCAGGGAGAAGCGGTCGCCCAGTGTTGAACGCTCCAATGCCTCGTCGTCGTCAAGGGGTTCTCCGTATCATTGCATCATCCCTCCCCATCGGCTAAGGCGCACGCGGCCTGAGCCTCATCAATTAGAGGCATTGCAAATGCTGTAAAATCGTACCTCTAATCCGTCAATTGAGGAGCGCGGTGCTCTGGCACTCGAAGTCGGCATGTACGTGTTCTTCTTTCCCACAACCCTGCCCATTGACATATCTCCATTTTGACAGGGACCTCGCTAAAGTAACGAATTGGTTCCGCAACCTTCGCCAGACGACCCGCAAACGTGCCCAGAAGCCCAGTGAGGAAGGGGATACTGAAAGTATCCAGTTGGGATCGGGTTCCATATCCCGCGCTGTCACCCCATCTGCGGCATCCTCATATTCTGTCAGCGGGCACGATGCCGATCATGTGCCAGATCCGGAGCATGACATCGACACCGATACCGAGGACGCGGGTGTGATTGCTGTGAATAGCTCGGGACGTAAACACGCTCGCGTGGCGCCGTCAGACGCCGGGACTGATGACGAAGAGTATCAGGAGGCTCTCACTCCATCATCAGAGCCGTCGCCTCTGCTTCATCCCCCTACGACTCTTCTG
>WNFO01006410.1_pt1 | contig 22622 bp, 21 predicted proteins | sample 5400251 | NCBI WGS metagenome assembly WNFO01 (sample SAMN13153354, study PRJNA577476) | soil metagenome | isolation source: 100 cm saprolite under Madrone tree | place: USA:California | collected 2016-06-14
CCAGTCGATGAATCGGCAGTAACAGCAGTAGTTGGGATGGCAGCAGCGGCATCAGCGTAAGCGAGTAGAGTGGCGCAATGCACGACGAATTCTATGTTGGGCCACCGTATCGGATACTGTGACCACGGCCACAACTCCCGGCCACTGGTACGAACATGGGGCTGCAACTTCAAGTTGATACTAACAATACTATCTCCCATCTTCTGGCGGAACATCCGGCGATGCCCCAGTGGTGCAAAGCGGCACCCCGGCCAGGGCCCACAGGATGACGGTTGATGACCAGAATGTTCACTGAAACAGAACGCCGCGGAGAAGACATCGATCTCAACCCCGGACCGTAGCTTCAGTGGAAACAGGAGTATGCACAGCTTGTCCATACGCGGTCCGTCGCATTGGTCCTTGCCACTCCAGTTGTTCGTGTCGCCATCTTTTTCGTTTTGTATGTTGGATACTCGGCACAGCTCGATTCCGGGCGGGTCAAGCTGTACAAGTGCAACTACGTCGTTGGATATCATATGGACGGCTCCATATTCCCGTTCGGGACATTCCCTGAGCTGTCATTCCCATTATCACCATGAATACATGATGGAGAATCATGAATAACGACACTCACGAGTGTGATCGAGCCTTGCTTCCACGCGATCAAGTATACCTTGTCCACACTATTATCGCGAATATACCGAGACCAGAGCAGTATATAACTGCCAAGCACCTGCGCCTGAAACCTTCCAGACATAGGATAGCACATCATGCTAAACTGCATGGTTAGCACCTTGGCACACGGATGCGGAGTACCGTCCCGGAAGCGCAGGGGTCGGACTGCAAAATGGGCCGCCATCCTCCCCTCGAGTATAACTTTGTGTAAGCTGTTTTCAAAAGTCCCACAAATAAGAAACAGAAATAAAGGCAAGAAGGGGGAAATTGGAATGGAAACACGCACGAGATGACTACGGCAAGATCCAAGTCAGTCGACAACGCAATCTCCACCACGTTGCTCAGCGGAATGTCGATGATCGTCCAACGCATGTGATGGAAATCGGCATCCCAGTCTTCTTCCTCATCCTTGCCAAGCGCTCCTTCACCAGCAAGTCCGCCCAAACACCCGTGCAGATCCAAATATGAATAAGAGGCACCCTGTATCTGCTTCAAAACGATAAAACAAGGCCCCAGCGAAAAACGACTATCAAGACAAGGGGGCCGATAAACCACTGGAGGTTCTGGTTCTGGTTCGATAATCGTGGCTAGTATTTGCTTAAACCCAGGTGACGACCGTGACGACGCCGATTTGGGCCACAAAGGCGGCGTCCGAGGGACACGCAGGTCGGGATCACGCTTGCGCCAGAAAACCTCGTTGTCACTGCCCCCAAATGCATTCCACGCATCCTCCCAAGCCCGCAGCGCTTCTGCACGATCCCGTGGCGCCAGCGTCGCAGAGCTGGCAAGGAGAAATGGGTCGTGCATGCCTAAGAGGCCCATACGTTGTAGATACTGTATGAGTGGGGATTGCACGATGGTCGCATTCAGTGTGCGGCAGGCTTGGCGACAGGCTTGGATACTTTGTGCATTTTCGTAGCATACGAAGACGAGTATAATTTCGAGGAGCTCGTTGAGTAGGTAGAGAAGATGCGGCATGGGTAGAATTTATTGGCCTGAATCGAATGAAAGAATGAATGATAAGAAGGAACATGAGAATACTGCCATTCTCGGGGCTGGGTTTATATACATAATAGGAAATAGGGGTGATAACCGGATAACCCTTACTCCTGTCTCAAGGTGAGCACTGCACTTAAGGTGAGTGGATGATTCAGGGTACTTTACAGGAATCCAGGTCATGTGGGACGCCGTGACCATGTCTCAACTCCACCGTACTGACAGAAGGTCAGTGCTTGCTATCTCTATGAGAAGGTCAACTGTAGAGGCAGCCATACGAAATCGCGTTAGTCACGTGATCGCGTTACCCCTAACCCAAAAAAGACTCCTCCCTCACAAAAGTTTGGCGGAAATTTCAGGAAAGATCCTGTCAACACAGTACAGTACCGCAAGAGAACTCTTTTGTTGTACGCCATTACGTACATATGGAATACCCCATCAGTGTCGGTCGGTGAAAGCAACTTGTTGCGATTAATCTCTGCGGCGCGAATGGAGGATCGGGCTAAACCCGGTGTCATATATCTCTGTGGCAGCAAGCAGAGCCAAGATGTTGTCGATAGAGTGGGAGATTTCAGGAGATACGGGACAGAGGATTGCAATAATGCCATTCCAGACCTCCGCATTCTTGAACGCGCAGTTGGAGGAGCCACAAGTGGAGTTTGAAAACCGTTCCATTGGCGGTCGCAGCTACACGACACGACTGAACTCTACAGTGTATAGTTATGAGCGATTCACCGGCGACTCGAAAACAGCTCAAGATCAAAGCTGGCGTCGTGAAGCGGTTCGTGTTCCTCCACGTTGATAGTTGTTCAGGAGATGCCGATTCAATTCCTCTTCAAAGATACCAGAAAGAGCTGGCGCTCTACCGCACCGAGGTAGTGGAACACCAAAGGAAACTCCAAACTTTCACTGCCACGGCCAGCACTAATGGAGAAGGAGGAGAGTCGTGGGATGTCAGGAATGCGGTGCGTGAAATCTCCGACCTATTCCTCACACCTTTCACCTTTCGCTCAATGGACGTTCTTTTCTTGAACAGGCGAGTTTAGTGCGCGAGAGCGAGAATATGGTTCGCGATACTACGACGCGGCTCGAGAGAGCTGCAGGAGAGCTTGAAGATCTTCTGGTACGTGTCGCACCCTCATCTGCCTAAATTCTGTGACTCCGCTGATGCGTAGGACGTGAGGGTATTTAGAAATCCGCTAAAAGGAATGCGGAACTGGAGCAGGATTCTGAACTACGCGATGCTGAGGCCGTTCTTGCGGCAGTCGGTAGTACTTGATGATAGGCGGCCAGAAACTCCAACGTGTAAGCATACTGTTTTCCTTCTTCGATCGAGCAGCCCGCCTCCGCCTTCAACAACGCCAATATGAGCCATGCCTTGGACACTTTCCTCCCTTAGTAGTCTTGCCTCGAACGTGCAAGATTGTCAACCGTCGCAAACTGGACACGCAAACCGAGAGGAAAGCCTCATGATGCCACGTGTTATGTTTTTCCGATGTCAAAGAAGTGTATAACAAATTCGATACAATAAGGGGACTAGATAAATACACGGTGAGGAAGACCAAGACAGCTGAGCAGACAGACCCAGAAATGAGAATACAGATATCTTAATCCTCAACTCTCCCTTGGCTGAGCCTCCGCCTCCGCCGCACGTTTAGCGTCCATCAACCGGGTGAGCGCATCGAGGGCGCCTCGCCACGCATCACGATCCACACGTTCCTCAAGCAATCCGCGCGTCTTTTCTTTTGCCTGTGAGTTGCTCCCCTCGGTACCCGTACTGCCACCCGCGCCACCGCGGTCCGATGGACCCGGAGGGAGGGGAAAAGGGAGCCCAACACCTTGTGGTGGTGGAACGAATCCGGCTGGTGGGGCGGTGAGGACGGCGGGGGAGATGCGGGCAGTTCGGATATGCGCTAGTGAGGAGCGGAGGGCCATTTGTATTCCCTGGAGGATGATGGGTTTAGTCAGATGACGTTGGTGGGGTATGGGGCGCGGCAAGAGACGGATTGTGGGAGGGGGTGAAATACGGCGCTCACGCACGTCGAGAGTTTCGAAGTATTCACCGACTTTTTTGACGAACCGTTCACTCCGCTCGTCGCCTTCCGGGAGCCCTTCATCGGGCGCATCGGTTTGGGGGAGGGCGAGGAGTGCGAGGGAAGTGCTTGCGAGGGAAAGGAGATGGCCTATGTCCTGTGTGGGTAGCGTGCGAGGTTATGTGATTGTAGAGGGGCCAAGACGAGAGGGGCCGACCTTTTCTACTTTTCCGAGATCGTGTATTTGGTGGGCCGTGCGGGATGAGGACCAAATTGGGTCTGCGTCGTAGTCCTGTGAGGCGGCGGAGGCGGAGGACATGACTCGGTGGGAACGGACCGAAGATCCGGGGAGTCAGAGTCAGCCACTGCATCGGCTTGACACCGGCTTACCTTGTCCTTGCCCATGCCCTTCTTATAAAGCCCAATTATCACACTCGCCCTCCCTACAGAAAATGGCGCTACCGAAGCTCCCCACCGAGCAATTTTCATCCACAAACTTCCTCATCTGCAGCGGCTCCATCCTCTTTGCATCCACTCGTGCCCCGCTGCAAATCTGCCTTCTGCACCACACGGAGCGCGACGAGTGGTTACTCCCCAAAGGACGCAAAGACCGCGGAGAATGCGTACCCGCAACAGCCATGCGCGAGACCTTCGAAGAGACGGGCTACCCATGCCGCCTGCTCCCACTGGACATGATCACACGAGCACCTGCAGCAATCGCGCAGACCAAAGATGCACCCGAGTGCGTGCGCGCTTGCGAAGAACCGTTCATGCTCACGCTCCGCCGGACCACCACCACCCGTCCCATTAACGGCCACAGCAGCAGCAGGACTGACAGTACTGGTGCCGAGGAGGATACGGGCAACGTGGGCGTCAAGCTCATATGGTGGTTCGCTGCCGTGTGCACGGGAGCGGATAAAGTCGATGGTACACAGACTGCGGTCGAGAGCTTCGAGAGCGCGTTTTTCGGCGTGGACGAGGCGCTGCGCCGCGCGACGTTCAAGACGGATCGCGAGGTTATCGCGAAGGCTATTGAGCTCGTTCGTGCGACGTATCCTGAGGCGAGGGATGAACAGGTGCCACCATTGGCAGAGGCTGGGCAGAATTAGCCTATCTGAATGACTTTAGTCGGGAAGCTCGATTCAACCACGATTGCCTAGGGTTGTTTATTTCTCATTCCATGTGTCATACCGAGGATAATCATGGTCACGAACGACATCATTTTTTATTTCATTTTCTTGCTGGGTACTTTACGTTAGGACCTGTAAAGTATAGAGGTTGGCACGTACAACTGCTAATACATGTCGCGTGTATCGTATTAGTGTATCGTATCGTTCGTATTGATTGCGAGGGTCGTCCAACTCATAGACAGCAAATCCCGAGCGTTTTTCATCCTCCTACAGTACTCATCTGCTGTCTCCTTGACAATGATACAGTATATCTTTCTCGAGCACGGGGATTATGTCTTCCTAAAGAAGTCGAGAAAGTTCATGCGGCTCCCCGAGACATGAATGACTATTCTTTCACTACGGGCAGGAGTGGATAAATAGAGCCCGCTTATGCTCAACTAAGGGATTAAATAATGTCCAATAAGTGGATTAGGCTGAATATTTTAAATAAATATAGTTTGATAATGTACTTCTCAATTCGATTCCTCACTAAGCAGACTATATTTATTTAAAATTGGCAACTTGTCAACTTATTGGACATTATTTAATCCCTTAGTCAACTATGTAGACTCTTATCCGTACTCTTATCCGTTCTGCCCGTGGTGTTTGACGCTTGGAGGGCGGTTAACTCATCATCGCGATCACATCCGAGTCCGCTTGAACTTCGCCATCGTCTGGTTCCTCCTTCCAGCACGAAGCGATGGATCTCTGCATTGTGGCTTCATGCTCGCGATGGTGGAGCGGTGGTCGGTTGGTTGTCAAGCGGGGTCTCATGGAGGAACACCGCGCTCGCGCCGCGGTTCAAGTTCGTACTCCCACTTTGAACGAACAGGCTCGCTTTTTTCAATCTCACATTTCTTCCTCCTTTCCGACTCGAACTCGGATCAGCCAGAATTAATATTATTTGCGTGTGCTCTTTGAGCCTAGGCCACCCTTGCGTGATCACACGAGACGCAAATGGGCATAGTGTTGGCCAAACTACCACCCCGAGCGGGTTTCAACATATGTGACACCATCGTCCCTTTTGAGTGGCTTCATGGCTTTGTTTCGGAAAAAAAGTCTTGAAACCGGCTCAAAAAGCGCCCGTATCAATTCTGTTTAAGCCTCCTGCGACCGCCGACCTGGAAGGCCCGCCTTCAAGTACCAGGCCGACCCCTCGCTAAGGTTCTTGGTCAAGGTTTCGGTCTGGTATGGTGTTCGGTGTCTCAGCCCGTCGTCCTATATCATATCCTGCCTGTGACAGCCATACACCGAAGCCTCGCTATCCTAACTTACCCGTCCCCGAGCGCGCATCCTCGTGAAATCCATGTGTATCAGGTGGCCAAGGGTGCCATTGGGGGATTTGCTTGACTCGATCAAGCACTTTGAAATGCCGTGAAACACCTCCCTATTTCGGAGACTTGGTTGGACCGGACTGCCGCCAAATGATTAATGGTCGTTCATCTATGATCATGTATATCCACTTCACCGTCGGCGACAATCTCTGGTCTCTTCGTTGGGCACTGACTCGCGGTCCCAGCACCGCTGAAGCCACCGCTGGGACCGGCGTTGGGCCTTTCATGCTCGAGTATCTCGAGCAGGCTGTGCGGTGGTTGGTCGCCAAACAGAGTATCATGGAGAGACATCGTCACACGCGGTCCGGCGACGTCATTGAAGAGCGCAGCGACCCAGCCATCATCGCGGACCCCATAGCCTTGGCTTGACTTACCGTGACTCCATGCTCCTCGCCTTTCATCCTCGTACAAGTACATCCCCCGCTAATTCCTTGCGCTTTGACTTCGCCATTCTCTTATCAACGTGCTCACGACGACGACTCGGACACGAGTCGGTCGTCTTCTTTTCATGTCTGATATGCTATGACTCTTCCTCTTTCTTGACTTTTTGTCAGGTTCGTTCCAGCGCCGTTTATCCCTTGCGATTCTCGTTGGACTCGGGATCGGAGAGGCGATATTTTTGGTATATGCAGCTTACAGATTGGTCATCAAGGTTGAATAGGTGGCCGTGGCCCCCTTGTGGCGCATCATACCCGCCGTCGTCCTCAACATGTCATCATCATTCTACTCCTGCTTCTAGTCCTACCGTTGCTACATGGGAACATCCTCTGTACGTGGACATGAGCTAGAAGACGATACCACGTGAATTCCGTGTTAATTGTATACGTTTGTGTTTCGAGAGAACCAGGCTTTGGGAGCTACTACTTCATCGACATGCGCAGCATCTTCTCAGATCGTTCAGAAGAATGTGGTATCGCACCAAGATTTAAAAAGAGTTAATCCACGAAGTCATATATATATTAGAACTCGTGGGGTGGGCAGCAGCGACGCGTCCCGGCCATCAAAGGCAAGACGCCCGGTTCTAAACCTCGGGACCTTTCTATGTGGGCCTTTTGCCTCTTGCGTCCTCGAGGGGTACAAGTGCCAGTCCCCTGGCGACTCGTCAGAACTCCCCGGGTATCTAGACTCCTCGCCGCTGCCCGAAAAAAACACTATCTACGCGGTTGTTTACATCCGTTTTCTTTCCGACCCCCCTCGACAAACACAAACACCCTTGACCCTCCCCTCTAGCCCTCTTGCAAGACCTTGTTTCCGCGCGCAGGCGTCGCATGTAAACGCTGAAGGGTCGAGGGGGGGATGCAACAAAGTGTACAGTACGTATCGTGGCGACTGTCGTGCGCTCCCAAGATCGACACCACTCATGTGGCCGGCGCGCCATTACAGTCAGTGGCAACCGCTGAGGTCCACGACAGAGGGTGAAGATCGAAGAGAGGAGAGGAGAGGGGACGGGGATGCAACAAAGTGTACAGTACGAATCGTGGCGACTATCGTGCACTCACAAGATCGACACCACTCATGTGGCCGGCGCGCCATTACAGTCAGTGGCTACCGCTTAGGTCCGCGACAGAGGGTGAAGATCGAAGAGAGGAGAGGAGAGAGGACGGGGATACAACAAAGTGTACAGTACGTATCGTGGCGACTGTCGTGCACTCCCAAGATCGACGCCACTCATGCGGCCGGCGCACCATTTCCGCGACAGAGGGTGAAGATCGAAGAGAGGAGAGGAGAGGAGAGAGGACGGGGATGCAACAAAGTGTACAGTACGTATCGTGGCGACTGTCGTGCACTCCCAAGATCGACACCACTCATGCGGCCGGCGCGCCATTTCCGCGACAGAGGGTGAAGATCGAAGAGAGGAGAGGAGAGAGGACGGGGATGTGATGAGGGGATATGGACGTATGGCCATCCTTTTATACACCTCTCAGGGCCCCCTGACAGTCTCGGCTGATAGCTTCGTGAACATCGGCGGTCGACGGACAGATTAATGTTTGGAGTTCATGTTTCAAAAGCAATGACGTCGACAAGTATGCGATCTCTTTATCTTTAAGAGATCGCATATAGTACTCGATCATGGTTGGCCAGAGATGACTACCTTGCTTGCGACTTCTCCTGGACTTTACTACCACGCCTAGCATCCGAGAGAACATGGCGGCGGAATGTCAGGTGGACATATTAAAACCTCTCTCGTGCTCTCGCTGCAGGACTAGGATGGATGGATGTGGAAGCATTCCAGTTGCATTTCAATTCCAAACCTGACTGTGTCCCCTCGGCACAGAGCTGCCTGACGTCACGGTTTGGCGGATCTGATTTAGCAGATCTGATGATCCATCATGGTACGAAGCCTCTTCCACGTCAGTACGTGTGGAAAGGGAGAGACAGGTTTTGCTCAAGTCAGTCATTAAAATGCATCGAAAAAAGGTGGAAAGCAAAGCATAAACAACTGGCTGGTTATTGACGTCCTCGCAGAAAATGCCAACGGAATGTAAGGTGTCGATGCTAATTATTTGATTGAGTTATCTCGCCCATTTCTGCCAGTGGGATGTAGGTTCCGTTGGGTAGATTATCAGGTAGACCATGTTTGTGGCTGCTATCCAGTAGACTTTGAGAGTGCATTAGCCGAGTTAGTTACCAAAGACGCTGGACGTGACATACAGTATGAGCGCGAGCGCCACCTTAAGAGGAATTCAGGAGGCAGATTGGAAATTCGTCCGCATCGTCTATTTCATTTCAGTGCGAAGTGGCCCGGGCTTCCGGGCCGCCCGCTTCACGTCAAGGAAGAATCAGAACTAAAAACAAATTTCCTTTTAGAGAAGTCATGGACAAAGGGACAGTCTGCAAGACTTCCCTCCCGCTGAGCACTGGATTGATCATGTCACATCCTCAAACCGGACGGTCCGGTTTGAGGATGTCTCAGAGGCTGTGGAGGATGGGATGAAACAACTCTTCCACCCGAGTGAGCGCTCACAAGATATATACTCTTAAGGCTTCACGGACAACACAACTTGATTGCACCTGGTGTCTGAAATTGGACACACCAAAGCTGCTCGCTTCCTTCTGGAGCGCGGCGCGGGTGTGACAGCCCAGAATTCAGACGGGGCAACTCCATCGCATTTGGCATCGCGTCAGAGTGAAGAGCGTTAGAATCGCACGAGTGAGTGCAAGCAGACAGAGATTAAGTCTGGAAAAGGGAGAGAGGATCAGCACTTGACAGGGCTAGAAAATATGCACGACGGCCCGTTGCCTCGGTTTCGCGTTTCGTCGCACTCGAGTCAGAGTGCAATGAGCTGAAAGAAAAGGGAAGAAGGGGATCACGTGCAGGCCGGAAAGGAGGAAAGGGAAACTGGATTCCAAGTGTTTTGATAGTGTATTTATACCGTATACATATCCCCAGTAGCTACTAATTCAAATGCGCAGTGTTGGAGGGTGAGCGAGCAAGTGAAAGAAAGCAAAAGAAAGAAGAGCGAAGTGTGTGAGCTATGTGGCCGGTTGTAACTGATTGCATGACATTTGGAACAGACTAGGAATCTATAAGAAAAATGAGAGCGCGAGTGTTGATAAATAAGAAATGAGTTTTGGAATGGAAGGCTAGACCGAACGAAGGACGGCCCGGTGGGCGAGTGACGTGGTCCAATGAAAAGTAGGGGCGATTAAGGAGCAAATGAAACAACCCAGAGTCGAAAGGAAATGCTACGTATAGCTCAACGTTGTGAGGCGGTCAGGGACGGTCGCCACGACGCCACGACGGATTGACACGGAGGAGAAGGTCGAGAATGGGGATCGTGTGGTCGGGGTTAGGGGTCCGACACTTCGCATGTCACGTCATATACGGATGGAAGGCCAAGATTTGTTCTCTCTCTCGACCACCTCTGATGCTCCCTGCTCCAGTCACTGGATCCATGGAGAAGCGGCCATCGTCCCCATTTCGTCCTCGCGCCATCCTGCCTCGTCGTTTCCGTGCTCACTTCCTTGGCCTCCTCTTTCTTGCCACAGTCGCCTTCTTCTTTCATTACCGCCATTCCTCGTCCTCAACCGTGGACCCGGACCTCCTCCCCTTTCTACGTGGCCTCCCCAAGCCTGAAGGCGGCAGAAATCCACCACGTTTCTACGAATGGCATGATCGCGAGAAGCGTCTGCCTCAGCACGACGTTAACCTCCCATTCCCTCAAGGTCGAGAGGGCCGCTACATTCGCTTCGCGAATCAGGTCCGCGCCTTGGCTGGGGCAATGCTATGCAAGAGATGCTGTTGAACGCACATCTCGCGTACCTTTCCAAGAGAACGTAGGTCCACTTACTTTATCCCCCGCCTCTACGCCTCATCATTTGCTTACCTTGGGCAGGTATGTATTTGACAATTACACTTGGGACAAGTCACCCGGCGATTTCTCAACATTTGATGGCAAGAAAATTACCGCTCGGGTCCCCCTAACCGCATTACTTTCCGGCACGCCCCCTTTTTCCGCTCTTATGCGTGCGGCCGCGATCCTGACCACTCCATCCATTCCAGGCCCCATCGCTGGAAACCCATTTCCTTCATCTGCTAGTGGCTCACCTGCGGTCATCCCCGAGTTTTTTGACGAAGTTTGCCAAGTTCGTGCTGTCCTCGATCGAGATGAGATCAATGGCGCGCTGGGGGATGCATCTGCCGCAACGATTCTCCAGGCGTGGCTCGACAAGCTCGAAAAGACGGAGGATCGATGTGTGGAGATCAAGGATACTACACCCCAGATCGCCCAGATCTTCGACCTTTGGTACATCCTCTCGCCCCCCTTTTTTCGCTAGCTCAGCCGGATCTGATTTGCTTGGGTGGGGAATAGGTTATTCGGTGACTCGAGAAGACTTCTCGACATATGGCCATCACTTTCCACATCTCCAATCCTCACCCACTTTTCCTGGTCTCCACTTATCACCGCCGGGCTTGTCGCGAATGCCCGAGCCATTCATCCCGCACTCTCCTCTGCCACCCCATCTTCCTTTGTGCCCTCTTCCAACCCACCTCCCCTCTCAGGCCTGCTCGCACTGCACATCCGGCGAGGAGATTACATCGATCACTGTACACATCTTACCAACTGGAGTGTACGCTTCATGGGCTTCAACGAATTTCCCCGGCTACCAGACAGGTTCACTCCACCCGCGTCCAGCAGCTCAGACACTTATGACGATCATTACGGCTATGATCTATCGCCAGAACAGCGAGCGCTTTACCGCTCGCACTGCTTTCCTGAGATTGAACAAATCGTTTCGCGCGTGCGCGAGGTGCGAACATCGCTCCTGCGGACGACGGAGCTCACGCGTGTATACATTCTGACGAACGGGAGGCCAGAGTGGCTTCGGGAGCTCAAGGATGCATTACAAGAGGATGCGAGGAGGGAGCGTCTATCCGAGTGGGAGCATATCGGGACAAGTCGCGATTTGCGTTTGACAGGCGAGCAGAAACATAATTCCCAGGCTGTGGATATGGCCGTCGCTCAGCGCGCTGAGGTTTTCATTGGCAACGGGGTACGTCACTTGGTCGCTTGTCCATTTTGTTTGTTTGTTGTCGGGTGGGGGCCTCATCTTTCGGGGTGCTGACTTTACTTCTTAGTTTTCGAGTTTGACATCTAACGTTGTTATGCTACGCGCGGCGCAAGGTTGCAATTGGGACACGACGCGTTTCTGGTGAAGAACTCGAGGCCAAGTCCCGATACCCCTTGAGCTTGACTCGCTTACGGTTCTCAGAGGGTAGAAGAACGCGCATTGAAAACGTTGATTCGAGTCTATTTGTTTTTTGATGTATTGCGATACGGACTGCAGGACTGTAGCGACGCATATGTAGACCATTGTTATTGTTATTGTTGTTGTTTCTTTCTTATTCACTCTTTCCCCTTTTTTATTTTCAGCTTTCACGGCTTTAGAAATATACACACGCATAGATACAGTTTATATACACGTTCATACTGCCCCTTTTGATTTGTATCGACGCCTTTATCGCCTTGATAAAGAAAGGCACCCCATCCGGAGGTCACGGCCCGTTGTCACCCACGTCTATTCCCTGCCAAAAAAGCTTGAAGTTTCGATATCGGCTACGTAGCAGGCGCCTACAAAATCGACCCTGACTCATACTGTAAGTGAGTGCTAGTATTGGCGGAATTTTCTTCCATCTCTCCCTGCTCTCTACGGACAGCCCTGTTGGGCTGCTTGGGCAACTCCACAATGCGATACAGTACAGCAATGACTTACACAGCCTCCTGCTGAACAGGGGACTCTACCGGTAACCGGCTCCAACAAGGGTCCCGATTCCCGAATATCAAGAAAAATTTGGAATCACTAGAGACTGCACAGCAGAGCGACGTCATAGCTCCGAGGAAATTTTCACTGGCTGCGGAATGAATGACAATTCGAATCCGACACAACAATTTGGTCAGTGTCCTTTAGTCCTTTCTAGAATAAGCGGTACAACTTATACTCAGCCACCGCACTTTGGCCCTTTGAACGATCTCCAAGTCTCTAATTTCCCTCTAGTGACATATCTGTGGCTGTACACCCACATCTGTGGAAATGGTCGTGCGTATCATAGTGTCTTAATCTAGACAAACCACTAGTACAGGTTAAGTCACCTGCGATTCCTAAAACGAAGCATTCCGTATATATACGGTGCGCTCCCCTCACCCAAGGTCCCAAGATGTTCCCATTATCTCTTCACTTACCGCATCCACTATGATTCAAAGTTCCCCTACGGCCGCCTCTAGTTCAAATTATCTGCCCATCTTTGACAGTGCTCTTGAGGCCTATAAGAAGAAGACTAAGAACGACCTCACTTCTCACCCGTTGCTGGCCAAGCTCGAATCATGTCATTCTCCTGACGCGATTCTCACCACGCTCCGAAGGGAGATCCTCGGATTCGAGCAGCCTCACAGTAGTGACGAAAAGTCAACAAAGTGGCTCAGTTCGACAGTGAAAGTACTCTGTGCCTTCTCCCCGGCCATTAGCACGGGCGTTGGCCAGGTAAGTCTCATTTCACTTGTTCGCAATCACCACCCTGATCCTTATCCTGTAGACATGTCCACTCGCGGGTGCCATTTTCACGGGAATTGGCATCCTTCTTTCCGTGAGGGTTCTCTATCTCTTGCGTTGGCTATCGTGGTACTCAAGTCTCATTCAGGCGGCTACCGCTGTCGGCACTGACCAAGACAAACTTATTGACCTCTTCGAGCGCATCGAACCCTTTTTCAGAAGACTCGAAATCTATATCGAGATCCTGCCGACCGCAGGAATGACGGACATCATAGTGAAAATCATTGTCGAAGTACTTTCCATTCTCGCAATCGCGACAAAGGAGGTTATGCAGAGCAAAGCGAGTGAGTTTGACTTTTAGACTCGGAGAAAGATGATCTCTCGAGGCTTACCATTCTTCAGACGCATTTCTGAAGAAGCTGGTTGGGAGGACAGATATCGAGGATGCTTTACGGAGGCTGGACAAGCTAACGCAAGATGAAGTTCGCATGGCAGCTGCACAAGGGTTAAAGACGACGCAGGGTGTCAGCAATAGCATCCAGGCTATCGAGGACAATGTTATTGAAGGTGTGTGTGTCCGCTCAACTCTTCCACGCTCACCCTGGACATTTTCATCCGGTTAGGTGCTGAAAGGACGATGGGGGCAATACACCGCTTGGAATGCAACCTGAGCAACCTGAACCGTCCGTGATGTCGTATCCCTGTCATTGGTCATAGAGACTCATGCGTCCTCGCAGGGAACCAGTTGCGTCAAGACCTGAGAAGATGGCTTTGTCCCCCAGATCCTTCCGTAAATTTCAATGCTGCAAGCGACGCCCAACACGAGGGCAGTGCGGCGTGGTTCATTGAAGGTGGAACATTCGTGGATTGGAAAGCATCAGGTTCCCTGCTATGGGTTCATGGGAAACGTTCGTCCTGTTATCTTCCAATGGTTTGCCCTTGCTGACAGTTTCGCAGCGGGATCAGGAAAGAGTATTCTTAGGTATGTTACACTTCTGCTTGTCCTAGTCGTATGAGGATAATAGCTTATTCTACCTGGTATCGCGCAGCTCTGCGATCATACAGGATGTCGAACATATCTCGAACGCCGGGTTGGCCTCGATGGCATATTTTTACTTTGATTTCAAGGATACTGCAAAACAGGACGCCCGGGCTTTGCTGACATCTCTTCTTGTTCAACTCTGTGACCAATCGGATTCCTTCTGCGACATTCTCTTTCGACTGTACTTGTCACACCGTGATGGCTCCCAGCAACCATCTGAGGCCGTACTTGCCGAGTGCATCAAGAAAATGATAACGACTGCGGGACCAGTCCCAGCCCCGATTTATCTTATTATCGACGCGCTCGATGAGTGTCCCGACACCTCTGGACTGCGCTCATCACGAGAAAGAGTTTTGGAGCTCGTGGAGGACCTTCTTGGGTTGCATAATCCAAACCTGCGCCTGTGCATCACGAGTCGCCCCGAAATTGACATTCAGACATCCCTCAAACAGTGGACATCCCAATCTTCCTGCATATCTCTGCATGATCAGACCGGACAAAAAGAGGATATCATGAACTACATCCGCTCAGTCGTTTACTCAGACAAGAAGATGAAGAAATGGCGGGCAGAAGATAAGGAATTGGTCACCGAGACGCTCTCAGCCCGGGCTGATGGAATGTAAGGGCACCGTCATTTTTTCATGCCGATCACTCATTCGTTTCATCAGGTTTCGGTGGGTCTCCTGTCAACTGGAAACGTTGCGCCGCTGTCTCCCACCGAGCGTACGGCAGATTCTAGGGGAGTTACCCGAAACATTAGACGAGACGTATGAGCGGATACTACAAGAGATTCCGAAATCGAATCGAGCACACACTCATCGACTTTTGCAATGCCTGACCGTGGCATTTCGCCCTCTTAAAGTAGAAGAGCTCGCTGAAGTTCTTGCGGTCGACTTCAGCGCGGAGGGAGGGATTCCGAAGTTGAACGAGGATCGGCGTTGGGAGGACCAAGAGCAAGCCGTATTGACAACATGTTCCAGCCTGATCGCCGTTGTCGAGGTCCGCGGTTCGCGAGTGGTTCAATTTTCCCACTTCTCCGTCAAGGAGTTCCTGACATCGGATCGCCTTGCCTCGAAGAAGGACACATCACGTTATCACATCGTTCTGGAGCCAGCGCATACTACTATGGCCCAGGCATGTCTTGGTGTCTTGATCCGTTTGGACCATTATATCGATGAAGAGGGCATCAAGGGATTTCCCCTCGCCAGATACGCTGCCGATCACATTGGTGGCCACGCGGGATTCGGAGATGTGCTTTCACACATACAGGATGGAATCGACCATCTTCTTGACCCGGACAAACCCCACTTTGCCGCATGGCTCTGGTTGTGTGGAAACCTTAGTTGGGGCCGTTTCCCAAAAGCAGTTCCTTTATACTACGTTGCGGAACTTGGTTTCTACGGCCTGGTGGAACACCTCATCTCGAAGTATCCCGATGATGTATTCTCTGGTGATGAATACGGGGATCCACTGCACGCAGCATTGGGAGAGGGACATGAAGACGTTTCGGAGCTGCTTCTCGCACACTCCGTAGATGTCGACATTCGGGATTCCACGGGCCGGACCCCCCTTCATTTGGCCGCGTACGAAGGCTTCTTCGAGGTCACTCGGATACTTATTAAACGCGATGCTGACATCAATGCGCGGTGCAACAAGGGCAAGACACCACTCCATCAAGCGTTGCGCGGTGTATACGACTATTTGAATGACCGATATTTCGACGTAATATGTTTCTTACTGGAGCATGGTGCGGACGTAGACGCACAAGATCGTCACCACTCAACTCCGCTGCACCGTGCTTGCTACGAAGGCTGTATCACAGCCGCTCAGCTGCTACTTGAATATGGTGCAAATACCCACGTACGTAACGACGATGGCCAGACACCGCTCTACGAAGCATTGGGCAGAAGAAATGGTTATGTCCTCGTAAAGTTACTACTTGCGCACAGTGCAGATGCGAACACCCAGGATAATCATCAATGGACACCGCTACATTTTGCATCAAGTAAAGGCCTCCTAGCTGTAGCATGGATTCTACTCGAGCATGGTGCAAGTGTCGATTTGCCAAACGAGGAGGGTCAGACACCAATACACCTGGCAGCAAAACATGGTCACCCCAAAATGATACAGCTATTACTGGATCACGACAAAGTCGCAGATGCGGAGGACAACGACCCCTTGTTTCCCAAAGATTTTGCGCCATACATAGGAAGCCCAGAGGCTGTACCGCTAGCTCTAAGGTGTCACGTGAACACCGACATACGGGACAATGAAGGTCGGACTCCATTGCACATAGGGTTAGAGGTTATGTGCCATGGGGTGTCAGACAGACACCTCAACGTCATCAGGTCATTGCTGGAACACCACGCGGACGTGGGAGCACGAGATAGTAACCACTTGACACCACTTCAGTTAGCGTCACGCTACGGGAATGCTAAAGCCGCCCAGCTTCTCCTCAAGCACGGTGCAAGTATGCATGTGCGCAACAAGTGGAAAACGCTTTTACACGAGATATTGGAGAGCGGATTCCCATTCTGGGCTCATCATTTAGACTTCATAAGGCTGTTATTGATCCATGGCGCAGACGTAGATGCCCAAGATGATAGCCTCTCTACTCCGCTGCACTTCGCATCGTGCAAAGGACTTCCCAAGGTGGCAAAGCTGTTGCTTGAGCATGGTGCGAATATCCATATGCACAACATCGATGGTCGTACGCCCTTACACTGCGCAACCCAATACAAGCACCTCGACGTCATGCGGTTATTGCTGAAGCACGAAGCGGATGTCGGCTCAAGAGATCATACCCAGTCAACCCCGTTACATCTTGCATCGTGCGAAGGGAGCTTCGGGGCGGCACAGCTTCTCCTCGAACATGGTGCGGATGTCAATGTGCGGGACGAAAAAGGTGGCGCACCACTTCATGACGCAACTTGGGGCGGACATATCGATGTCATGGAGCTATTGCTGGAGCAGGGTGCGGAGGTCAACGTACAATGCAACAGAGGCGTATCTGCGCTGCATTTGGCTTCGTACGAAGGTGACCTCGACGTAGTACAACTACTGCTCCAGCACGGCGCAAATGTCGATTTGCGGGATCTGAAGGGGAGGGCCCCATTCCACGTTGCGTCGGGAAGGGGAGCGGAGGAGACCGTTCGATTGCTGTCTGAGCATCGGCAAAATGACCAAACACAATGACTTGTATTGTTACGTCACTTTTATTATCCTCCTATGTTACGCTTGTCATCCGGTGGGCATCTCATTGGGCCCCCTTCTATATGAACCGCAATTTTAAGAGTATCAATGACCTTAATACGTTACGGGACATAATAACAGGATGTCGCACTTTCATCCGAATAATATTAATCCATATTCTGAGTCAAGTACATCTCATCACACTGGACCTTTGCCCGCTCTTCCGCCCTCCGTCTATTGTCGGACAAGATATCACCTGGATGGTGGTGCATGTAAATGTATACACTGGCATCTCGTGCGACATCATGATGCGTGCACCACATAGGGTTGTCACTGTAGTTGTGATCACGAACCTGGTTAGAGTCAATTACGAGGGGGTGACTGTATCTCTGTCTGTTCTTTGGCCGACGCACGCTCGGAAAAAACATACTTTGGACATCTCACCACCGTTTAAATACATAATAACGTTCATACCATCTTCGCCACCTCACCACCTTGCATCACCACTAACGCCCGATTTCCTGTTTCCTGACCACGTTAGCGGTACCAAAACACAGCTGAAACTACTCGTATTGCTTGGGTGACGAAGTCGAGAGCAGCTAGAAAATACCCTAGGGTGTTTTAAAAAAAATCGCAATAATACACAGTCGAGATCTACGTACGCGTAGGAAAGACTTATAAATGCTATGCCGTTTGCTCGCTTTGTGTATGCGTTGACAGCAACTCGATGATCTCCTGAAGTCCTCGTGCTGTTGCAACCTGGAGTGGGGTCTCGCCCCGGTTGTTCTCCCTGTGGGGACTTGCTCCATGCTCGAGTAACAGCTTTATGGCCTCCAGTGACGGTTTTACTATCTCATCGACATCCCCAACTTCTTCGGAATCGTCGATCGTTTCGTAATCCTCGGAGGCTTCGGAATCCACGGATGGTTCGAGAATCATCAAATGCAGCGGAGTCAAACCATCGTTATCCTGTGCTCCCACGTCCGCACCATGATTTAGCATAAGGTGTATGATTTCGGTGTCGCCACGACGCGATGCTCTGTGTAGTCCAGTCTGGCCTTGGTCATCCCGCAGATTGATATTTGCGCCATGCTCCAGCAACAGTCCTACCACCAGTTCTGCACATTTGTAGTCCCCATGGTGAACCGCGAACAGCGGAGTCGAACCATCATTGTCCAGTGCGTCCACATCCGCACCATGGTTTAGTAAAATACGGATGACGTCTGCGTCGCCACCTTGGGATGCCATGTGTAATGCGGTCTGGCCGTCGTGATTACGCAGATTGATATTTGCGCCGTGCTCCAGCAACAGTACTATGGCCAGTTTTCCGGAATTGGAGACTGCTAAGTGCAGCGGAGTCGAACCATCATTGTCCACTGCATTCACGTCCAGGCCATGATTCAGTGTAAGCCGTATAACGTCGAGATCACCATGTTTTGATGCAATGTGTAGCACGGTCCGGCCCTTGTTATCCCGTAGATTGATATTTGCGCCGTGTTTCAGCAACAATTCTATGGCCTGTTCTGCGCTGCGCAAGTCTGCATCCGAAATTGCTAGGTGCAGCGGAGTCGAACCATTTTTGTCTACTGCGTCCACGTCCGCACCATGATTTAGTATAATACGTATGATGTCGGTGTCGCCACGGCGCGATGCTCTGTGTAGTGCAGTCTGGCCCTTGTTGTTCCGCAGATTGATACTTGTGACGTTTTCGACCAACAATTGTACGACTTCTTTGTCCATAATCTGAACCGCCAGGTGCAACGGAGTCGAACCATGGTTATTCTGTGTTTCTACGTTTGCACCGTGCTCCAATAAAAGCCGTACGCTGCGTAAAACGTCATCGTGATCATATGATTTGTGTAGGGTCATGAAGATTGCATAGTGCAACGGTGTGAAGCCTTTTCGGTCCTGGCCATTGATGGCTGTGGTACGCTCAACAAGCATCCATATTAACTCGAAGTTTGAAGAGATTATTGCAATATGCAATGCAATCTGGCCGTTGTTGTCAATCGCATCTAGGTCACATGACCCCTTTAAAATGAGGCGCTTTGCTAGGCACGTGAACCCAAGTACCAAAGTGTAGTACGCGGGAGATATTCGTGGTGGATACTTGGGAGCTGGATGCCCAGAAATTGACTGATCGAAGCTTGATTCATCCGAATCCCAGTCGGAGTCAGAACTTGCTTCTTGGAAATTGAAACTCGATTCGTCCGAACCGAGACTTGATATTTCATCCGAATCAAAACTTGATCCATCGGAATCGGAATCGAAATCGAAATCAGAATCGGAGTAATCCCCTACGTTTAGCCAGAGAAATACGTTAAAATGTCGGTTGTCTGGGTCGAGGAGACAGTCGACTACATCGTTGATTTTAGATAAAACATTCCCATATTTGGCATGTTCATCAAAGCGTCTAGCGGCGTACTTGGCCAGAGGATAGCTCTCAATTGTCACCTTGTCCATGCGGTCATCTAGTTGGAGTAAAACACTGAGGCAAGCCTGCGCCATGATGGTATGCGCCGATTCGAGGTGAATATGGTAATAGCGCAGAGCATCCATCTCCGAAGTGGCAAGACGATCCGACGTGAGGAATTCCTTGACGGAAAAATGTGAAAACTGAACATGGCGCGAACCCTGATCCTCGACAATGGTGACCAAACTGGAACAAACGGACAGCACAGCTTGCTCTTCATCGTGACAGCGGAGGTCCTTGTTCAACTGTGGAGTCTCGCTTGCCGCAGAGAAATTGATTGCAAGGACTTCCGCTAACTCTTCCGCCGCAAGCGGGCGTACAGCCACAGTGAGGCACTGCAGAAGTCGGTGAGCATGAACACGTTTCGGCTTGGGGATCCCCTGTAGTATCCGCTCGTATGTAGCATCCAATGTCTCTGGCAATTCCGCGAGAATACCCCGTACACTTGGTGGGAGGCAGTGCCGTAGTAGTTCCAGTTGACAGAAAACCCAACGGAACCTGAATGAAAATTAAGAAAGAGTACATAATCACAATACACCATCCTTACATGCCATTAGACTTGTCCGAAAGCGTCTCGATAACCAACTGTTTTTCTTCTTCCCGCCATCTCTGCATATTTGCGTCAGAGAGAACGACGGAGGTCACAAAGTCGACGATATCCCTCTTTTGTCCGCTTTCGTCGTGAAGGGATATGGTATTAGATGTCGAAGCTAAGGGCCCAAGTGTGGTTCGGATATCATCTTCTGGACGACTTGTGACGCAAAGTCGTAAATTCGCAAGCTTCAATGCGACAAGTTTCTTGACAAGAGCCAGAACCTGGTCACGTAATGATGGGATCCCAGTCGTGTGGGGACACTCGTCGATGGCATCGATGACGAAATAGATGGGTACATCTTGTGACGCCTTGAGCATGTCTTCGAGGCATTGGGTAAGTTCGTCTATGCTGGGCTGTTGAGTCCCGCGGTGGTGAGCGGAAAAAAAGCGAAGAAGAATGTCATGGAAATCGTTGGATTTGTTGCTGAGCTGGACAATGAGAGAAGACAACAGTGCGCGCGCATCTTGCTTGTCGGTGTCCTTGAAATCGAAGAAAAAGAACGCCATGTATCCCGAACCAGATTTCAAGGTGCCATTTAAATCCTGGATGATCGCAGAGCTGGTCGATGGTCGAGAGCATCAGCTTTCTGAACAAAAACAATTTGATAGATGATGTACCTAAGAATCGTTTTCCCACAACCGGCTGTGGACAAAGCGTTCTGTTATAAAAGGAGACTGCGAGGAGAGGGTTGGAGCACGTACGTTTTCCGTGGATCCACAGTAGGGAATTCGACTCTCCCCAACTCTTGAAGACGCTGCTTTGAGTGAACCACTTCGTGGTGTCCCTGTGACGGGTGTCGTTTGCAGTATTGAGATTTACGAATGGGTCCGGAGGAGAAAGCCATTTTGCAAGGTCGTGACGCAGTTGGTTCCCTGTGAACATTTTAGCCTGCACGGCCAGCGACAAGGCTGCTAGGAGATCACGAACGCTTCTCATCGCTTGCGCCTTTCGCCAGGTGGCTCACGTTCCCTGCGACTTGACGTAACTCATCTCTCATGTCCTCGCCGCCTAATCTCAAGTCCGATAAGGGCATTGAAGGCCAGAAGGAAACAAGGTGCGCACCGTCAAGGACAACATCTAATTTGTTGTTAGCGACATTCACTCCGTCACTGATGTCCACAACATTGATTCCGAGGCCCGTCACTTCCTCACGCACAGCACACGTTGCAACTAGATCTTGTACAGCCACCATCCGACTTTCCTCTTGTGTTAGTTTCTCGAATCTTCGCAAGGCATCCTCGATATCCGATTTTCCTGTCAACTTTTTCAGGAATCGTTCTAAAGGATCATAAGTCAAAGGGAGTGGCATATCGTGGGGAATTGACCCACTTATTTTTCCCTGTTTAATCTCCGTGGTCAAGAGGGCAAGGATGTGAAGGACGTGGACCATGACGTCCACTATGATTTCAGTCATTTGTTCCATCGGGGGGAGTTCGGCATATAGCTTGAGTCTAATGAAGAATCTTTTGATATCTTCGAATAGGTCGACAATAGCGGTTTGGATAGCGCGAACAGCAATAACAACCTGAGACATTGGGTGTAAATACAGCCGGAAAAGAGAATGGACGAGGAGCGCACAGAAAGAAGCGAGGAAATGCCTGTAAATATCACTGCCCCTGGTTTGAATGCCTAGAAATTAGATATTAAGGTGGTGATCTTGGATGAATGACCGTAAACCTTCCGAGACTCACGAGGCCAACAGCACCGCCAATTGTTTGAGCAAAGAGGTAGAGCACATTCACCACTGGATCAACCCAGCTCGTAAGCCTGTTATTGCCATTCTCAGATTGGCCAAAGCCGGGGATTTGCCGTTGCAGCTCGGTGAGGGCTTCGTCGGGAGATTTGCAAGCTTCGAGGGTGCGGAGCAATGGATCTGATATCAGGTCCTTCCCGGTTTTCTTTTTGTAGGCCCTGAAGGCATCGTTGAAGATGACTTCATATTTCGGGCTCCGCGCGGCCTCAGGAGGACTCTGAGACATGGTGGCAATCGATAAGGGATAGTGCTAGTAGGAAAGTTGCCGTGGAGAAGGAGAAGGGGAAAGACGCCTCGTGTATACTGTATGGGACGCCCCACACATGTGGAATATGTGGCTCTGGCCCGTGCGCATTCTCAGGCCCAGCTGGGCCTGGGCGTCAATGCCATG
>WNFO01001358.1_pt1 | contig 22611 bp, 15 predicted proteins | sample 5400251 | NCBI WGS metagenome assembly WNFO01 (sample SAMN13153354, study PRJNA577476) | soil metagenome | isolation source: 100 cm saprolite under Madrone tree | place: USA:California | collected 2016-06-14
CCCGGCGGCATGCTGATGATGATGCTCGTCGATTCTCGCGAATTCGTGATCGACGAATCCCAATAAGGCAGGAGAGCGCAATGCGATCTTTCAACTTCAAATCAGCCCTGATCCAGTCGGGACTGGCAGCTTCCGTTCTGCTGGCCAGCGGCGCCTCGTTCGGTCAGGTCAGCCTGACGGCGGGGCCGGCTAACGCGGTGCTGCCCGACGGCACGTCCGTGCCGATGTGGGGCTACACCTGTACGGCGGCCACCGCCCCCGTGACCTGCACGCCGTTGAATCCGACGGCGGTGGCGGCGGTGCCTGCACAATGGTCCCCGGTCGTGATCACGGTTCCGACGGGATCGGATCTGTCCATCACCCTGACCAATAGTCTGACGTTTACAGTCGGTACCACGACCAATACGGTGCCGACTTCGCTGGTGATCGTCGGCCAGCTGGGAGGCGGACTGGGTACGACGGCGACCTCCACCGCGAGCCCGGACCACACCAATGCGCAGCCGAGCACCTGGCCGATCGCGGGCAGCGGTCCGGGTGCACCGCTGATCGGGGTTGGGACTCCGCCGGTTCAGGGCACGCGCGTGCAGTCGTTCGCCACCGAGGTCGTGGCGACGGGGGTCACGCCCGTCGCTCCGCAGGTCGCGTCCGGCAGTATCTTGTGCTGGGGCGTTTGCGGTGCTGGCGGCGCTGCGCTGAAGCCGGGCACGTACCTGATCGAGTCGGGCACGCACCCGTCGATCCAGGGCCCGATGGGCCTGTACGGGATCCTGGTGGTGACCAATACCACCACGGCGCCGGCCACGGCGTATCCGGCCGTCGGGACCACCTTGGCGGTCACGTACAACGCCGACATTGCGCTGCTGCTCAGTGAGATCGATCCGGTCCAGAACGCGGCGGTCCAGCTCGCGGTCACGACGGCCGGATTCGCCGAGACCAACGTGTGGTCGGGCCTGTACGGCGGCTGCGGCAATCCGCTGAATGCGAATGGAACCGCGAATCCGAGTTACGGCACGTGCTACCCGCCGGCCGTCAACTACACGCCGCTGTATTACCTGATCAACGGCCGCGGGTTCGACAAGACCGCCCCGGCCGCTTCGGTGTATCCACCGACGCCGGCCGCGCCGGCCGCCGGCGGCACCGTACTGGTGCGCCTGGTGAACGCTGGCCTGCGGATGCACGTGCCGTCGATCGTCGGCGCCCAAACCAGCGGCACCGCTGCGGTTTCCGGCTTCTCACTGATCGCCGAAGACGGCAACGTGCTGCCGGGCGTGCCGCGCGTGCAGAGCGAAGTGTTCATGCCCGCGGGCAAGACCCAAGACCTGATGATCAACGTTCCGACCGCCACGACCGCCCTGCCGATCTTCGACCGGGAGCTGAGCCTGTCGGCCAACGCGATCGCACGCGACGCCGGGATGCTCGCCTACATCGGGGTCACCGGCGCCGTGGCCCCGGTCGCTGCAGCAAGCGCGACGGCCGTCGCGGATCTGTACAACTCCGTGATCGCCGGCCGGACGCTGGTCGTGTCGGATCCGGGCAAGGGAGTGATCGCCAACGACGTCAACGTCTTTGGAGTCGCACTGGACCCCGCCCACCCGGCGACCGGTGGCACCGTGACGCTGAACCATGACGGCACTTTCACCTTTGTTCCGAGCGGCGCCAGTAACCCGACCTCAGGCTCCTTCGGGTATTGCGCCAACGGGACGACGACGATTTGCGCCGCAGTGACGCTGGCCGCAGCGCCGATCGAGGCGGCCGGCGGCATCACGATGAACCCGATCTCGTACAACGCGAACGGGACGTTCCTGAAAATCCAACCGCCCGGGATCCTGTCCGTCGACTCGGACGGCCTCGGCTATCCGCTGACGGTCAATACGCCGGCGACCGTGACGACGCTTACCGGGCCAGGCACGGGAACGCTTCAGGTGGACGCGAACGGCGGTTTCAGCGCGTCCGTCAGTGCCGCGGGTACCTACACGTTTAGCTACAGCGCGAAGAACTCGCAGGGCACGGTCAGCAGCGGGACGGCCACCGTGACCTTGGTTTTCCCGGCCGCTACGGGTCTTTCGGTGACGGTGCTGGACGGCACGGACAAGACGACCGTGATCGGCGACTACCGGTGGGTCATCGAGGAGGATCGTACCTTCTACGTGGATCCCACCAAGACGACCAATGCCAGCAGCACCACGATCGTGCCGACTTTCGGCACCAACTTCCACACCAGCTATATGCCCGTGGTGGCAACCGGCTGCACCGGACCGCTGTCCTGCGAAGGGGGCCAGACGATCTTCAATCCGGCCACCGGAACGCACGACCCGGCGGTGTGCGACCTCGGCAACGGTGTTTGCCGGCCCGACACCGCCGGTACCGGATTCACGGTGACGATGCCCGGCGCGGTCCATCTGGATCCGACCAAGCACTACTACCTGTCGGTGCTGCCGGGCGACGCCGGCAATCCGTTCGCAGCGGGCAATCTGTCGGCCGACTGCGTCAACGGAAGCGCAAATGCATCGGCTCCGGCCGCCTGCGGGCACGGCATGGGCGGCGTTCCGCTGCGCTGCACGATCACCCCTCCGGCGACCACGTGCGCCTTCGCCCCGGTCATCGTGCTGTCGCAGCCCGATCCATTCCCGCCATCGAAGCTCTCGGTGTTCGCGTTCCAGGACGACTTCCCGCTGAACGGCGAGCACGACGGCGGAGGCGGAATCGACGTCCTGTCGCCGAATGAGCCGGGGCTGGGTGGCTTCAACATCACGCTGTTCGACGACGCCGGCGGCACGGGTGACGCGACCGGGCAGATGACCTACGACATGTTCAACCAGCCGCTGGTGAACGGCCTGGCCGGGACGATCGATCCGGCCACGAACCTCGACGCGTGCCCGATCAGCGTGATTTCGAGGATAGGCAATCAACTGGATGTCAACGGCAACCCGATCGCGGGCACCTACGACCAGACTCAAATGGGGATCACCGGCACGATCGTGACGTGTCCGAAGTTCGAGTCGGACGGCCACACGCTGTCCCCGCTCGCGGGCCAGGCCGTGATACCGAACCTGATGCCGGGTCGGTACGGCGTGGTGGCGACGCCCGGGGCCGACCGGATCGGCCGGGGTGAGGAGTGGCTGCAGACCAATACGCTGGACGGCCAGAAGGCCCACGATTCGTTCCTGCGCGTCGGCGAGCCGAGCTTCTTCCAGGAGTTCGGGCCGGCCGGATACCACGTGTCGATCGGCTTTGCCAACCCGGACATCATCAACAGCCGCAAGAAGTTCGTGTGCAACGGCACCGACCCGAACATCAGCGGCAGCGGCTGCACCAACACGGTGACCGGTCTGGTCACGACCGAGCGGATGAGCCGCACGCCGGACGAGCGGCTGTTCAGCAGCGGCGACAACAGCAGCTTCGCCTTCACCCAGTGCTTTGTGAGCTTCGGCGACGCGGATGGCGAAGATTTCGCGTTCACCAAGTGCAACGCCGATGGGACGTTCACGCTGACCGGTCTTCCCAACGGCGATTGGAGAATCACCGTCTTCGACCAGTGGAACGACATGCTGGTGGACGGGCTGTCGACGCCGGTGCGGCTGAGTGGCGGAACCACCAACCTCGGCCAGATCGCGATGAACCAGTGGCAGGCCAACATCTACACGAATACCTTCTTCGACGCGGACGGCAATGGCGTGCGCGGCCCCAATGAAACGGGCCTGACGCTGGTGGCGACCAACATCCGCTTCCGCGACGGCAGCTACTCCAATTTCAACAACACGGACCTGGCCGGCAACGCGGGCTTCAACGAGATATTCCCGCTGTTCAGCTGGTACGTGATCGAGACGGATTCGACCCGTTACAAGAGCACGGGTACGCACGTGGTGTACGACGCGGGCGGGCCGGCCGACAGCACGCCGTGCGGCGGCACTACGGCACCGTGCGGCAACTCCGCGATCGCCGGCTTCCTGGCCAACACGTTCGAGACCGTATCGGTACCGACGGCTCTGCGCGTCCCCGGGGCGGTGTACTGCGCGGATGCAGACTGCAGTACTCATCCCACCGGTATTCTCGGCGGTCCGGCCAGCAGCGATCCTCCCAGCGCCTGCACGATCTCCCCCGCAGATGGGACGACCAGCTGCACGAGCAACCTTTCGACCGGCCGGATCGATCCGCCGTGGGTGCTGAGCGAAGGATGGCAGGGATTTTCCGGACAGAACTCGTTCATCGAGTTCGGCAAGAAGCCGTTTGCGGCCGGCGAGAACGGCGGCATCCACGGTGAGGTGATTTACGCCTCGACCCGCCCGTTCGACGACCCGCAGCTGCTCCTTCATACGAGCTGGACGCCGGACGTACCGGGCGTGACGATCAACCTGTATCAGGTGGGGACGGCGGCCGACGGCAGCCAGTCGCTGACATTGGTCGACACGACCAAGACCACCAGCTGGGACGACTGGGCCCAGGGCTTCTATCCCGACACCAACACTCCCTACATGAACTGCCCGGGCCAGCTTGCGGCACCCACGAGCGGGGCCGCCGGCGACCTGTTCTTCTTCACGCTGTTCAACCAGCCGATGTGGCTGGACGCGTACAGCAACGGCGGCGCGCCGGTGCACACGGTTCCGAACAACTCGCAGTTCAAGTGCTATGACGGCATGCACAACTGGAACCAGGTGCAACCCGCGCCCTACGACGGCATGTACACGTTCCCGAGCGTGACCAGCCTTAACCCGGCCACGGGCAAACCGGCCACTACCAATTGCCATATGCGAACCACGGCTGAGCCCTGGGGTTGCGTGCCGAACACCGCCGTCGACTGGAACGCCGGCCTGCCGATGCTGCCTTCCGGCCAGTACGTGGTCGAGATGGTCGTGCCCCCGGGCTATGAGCTGGTGAAGGAAGAGGACAAGAACATCCTGATCGGCGACAACTACATCGCGCCGGTCACGCAGCAGTTCCCCGGCCTGGGAGGATCGATCTACATCCTGCCCGACCAGGCTTCGGTTTCCGCCGTCTACAACGCGAACCAGCCGAACTCGGTGTCCGGGTTCAACGCGACCAATGCGCAGAATCCGACGCAAAGTTTCGGAAGAATCTCGTCGCTGGCAAGCCACGAGGCCGACACCGGAAGCGTCGAAGCCTTCTGGCCGTGCGTGGGGCAGGCGCGCATCGTTCCCGACTACATCAGCCTGTTCCCGCAGTCGGCTGAAGTGGCGCCGTTTGCCGGTGCGCTGCGCAACCTGTGCGATCGCAAACTGGTGTCGCTGGATGACCAGACCGCGGCGCTGGCGAAATTCTGGGTCTTCACGTCGGCCCACGTCGCGGCCCACTTCACCGGCGTGATCACCGACGACTTCACGTCGGAGTTCGATCCGTTCTCGCCGCAGTTCGGCGAGAAGTTCTCGCCGGCCAATTTGCCGGTCGCCATCAAGGATTGGCAAGGAAACGAGATATCCCGCGTGTATGCGGACCAGTGGGGCACCTACGACGGCCTGACCTACTCGACCTGGGAGGTCAACCCGCCCAATCCGACCGGCTACGCGCCGACGATGATGGTCACCTGCATGAACGACCCGGGCACGGGCACGACCCCGGATCCGCTGTACAACCCGGCCTACAGCCAGTTCTGCTACGAGATCCCGTTCATGCCGGGGCAGACGCAGTACATGGACACGCCGGTGGTGCCGACCTCGGCCTTCGCCGGGGCCGGGTACAACAATCCGGACTGCGACTATCCGGACGCGACGCCGGCGATCAGCGAAGTCGACGTCGACACCAACCTCGGACCTTGGGCCAGCTCGCCCACCACCGCGCACACGCTGCACATCTATGCGCTGGGCAACACGAGCGTGAACAACAACGGCTACTCCGGACCGGCGGCCACCGTGGCGCCTTTCAACCAGAAGACCTCGCCCCGGCACTATGGCTTCGGCACGACGGCCGGGACCGTGGCCCTGGTCGGCGCCGACGGCGTCGTGCGCCCGCTGACCGTTGCCAGCGGTGGCTGGACCGACGCGGCCATCACCGCTACGGTGCCCACCACGGTGCTGTCCCCGACCGGGATGAACTGCCCGGTCCAGCAGCAAGCGCAGTACGGCGGCAGCCCCGCCAAGTGCGGCCAGCTGGTGATCACGGCAGCCAACGGCAAGCAATCGGTCGACACGGTGACCGTCACGATCGGCGGCAAGACGCCGACTCACGTGACCGCCACCGGCACCGACAGCACCGCCTGCACCGGCACGTCGTACGCCAGCATCCAGCGGGCGATCGACTGCGCCCACCCGGGCGACATGCTGATGATCGACCCGGCGACCCGGGCGACCGCTACGACGCCGGCCACGCCCGCGGTGCACACGGAGCTGTTGCTGATGTGGAAGCCGCTCCGGCTGCAAGGCGTCGGGGCGGTGGCCAGCGTGATCAACGCCAACACCCATCCGGCCGGCAAGCTGGATGCGTGGCGCCGCCAGGTCAACTGCATGTTCGGACTTGCGATCAATGGTCAGCCGATGTCGAGCAGCAATCCGTTCGACCCGACGGGTACGTACAGTTGTGCAGCCGGCACGGGCGGGGCGAATTTCTCGGGAACCCCGATCACGCTGGTGAACTTTGCCGCGTACGATCAGGGTACGCACAACAATCCGCAGGTCGATCGCCTTCCGCTGGAAGCCGTGGTCGGCTGGGACGCTTCGCAGAACGGCAACATGGCCGAGCTGCTGCAGGAACCGTCGCTGATGGGCGCCTTGGAAGGAGCGGGCATTACCGTGCTGTCCAAAGGCATGAGTTTCCCGGCCGGAACCGATGCGTTCGGAACCGCAGCAGCGACGGCAGGCGCTTTCCCGACCGGCACTCTTCTTCTGAACGGCGGCACCAGCACGAGCAGGGGTTGCGGCGGCACGAGCACGAATCTGTTCCCGAGCAACTTCTATTGCAACCCGTCCAGCGTCGATGGCGTGACCATTACCAACAGCTCGCAGGGCGGCGGCGGCATGTGGGTGCATGGCTGGGGGCATAACATCCAGATCGCCAACAACCGGGTCACGAACAACTCCGGAACGCTCGGCGGCGGCGTCAACGTCGGCCAGGGTGAGTTTCCGGGCGCATACACGGTCGGGGGCCTGAACCCGGATCCGGGTACGTGCCAGAACATAACGGGCCTGCCGACCGGCACGCAGGAGCAGTACTGCTTCGACGTGAACGTGAACATTCACCACAACGCGATCACGAAGAACTCCTCCACCGGCGACGAGCTGTTCTCGGCCACGCCGGCGGGCGCGGGCGGTGTCAACATCTGCAACGGTTCCGACTTCTACAGGTTCAACTACAACTGGGTGTGCGGCAACCTGAGCAGCGGTGACGGCGGCGGTATCGCTCATCTGGGGTTCAACTACAACGGGGACATCGAGCACAACAGCATCCTGTTCAACCAGAGCACGAACCCGACCATCCCGACCAACGGCGGCGGCCTGCTGATCATGGGCGCCCCCGACGTCGACCCGGCCTGCGGCGCCACCACCGACCAGGATTGCCTGAATCCCACGCCCGTTGCACCCAGCGACGGCGCGGGTCCGGGCCTGGTGATCAATGCCAACCTGATCATGGGCAATGGCGCGGAAAGCGGCAGCGGCGGCGGGCTGCGGCTGCAGGGCATCAACGGCACGGACGTGACGACCTTCCCGACGGCCCCGACGAGAGTGGTGGGCACTACGACCGTCCCCAACTGGTACATGGTGACGGTCACCAACAACATCATCGCCAACAACACGGCGGGCTGGGATGGCGCGGGAATCTCGCTGCAGGACGCGCTGTTCGTGAACATCGTCAACAACACGATCGTGTCCAACGACACCACCGCGTCGTCCGGCATGCTGTTCAACACGATTGGCGGTCCGTTGGCCAGCAGCCAGGGACCATGCCCCGGCGGCAGGCTTCCGGACGGCAGCTGTCCGTCGGCCAACGGGCCCACGACCTCGACGGCTCAGCCCGCCGGCATCGTGAGCATCCAGAACAGCGCGCAGCTGACGACGGCCATCGGGGCCATTCCCGGCGGAGTTGTCTGCCCGGCCGGGCACTACAGCTCGGTCTCGGCCACCAACGGAACCTGCCGCTTCATCTCGTTCCCGGAGTTGTACAACGATGTGATCTGGAAGAACCGCGCCTTCACCATCCACCCGGGCCCTCTCGGCACGGGAACGTTGAACCAGCAGAACGTGGTCACGTTGCAGCCGACGTTGAACCAGCCGCTCGCCGACGCGGTAACCGCCAATGGCGCCGGCAGGATCATCACCGGGGGCACCGGCGCATGCGTCACGGAACCCGGGTTCAGCAACGGCACGGGGGGCTACTGGGACATCGGCGTGCGCGGCGACACCGGACCCACGAACCATGGGTCCACTTACACCCTGGCCCCGTTGTACTCGGTGTTGACGGACACCTCCTCCTATTCGGGCGCGGCGTTGCATAACACGAACATCGATCCGACGATGATCAGCCAGTACTGCAACGGCTCCCGGGTTCCGCCCGAGAACGGGGGTCTGGGCTACAACGTGCCTCCGGGCATTGCGGACGCGACCGTGCCCAACCCGATCTTCAACCTGACGCCGGCTGCGACGGTGGACGAGGGCAACAACTGGATCAACATGGCCTGGGGCCCGCTGACGCTGGTGAACGTGTCGAACGGAACGCTGAACGGCACCACGCTCGGCAACTACGGGCTGGCTTCGGGTTCGACGGCGATCAACTACATCCCGACCACCGCGGTCACTTACCCGCCGGCGCCGGGCTCGGACTTCTACGGCAATCCCCGCAAGACGACCGGCACCGGCAACGTCGACGTGGGCGCCGTCGAGTTCCAGCCACCCGCCGCGGCCGCACTTAGCGTATCCGGTGGACCGTTGGCCTTCGGCAGCGTGGTGACGGGCCAGACCAGCGCGCCGCAGACCTTGACCGTGAACAACACGGGCACCGCCGCGACAACGGCCGGCATTACCGTAGCCGTCACGGCGCCGTTCGCGCGTCCGGCCGGCGCTGCGGGCGGAACCTGCGCAGCGGCGACCGTGACCGCCGGGGCGAGCTGCACGATCAACGTGGTGTTCTCGCCGACGTCAGCGGTTGGGTCGACCGGAACCGCCACCGAGACCTCGAACGTGACGGTGGCCAATTCGCCGGTGGCCCTCAGCGGCACCGGTGTGGCCCCGGTCACCGCGGCAACGCTGACGCCGAACCCGGCGACGATGTCGTCGGCTCGGGGGTGCACCGCGTCCACGTGTGCGCTGCAGGGATTCTCGCTGACCAACACGGGCAACGTGACGCTGACAACGATCGGTGCCGGATCGCTCGGCGGCACCGACGCGGGCAAGTTCAGCATCGTCGCGTCGCTGTCGACCTGCGGTACTGCGACTGGCCATGTGACCAACGTCACGTCGCTGGCGCCGGGGAACGCGTGCGTGGTGACGGTTCGCTTCTCGCCGCTGGCCACGGACACATTAGCGAGCCGGAGCGCGACCGTGTCGGTCACCTCCGCGGCCCCGACGCAGACGTCGAACATCACTGGAACCGTGCATTAAACGACATCAAGCGTTCGCAAACCAGATGCCGCCCGCGGAAGACCGCGGGCGGTTTTTTCTTGCGGAGGTTGGGTCGAAGTACGTTGAAGCGATGTCGGCGACGTCCGTAAGGCGCCGCTCGGAAGATCTCAAGAATGCTCGGAACTCGGACGATACAAAGCTTGTCTACTCAATTCGGCGCCGAGCTGGCCAAGATCGACAAGGACCCGCACGGCGCGTGCGGCAGGATGGCGCAAGGCAGCTAATGGGGGCGGAATGGATCGCTGGCATCGCGATCGGAGCTCGCTCCTTTTGGTGGACAATAGCGAGGTGACGTTGGATCATCAAAACGCGTGCTGGAAGAGGATGCTGTTGGCCGCTTGGGCCGCGTCCGCCTTCGTTGTTTCCAGCGCGCCGGCGCAGACGACGCCTGGCAAGGACAAGCCGGCGCCCACCACCGGCACGGCGACCTCCGCCGGCAAGGCTGCCCCGGCCGCAACGGGGACCCGCTACCAGCCCGACCGGTTCGCGGGGCGCGCGGGCAGCTATTACCGGCTCGTCTGGGGTGTGGACTCGATGGGCGTGAAATTGGTCGAGTCGGGCGAGGTGATTCGATTCACCTACCGGGTGCTGGACCCGGCCAAGGCCAAGGCGCTGAACGACAAGAAGAACGAGCCGGCCCTGATCGATCCGCGCGCCGGTGTGAAGCTGGTGGTCCCGCAGATGGAGAAGATCGGGCAGCTGCGCCAGAGCGCCACGCCCGAGGCGGGCAAGTCGTACTGGATGGCGTTTTCGAACAAAGGCCGCCCGGTCAAACACGGAGATCACGTGATCGTGCAAATCGGGCAATTTCGAGCCGACGGACTGGTCGTGGATTGACCCCCGTTTTTCCGTTTCGCAACTACCGCACCGGCGGCTAGCATGGCGCAACGACACTCACCGTAGTCGAGGTTCATCATGGCAATGCTTTGCTCTTTCCCGAAGCCGCAGCGGGCCGTTTTCGCCCGGGCGGCACTGATCCTGGGCGCCCTGGCCGGCCTGTGCGGCTCCCCGGCCCTGCTGGCGGCCGACAGCAAGGCGCAACCAACGTCGAAGCTCAGCGCCGCGCAGATCGTCGAAAAGCACGTGGCGGCCCGCGGCGGGCTGCAGGCGTGGCGGTCGCTCCAGGCGTTATCGGTGAGCGGCAAAATGGATGCCGGCAGCGGCGATTCGATCGCCCGCTCGGTGAAGGTTTCCCGCAGCCGCCGGGCTCCGGCCGGCAATGTGGCGACACCGGCCGGCGTTGCGGCGGCGCCCGACAAGGGCGAAGCCGACAAGCAGGTGCAGCTGCCGTTCGTGATGGAGATGAAGCGACCGGGCAAGTCCCGCGTCGAGATCGAATTCGCGGGCAAGACGGCGGTGCAGGTTTATGACGGCACGCAGGGCTGGAAGCTGCGTCCGTTCCTGAATCGGAACGATGTGGAGCCCTTCACGGCACAGGAAGCCAAGTCGGAAGCGGAAAAAGGGGACATGGAAGGTCCTCTGGTCGACTATGCGGCCAAGGGAACCAAAGTGGCACTCGAAAAGGTCGAAGCCGTGGCGGGCCGCGACGCCTACCGGCTGAAGCTGACGCTGAAGAGCGGCAAGGTGCAGCACGTCTGGATCGACACGCAGAGCTTTCTTGACGTGAAAATCGATGGCGTACCGCGCCGGATGGACGGCAAGATGCGCAACGTCTGGATCTATCAGCGCGAATTCCGGCCAGTGCAGGGCCTGATGATGCCGTTTGTGCTGGAGACGGCGGTGGACGGTTACCCGGACAGGCACAAGATGCTGATCGAGAAAGTCGCGGTGAACCCGAAGTTGGACGATGCCCGGTTCACCAAGCCGCACGCGTGAGCGAGTCGGCGGCGCCGGGTTACCGATCTCTGAGCTGACAGGAAAGACGATGCGTTGGATTGCGATGGCGGCGCTGGCCGCGTGGACTGCGGCGGGCGCGGTGGCCGCGGATTCGACCCCCAAGCTGGCGGAGCTGACGGCGGCGCAGATCGTCGAGAAAAACGAGGCCGCCCGAGGGGGCGTGGAAGCCTGGCGCAAGGTCCAGACGATGACCTGGGTTGGTCACATGGAACGCGCAGGCGCTCCGATGCCGAGCATGGCGTTCGTGCTGCAGCAGAAGCGTCCGAACAAGACACGCTTCGAGGTCAATGCGATCAGTCAGAGATCCGTGCGCGTCTTCGATGGAGCGCGGGGCTGGAAGGTGCGTCCGGCCGCGGACGGCAGCCCGGATGTGCAGCCGTATACACCCCAGGAGGTGAAGTTCGCGCGGGAGGAGCCGGTGATCGACGGCCCGCTGATCGACTACCAGGCCAAGGGTACTTCGCTGGCGCTGCAGGGCGTCGAGGAGGTCGAAGGGCGCAGGGCCTATCACCTGCATATGCAGCTGGCCTCCGGTGAGCAACATAACGTCTGGATCGACGCGCAGACCTTCCTGGAGATCCGGTACGACCGCACGTCCTACAACATGTCCGGGGTGCCGGGAACGGTGTCGGTGTCCTACCGGGACTACAAGTCGATCGAGGGGCTGCAGATCCCATCCGTCCTTGAAATCGGTACCGGGTCAGGCAGAGCGCCCGACAAGATGGTGATCGAGAAGATCGCGCTGAATCCGCCGTTGGACGACCGGATGTTCGCCAGGCCCGGCGGTCCTCACCGGCGCCACATGGTCACGATCGACCCGCCCGCTGAGCCGGCCGCACCCGCATTGCTGATGCGCCCGCCGGCTGCGCCGCCCGTCAGTCCTGAACCGGGATCCGTGCCGAGATAGGCGCCCGCTACGGACGGGACGCCGTGCGCGCCGCGCTGTTCGCCTGGAGGGCCTGCTGTTGAGTACGCACCGTCCCGGTTGCCAGAGCCCGCCAGGCAGTGGGCGGGCGGTTGCGGGCGGCCTCGTGCTGCTCGCGCTGCTCGCACAGACCGGCTGGGCAGCCGGCGCACCACGGTCCGAGCCGTCCGTTGCGGTGGGCGAGGCCATCTACCTGCGCGGCGTGCTGGCCTCGGGCGCCCGCCTCGAGGGCAACCGGCAGGCCGGTGACCTGCGCGCCAAGGGCCCGGACGCGGCCTGCGTGAACTGCCATCAGCACAGCGGCCTGGGGTCGGTTGAAGGGCGCAATGTCATTCCACCGATAGCCGGCCGCTACCTGTTCCAACCGCGCGCCACGGGCGTCGGTGATTCGAATCTGCCGTATATCGAGGGGATGCACGCCAATCGCGAGTCCTACACGGACGCCACGCTGGCGCGCGCGATTCGCGAGGGGATCGACTCCGACGGCAGAGCGCTGGGCTACCTGATGCCCCGCTTTGCGCTGAACGACGCCGACATGGCCGCGTTGATCGCCTACCTGAAAACGCTCGACGCGCAACGCGCGCCCGGCGTGACCGACTCGGTGCTGCACTTCGCCACCATCATCACGCCGGACGCGGACCCGGTGAAGCGGCGCGGCATGCTGGCGGTGATGCAGCAATACTTCACCGACCGCAATACGCGCCAAATGGTACCGAGCCCGACCATGCAGGCCCCCGGCAAATCCATGTACAGCAAGTCGATGTACATGGTGAATCGGCGCTGGCAGCTGCATGTGTGGGAACTGACCGGTCCGGCCGCCACCTGGCAGCCGCAGCTCGAGCGGCACCTGGCCGAAGAGCCCGTGTTTGCGGTGATCTCGGGTCTGGCCGGTGAGAACTGGGCGCCGGTGCACAAATTCTGCGAGAAAAGCGCCTTGCCTTGCCTGTTTCCGAACGTCGAGGTGCCGGTTGATGGCGACGACGATTTCTATTCGCTCTATTTCTCCAAGGGCGTGCTGCTCGAGGCCGAGCTGATTGCGAAGAAGATCGTGGGCGCGAGCGGCGAGCCTGCGGTCAAGGCGGTGCATCAGATCTACCGGGCCGGAGACAGTGGCGAGCCGGCCGCGAAGGCGCTGGCCGCGGCCTTGAAGCGTCATGGCATCGCCGTTCACGACCATGTACTGCCGGCGGGCGCGGCGGGGAAGGGCCCGGCCGAGGCGCTGCGCGCGGCTTCGAACGTGCAGGCGCTGGTACTGTGGCTGCGCGCACCCGACGTGGCGGCGCTGGGCAGCCCACCCCCGGAGCCGGCCGCCGTGTACATGTCGGGCCTGTTGGGGGGTCTGGAGGCGGCCCCGTTGCCACCGAGCTGGCGCGAACGCACCTTGCTTGCCTACCCGGTCGACCTGCCCGAGCGCCGGCGCGTGCGCGTCGATTACCCCCTCGGGTGGTTCACGGTCCGGCATATCCCGATCGTGGCCCAGCAGGTCCAGGTGGATACCTATCTCGCATGCGGCCTGGTCGCCGAGACCCTCAGTCACATGAGCGATGCGTTCGTGCGCCCCTATCTGATCGAGCGCCTGCAGCGCTTGCTCGACCATCGGATCATGACCGGCTACTACCCGCATCTGACGCTGGCGTCGAATCAGCGCTTCGCATCCAAGGGTGGGTACCTGGTACGGTTCGCGAGCGCAGAGGGGCCCAAGGTCATCGCCGCCTCGGAGTGGGTCGCGCCCTGACTCGCGCTCTGACGGGTTCGGACGCAGGCCCCCGGGTCGCCGGTCGGTCCGGACCGATGCATACCCAAAAATGGGGAGTCGCCCTACTACCCGAAACGCGCGGGTGGGGATCAAATGCGAGCATGACTGGGCGCTCGAGTTAGGGCTGTTTATGGGGTCAATTTGAAGATTCTGGGTCGACTGTCGATTGCGTTGATGGCCGGTGTGGCGGGCGGCTTGGCTGCGCCCGCCGGGGCCCAGATTTATGCCGGCACCAGCGGCAGCGGTGCCGTGGTGCTGTCGAACTTCCAGACCAGCGAAACGCCGGACGTGGTGATCGCGGCGCCGGTTGCCGCACTGGTGCCGCCGTTGGCTGCCGTTGCGGCGCCGCCGCCTGCTGCGGCGCTGGCTGCTGCGGGGCCCGACGCACTCCGCGCTGCGCTGTTCAAGCCGATGATCCAGAGGGTCGCACAGGAGACTTCGGTATCGCCGCAACTGCTGAACGCGGTGATCGCGGTCGAGTCCGGCTACGACGCGAAGGCCGTCTCGCGTAAAGGTGCGAGGGGGCTGATGCAGTTGATGCCCCGGACCGCTCAGCGCTTCGGCGTGCGAAACGTGCTCGATCCGATGGAGAACGTGCGCGGCGGAGCGCTTTACCTGAAATGGCTGCTCGATTACTTTGACGGCGATCTGAAGCTGGCGCTGGCCGGCTACAACGCGGGCGAAAACGAAGTGGTGCGCGCCGGTTACAAGATTCCGGCGAACAAGGAAACGCGCAACTACGTACCGAAAGTTCTGGCAAAGCTGAGCCGGCCCACGCCCATCTAGCCGCGGCGCTCCTCTGTCGAGGCTTGGGCGCGCCCGCGGATCGTTTCGACCAGCGGCCGGCGATTATTTTCCTGCGACGTCGCCGGTTGGCTCGACCTGGAATTCAACAGGCAGCTCGACGCCGCTGGCGAATTTCAGCGTCGTCGCGATACGCTCGCCGGGCGCGAAACTGTAGTTCAGCCCGACAAAGGCCAGGTGATATCCCTGCGGCTTGAAATCGAGCGTGCTGTTGCCCGGAATCGGGATCGAGCTCAGCGAGCGCGTTTTGATACCGACCTCGGCCTGGACCGCTGCACGCAGCTCGACCGAGTCCGCAACCGCGCAAGTCAGACCCACGAGCACATCGTCCTCGCCGTAGTTGATGATTGTCATGAAGGCCGGGTCTTCGTGTTGCCCGACCACCGAGGGCCCCGTGTGGGCCCGGTCGACGGCAAGCGTGCCCGTCTGAAAGTCGTGGCACTCGGCCGGGGGGACTGATCCCGCCGTCAGGAGAACAACAACAACGATCGCAAGACGCCGCAACATTTTCTCCGCCTGAATCCACATGATCGTCGGTGCGAGCGAGGCGGCCAAGGGTCGGCTGCGCTTCGCAACCCCGACGCGCAGTGACCCTTGCACAGCTTACGATGCCGTCGAAGCCCGACCATCGCTCATCGGCGCAGAGCGCGGCAACGAATCGCACCTCGGATACGGAATACGGGGTAGATCTCCTACCGTCACTCCCACCCGTATAAGGCGGGTTTTGGAGCTTCCCCGAAGTGGCGACAACCGGCATTGCGCCGCCGATGAACGGCGGCGATCATGGTACGGGATCCTCCGAACGAACGAGTGATCCCGTGCGCCGGGTCGGGCAGTTGCCCACTTGTCACAGGACGGCGCTGAACCGACAATCGAAGCGCAACGCCACTTATGACAGGCGTTGTGTCAATGGCATGTGATGCAGGAGCGGGTGCTTTCGATGGATGCGAAGACGGACCTCACGCCCGGGCTTCAGGATGTCGGGCCTGGCGAAGGTGTACCTGCCTTCGCAAGCGGCGGCGTAGCGGCCGTCTGGCTGGACCACCAGGACCGGATTCGCGAGGCCACCACCAGCGCGGCCGGCATGCTGGGCTTCGAGCCGCGGGCGCTGGTCGGCCGTCAGCTGGCCGACCTGGCGGCCGAGGGCTGGCGCACGGCCGCAGAGGTGGCTGCGGCGCGCGTGCGGTTCGGCTCGACCGACAGCTTCGAGTTGCTGCTGCGCGGCCGCAGCGGCCGGCAGACGCTGGTCGAAATGACCGCGCAGTCTCAGCCGCTGCCCAACGGCGAGGCCGGAGTGGTGATCGCCTGGTCCGAGCGCCGGCTGCGGCGCCGCTCCCGTATGGAGGCGGGCGTGAACGACGTCGAGTTGCGCCGCTTGGCGTACGGGCTGTTGCGCACGCAGGAGGCCGAGCGGATGCGGGTGGCCGGTGAGTTGCACGACGACGTGTCGCCGCTGGTGGTAATGGTCAAATACATGATCGAGGATGCGCAGAGCCGCCTGGCACGCGGCGCCGCCGACGAAGCCGTGGAGGTGATGAACGGGGCCACCTCCAGGCTGCGCGACGTGCTGGCCGAGTTGCGGCGCATCTCGACCGATTTGCGCCCGCGCCTGCTCGACGACCTGGGGCTGGGACCGACGCTTCAGTGGTACTGCCGCGGATTCGAGGATGCCTGCCCGTCGCTGGCGGTCAGATGCCGGATCTCGATCGAGGAGCGCGATATTCCGGATGATCTGAAGCTCGAGGTGTTCCGGATCGTGCAGGAAGCACTGAGCAACGTGGCACAGCATGCACACGCCAACCGCGTCCACCTGTCGCTTGTCCGCCTGGGCGAGGAATTGCGGCTGGCGGTCGATGATGACGGCGTCGGGTTCGACCCGACCCGCGTGGCCGAGCAGGGTTTCGGCCTGGGCCTGCATGCGATACGCAAGCGGATCGACGCGACCGGCGGCCTGTTGACGCTGGAGACAGCGCCGCACCGCGGTACGCGCGTGAACGCGAGCTGGAAGCTGGCGGCGAGCGCCGCCGCGCTGGCCGGCGCGGCCGCTTAGATGCGCGGCCGCGTCTGCAGAGAAGTGAGAAGGCCGCCCAGTACGCTCGTCAGTCCAATTGCAGCGAATTGACGCTGACTCCAGGCCGAGTGCCTTGAGCCGCTTGACGATGTCGCGATAACGAAGCCCCGCCAGCGCACCCATCAAGTCGCGACGATCAGCGGATAGTCAAACACCTCGCGCGCCGGCGCAAGCGACGCTGCGCTGCCGCCCGATTGCGCTTCGATCAACTTCCTGGCCACGTCGCGGGCGATCTCGATCGTCTCCTGGATCGTGCGGCCCTGAGCGACGAGCCCCTGCACGTCGTCGCTCGTGGCGAGGTACACGCCTTCGGGCAGCTTCTCGATATGCAGTTGGATCACGTGTTCCATGCGTCCTGCTCCTGACCTGGATGCGAGTTCAGCCCTCGCCTTTCAGCATAACGCAAATAGCAACCGCGCTCAGGCCGCGGCCAAGAACCACGAGAGCCGAGCCAAGCAGTTACGACCCTGGATTGAGGCCAAGCCACCGCAAAGAGTTTTCACACCGCAGGCTGGGGCGCCGTACCCGGCTGCCAGTCGGCCAGCACTTCCTTGTCTTCCGCGCTGATCTGGGCCGTGGTGCCGTTGAACAGGCGCGATACCGAGCCGGGGCGTTCGATCAGCCCGCTTTCCAGTGCCACCAGCGTCAGCTCGGCGACGTTGCGCAGTCCGAGCTTGCGCATCAGATTGGCGCGGTGCTTCTCGACCGTCTTGGGGCTGACGTTCAGGAATTCGGCCGCGGCGCGGTTGGTCCTGCCCTCGGCAATCAGCTTCAGGATGCTGCGTTCGCGCGCGGTCAGCTTGTCCCAGGGCGCGGCCTTGGCCTCGGCGCGCTCGCCGTGCAGGTAGGTGTCGACCAGGTGCCCGGACACGTCGGGCGACAGGAACTTCTTGCCGCCGATCACGCTGCGCAGCGCCATCACCAGCTCGTCGTACGAGGCGTCCTTCAGGATGTAGCCGTCGGCGCCCGCGCGCAGCGCCTCACGCACGTACTCGTCAGTCTTGTAGGCGGTCAGCGCGACGATCTTCACGCCCGGCATCCGGCGCTTGATCTGGGCGGTTGCCTCGATGCCGTTCATGCCGGGCATCGAAAGGTCCATCAGGATCAGGTCCGGCGTCAGCGAAATCGCCTGTCGCACGGTCTCCTTGCCGTCGCGCCCCTCTCCAACCACCTCGAAGTCAGGTAGCGAGCTGACCAGTGATCGCAGACCCTGGCGCAGCAGGTTGTGATCTTCAGCGATCAGGATTCGGCTTTTCATAGGATCTACCTTCCGGTGGGAGCTTGCGGCACCGGTACGCCCGGTGCGGGACCTTGGGACGGACTGAACGACGGCGTAGGAATCGGGGCTTGATCGGGACCGGCTGCGGCCGGGTTCTGCAGGTGCACACCAGGCGGCAGGAAGATGAACTGCCACTGCGCGTACGACTCGGCGCTCTCGAACTGCGCATACGGCCCGCCGAACCCGGCACGCTTGATCGGCACATCGCTCGACGTCGAATGCATGCCGATCAAAGCATTGGCCTGCATGATCGGCTCGAACTCGCCCGATTCGGTCATCGGGTCCCGGTACACCCGGCGCAGGTGGTGCACCGGGTTCGGGAAACGGTTGTCGGTCAACAGCACATCGATCGAGGGCGGATACGCGCGCCGCCCCGGCGACATCTTCCAGTAGTCCTGGATCGCGCGCCGGTACTGGTCGCCGACGAACATCAATTGGACCTCGCGCTCGCGCTTCAGCGTGACGGACCAGACCTCGGCCGCCGCCAGAGCGCCGACGCCGACCAGGATCAGCATGATCAGCAGCGCGAGCAACACCAGCCCGCTGTTTTTCAACGGCATGCTAGGACCCGCTGGCATTGGTTCCTCCGTCGGGCGCCTTGGCGCTTTTGATGTCGTACACACCGGACAAATTCGGATCGGTCGGCGGAATCGCCACCCAGTTCGGCAACCCCGTGAGCGGATCGACCGGGACCGAGCGCAGATACTTCTTGTCGACCAGGTCCTGCAGCGTCTCCGGGTACTTGCCGATGTCGCCGTAGTACTTGTCGATCGCGTCGCGGATCGCGGAGATGTTCTGCCGTTGCACGGACGCCTTGCCGGTATCGATCGTTCCGAAATAGCGCGGCACCGCGATCGTCAGCAGCAGCGCGATCAGCACCATCACCCTTGTAGGCGATGCCATTGCTGCCGACCGTCGTCGACTTCGACATCACGTCGTACACGTCCTTGCCCGGCTGGGGATCGCTGGGTGGAGACCCATACGAGCGCGTATCCCATTGCTCTTCGGGCGGCACCGACGGGTCCGGCGTGAACGGATCGCGCGGGACCTGGCGAAGGAACATCAAGCGCGTCGGGCCGTTGTTGTTGCCCGAGTTGCTGCCGAAGTTGGTGCCGAAGTTGCTGCTCGAGTTGCTGGCGGAGTTGCTGCTCGAGTTGCCGCTGGACCCAGCCATATTCGCCGCCGTTTGCACCGCGTCCACGCCCTCGACCAGCACTTTCAAAGACGGCGGATAGCCGGAGTCGCTCGCGTCCTTCTGGACTTTGCCCCCGTCCGCCGCGTCTTTGTACGCGTCCAGCGCGGTTCGGATCTGGCGCAGCGCGGTGCGCAGCTCCATCTCCTTCATCCGGATCGACGTGACCTCGTACAGCGGAACCGCGACCATCGCCATCAGGCTCACCAGAGCGAGCGTGACCACCAGCTCGATCAGCGTGAAGCCGCGCACCCTCATCCTGTCCTTCTCCCGCAAGCGGGAGAAGGGACCTGCTGACACCACTCTCCTGCGCCAGCGGGAGAAGACACCTGCTGATTCCCCTCTCCCGCTTGCGGGAGAGGGGCCGGGGGTGAGGGCCGTGCGCAGCATTGCGTCGCTTCCGGTTTCGCCTAGTTCGGACTGCCGGGAGGTGGTGTCGGCGCCGGGCTCGGTACGACCCCCTCCGGAGTCGGAGCCGGCGTCACGGGCATCTCGGGCACTGCCGGGGCTGGGGCTTCGGGCGGATTGGCGATCCAGGGCGGCGGCGTCACGCCGGGCGGCACTTCGTGGCGCGGGGCCGGCACGCGCGGATCGTTGCGTGGATAGTTCGGATTCACGTTCGGCAGCGTCGATGGCGCGCCGGGGGGCATTACCGGGCCCTGCGCGCCGGTGCCGCCGCCTCCGACGAATCCTGGCGTGGGGGCGGCACCAGGGGTGCTGGGAGCGCCGCTGACCGAGCCGACCGGATCGAGCCTTAGCGGCATCTCGCGTACGGCCGACTCGGTGCCGCTGAACAGGGTGCGCGCCCGCGCATCGGCCACCGTCGGCGCCCGCAGGATGTGCGGCGTGATCGACAGCACGACTTCGGTCTTGATGTCTTCGTGCGTGTTCGAACCGAACAGCCGGCCCAGCAGCGGAAGCTCGCCCAGCCCCGGCAGCTTGTTGGCCGACAGCGTCTCGTTGTCCTGGATCAGTCCGCCCAGGATCTGTGTCTCGCCGTCGCGCAGCCGCAGGTTGGTGGTCACATCGCGCGTTCCGACCGTGTAGATGATCTGCTCGCCGGTCGACGGGCTGTTAATGGTCTGCTTGTTCGTGGCACTGCTGACTTCCATGCTCAGCTCGATGCCGACGTCGCCTTCGAGGTACACGTGCGGCTTCACCTCGAGCTTGATGCCCACGTCCAGGTACGTCACGTTGTTGCTGACGACCGGCGTGCCCGTGGAGGGCGTGATGGTGGATGAAACCACCGGCAGCTTCTGGCCGATCACGATCTTCGCCTTCTGGTTGTCGCGCGTACGTATTCTCGGCGCGGCCAGCACATTGGCGTTGGTGTCCGTGAAGTTGAAGGTGGCCGAGGCTCCGAAGGGGCTGCCCGTCACCGACAGGTTGCCCAACGGCCGGTGGCCCAGATCGTGCAGGAATGCGCCCAGCCCCGTGGCCAGCGTGCTGGATGTGACCACGCCGAAAGTGTTCGGCCAGTTGACGCCCAGGTCCCGCAGCTTATCGCGCGCCACCTCCAGCACCTCGACCTCCAGCATCACCTCCGGATCCGGGTTGTCCTCCGCCGCCACGATCTTCTCGGCCACCGAGATCACGTCCGGCGTACCGCGCACCACCAGCGTGTTGGTCTTCTCGTCCAGCGACATGTCCGTGACCTTCAGCACGGTCTTCAGCGTGTTCTGCACGACCTTGCCGTCGGCGCTGGACAGTTGGAACACCCGCACCCTCAAGTCCTGGTATTCCTTCTGCTTGGCCGCGGTGGCCGGGTAGATGAACAGCGTATTGGCATTGAGCTCCTTCTTCTCGAGCTGGCTTTGCAGGAGAATCATGTCCACCGTGTCCTGCACCGACGCGTCGTGCACGAAAATGGTCGTCTTCACGTCATTGCGCACGTCGCGGTCGAAGATCACGTTCAGCCCCGTGGTGCGCGACAGCGCTTCGAACACCATCCTCAGGTTGGCGTCGCGGAACTGCAGCGACACGGGCTTCTTCATCACCGAGGTGGCGGCGATCTGTGCCGCCCTGGCGGCCTCGGCCTTGTCCATCTCGTCGGCGATCCGGGTGGCAAGCGCCTTGGCATCGGAGCGTTCGCTGTTTTCCTGCAGCACGGTGCGAACCTTGTTGCGAGCTCCGGTCAGGTCATTGGCTGCCAGCAGCTTCTCCGCCTCGGCCAGCAGCGCGGTGTGCCGCTGGTCCATCTCGATGTTCGACAGCCCGCGCAGCGCCCGGTCGTTGCCTGCATCGATCTTCAACGTGTTCAGGTACAGTTGCCGCGCCGCGTCGTACTGTTTCGCCCGGCGTGCCTCGTCGGCCTGCGCCAGCTGCGAGTTGAGCGCGGAACTGAGCTGCTTCAGGTAGTCCAGCCGGTACTGCGAGTTGGTCGGCTCGGCGTTACTGGCTGCCGCCAGGTCCGCCAGGCCCTTCTCACGGTCGCCGGCCGCCATCGCCTGCAGACCCTCCGAGTGCTGACGCGACACCGCACAAGCGGCCAGCAGCCCCGCCGCGGCCAGCATGACCGCCCCTCCCATCCATCCGCGCAAACGCCAGCACTGCATGCTCATCCTCCGGTGACTTCAATGGTCTGGCGCTGTTGAAGCGGCAGATACGTAACGACAACCTGGGTCGAGTTGAACGATTCGACCCGATAGGTGCTCTCGACCACATCGCCGACATGCACGACGTACAGTGCATCGCCCTTTGCGATGAAGGCGGCTGGCTTGGACGACTTCTCCTCCAGCAGCCCGACGAAGCGGAACGGAATCGGCGGCGCCGTCGGCGGCGGCGCGGGCGTCGCCTCGACCGTCACCACCCGTGCCGGTGCGGGCGGTGGGGGCGGCGGAAGCCATCCCCGGGCCGCGAACGGGTCTTTGGTCGCCGACTGTTCGATCTTGCTGCGGGTCGGCAGGGCCAGGGCCGCCGGAGCCGCGCTTGTCGCGGGCGCCGCCTGCGCCGGCTCCCGGCCGGTGCTCATCTTGCCGCTCGAAGCGTCTTCGGTCCGGGCGACCGACTGAACGACGCCCTCGTCCGACGAGAAGTGAAAGGCCGCGGCAAAGGTGGCAGCGCCGGCTGCGGCCAGGATCGCCGGCCGGACCCAGGCGGGGCGCTGGCTCATGATGCCCGCTCCCGGTAAAACAGCGTGAAATGCACGCGCGATTCCAACTGGT
>WNFO01000895.1_pt1 | contig 22607 bp, 19 predicted proteins | sample 5400251 | NCBI WGS metagenome assembly WNFO01 (sample SAMN13153354, study PRJNA577476) | soil metagenome | isolation source: 100 cm saprolite under Madrone tree | place: USA:California | collected 2016-06-14
GTGATCCTCTCCCTTCCGAGAGCAGTGGCCCAGAGGATAGCAAGTGAGCATAATACGGCGCATGCGACCTCATGAGGAGGCGATCTCGGTCGGTGGCACCCACGTCCACACCTGGGTTGGCGGGCAGGGCGACCCGCTGCTGGTGCTCCACGGCGCCGGCGGCAACCGCGGCTGGCGAAGGTGGATGGAGCGCGTGGCGGAGCACTACACCGTGTGGGCGCCGACCCACCCCGGCTTCGGCGCCTCAGGCGACGCCGAGTGGATGGAGGGCGTCGACGACCTGGCGCGCTTCTATCTGTGGTGGATCGACGCGGCGGGGCTCGGGCGGCCGCACCTGCTCGGCCAATCGCTCGGCGGCTGGACAGCGGCGGAGATGGCGACGATGAGCCCGGGCGCGATCGACCGCCTCGTCCTCGTCGCGCCCGTCGGCCTCAAGCCGGAGACGGGCGAGATCCTCGACGTCTTCTATCACTCGCCCCAGCAGCTGCGTGAGCTCAACGTGCACGACCCTTCGGCCATCCCCGAGTGGGAGGAGCTGTTCGGCCGCGCCCCGACGGCGGCGGAGCTGGAGATCGCCGAGCGCAACCGCGAGATGACGGCGCGCCTGGCGTGGAAGCCGTACATGCACAACCCTCGCCTCGAGCGATTCCTGCCGCGCGTCGGCAACCCGACGCTGATCGTGTGGGGCCGCGAGGACCGGATCGTGCCGGTGGCGTGTGGCGAGCAGTATCGCCGGCTCCTGCCCAACGCCACCCTCACCGTGCTCGAACGGTGCGGCCACCTCGTGCCCATCGAGCATCCTGACGCCTTCGCTCGGCTCGTGCTCGACTTCCTCGGTAGAAAGGCCCGGCCGTGAAGCTCTACTACTTCAGCGAGATGCCGCATCACAAGTATCGGGACGAGGACGGTGCGAGTTATCCCTCGCTGCGCCTGGCGTTTCCGAACCGCTTCTTCGACCGGGCGAAGGCCGCCTCCAACTACCAGCGCTATCTCACTGAGTACGAGCTGGCCGACCGCGTGGGCTTCGACGGGCTCATGATCAACGAGCACCACTCCACTCCGTCGTGCGTGAACGTGGGCGCCAACATGACGGCGGCTGTCCTCGGCCGTACGACGACCCGGGCCAAGCTCCTCATCCTCGGAAACATCCTGCCCATCGAGGACAACCCCGTGCGCATGGCCGAGCAGATCGCCATGGCCGACCTGATCTCGGGCGGCCGCGTGCTCTCCGGCTTCGTGCGCGGCGTGGGCGTGGAGACGTGGTGGGCGAACGCGAACCCCGTCCACAACCGCGAGCGCTTCGAGGAGTGCCACGACCTGATCATGAAGTGTTGGACAGAGCCTGGCCCCTTCCGCTGGGAGGGGCGGCACTATCACTTCCGTCACGTGAACCCCTGGTGCCTGCCGCTGCAGAAGCCGCACCCGCCGATCTGGATCCCCGGCACCGCGAGCCCGGAGACCGCGGTGTGGGCGGGCCAGCGCGGCTACACCTACGTGCCGTTCCTGGTGCCGTTCGACATCGCGCGCGAGCTGTTCGAGTTCTACCGACAGGGCGCGGCGGAAGCGGGCCGCACCGTGACGCCCGACAACCTCGGCTTCCTGATCTGCGCCGTCACCGCGGACACCCGAGCCAAGGCGCTGGAGGCCGGCCGGCATTTCGTCTGGCGCATGGGACCCACGCTGCGCGGCCCCGTCGAGTGGTTCTCGCCGGTGGGCATGCGCTCGCGCGCGGGCAAGCAGTTCGCGCTGAAGGCGCGCCCGCGCTCGCTGGCGAGCATGAGCTACGAGGAGCTGGTGACCGAGCACTTCATCATTGCCGGCACGCCCGACGAGGTGGCCGAGGGCTTCGCCCTGGTCCAGCACGAGCTCGGCATCGGCCACCTGCTGCTGGAGGCGCAGGAATCGCGGATGGACCACGCCACGACGATGCGCTCCATCGAGCTGATGGGCGCCAAGGTCATCCCCGCAGTCGCAAGGATCTAGGAGGACTGTCATGCGCATCGGATTGATCGGGCTCGGCAACATGGGCGGACCGATGGCCCTCAACCTCATCAAGGGCCGGCCACAGCCTCATCGTCAACAGATGATCCCCAACGTGATCTTCAAGGGCGACTTCGGTTCCATGAGGCGGCGGGCGTGAAGGCGCGGGCGACGAAATGACCGCCTGCCTCGACGGCGTCCGCGTTCTCGAGCTGGCGCGGTTCCAGGCGGGGCCGCGCGGCGGCATGCTGCTGTCCGACCTCGGCGCCGAAGTCATCAAGATCGAGCCGCCCGGCGGCGAGGAGACGCGCCGGCATCCGCCGATGGTCCGCGGGCAGAGCGTCTATTTCTCCGTCTACAACCGCGGTAAGAAGAGCATCTGCCTGGACCTGCGAAGCACCAAGGGCAAGGAGGTCTTCGCCGCGCTCGTGCCGAAGGCCGACATCGTGCTGGAGAACTTCCGACCCGGCGTCATGGCCGCCATGGGATTCGCGTACGAGCAGCTCTGCACCCTGAACCCCAGCATCATCCTCGTCTCGGTTTCGGGCTTCGGCCAGTACGGCCCCTACCGTGATCGCCCGGCCTTCGACTCACTGGGCCAGGCGATGGGCGGCCTCATGTCGCTGACGGGTCAGACCGAGGGCCATCCGGTCGGGACGGCATCCTCGGTCGTCGATCGATACACCGCGCTGCACGCGACGATCGGCGCGCTGGCGGCGCTTCGCCACCGCGAGCGCACCGGCGAGGGCCAGCTCGTCGATGTGTGTTTGCTGGATTCCGCGCTCACGATGGTCGAGATCCCGACGTCGTTCTACCTGTCGACCGGCGCCGAGGGTGGCGAGGGCGGGCGCCCGCCCTACCGGACGAAGGACGGCTGGGTGGTCATCGCCGCCGCCGGCCGCGACATGGCCGCGCGGCTCATGAAGATCGTCGGCGGGCCGGCAGACGACACGCCGTTGGCCGGCAGCTCGCCCGGTGGCGACCGTCGCGCAAAGATCGAAGCGTGGTGTGCCGGGCACACGATGGACGAGGTATGCGCGGCGCTGCACGAGGCCGGCATCCCCGCGGCACCAATCCGGACGATCCCCGAGGTCGCGAAGGATCCGCACCTGTGGGAGCGCGGGATGCTGGTGAAGATGGAGGATCCCGTGGCGGGCGAGATGTATGTGCCCGGAGCGACGGTGAAGCTGTCGAAGACGCCGGCGCGCGTGGGGCCCGTGCCCACGCCTGGGCAGCACACGGACGAGGTGCTCGGCCGGCTGCTCGGCTACAATCGCGCCGCGCTCACCGCGCTCAGGACGGCCGGCGTCATCGCCTGATCAGCGCGCGCTCACGCCAAGCCCGGCGACTGTTGTCACGGAGGCGGGGGCCACGAGTGGGGCGACCGCCGCCGGAGAGCGTTCATGTAGCGGTCATTTCATCGAGGGCGCGCCGGGCCGGCGAGGCAAGAAGGCGGTCAAGAGACCCAGAAGCAGGAGAAAGGGGCACACGCGGTAGACGGTGGTGATGCTGGTGAGGTCAGCGAGCTTGCCGAGGGCGGCCGCGCCCAGACCCCCCAAGCCGAACGAGAAGCCGTAAAACATCCCCGCGGCCAGACCCACCCGGCCAGGCAGCAGCTCTTGCGCATAGACCAGGATGGCGGAGAAGGCCGAGGCCATGATCATGGCGATGAGCACGGCCAGAATGCCGGTCCAGAACAAGTTGGCGTGTGGGAGAACCAGGGCGAAGGGCAGCGCCCCCAGGATCGAGAACCACATAACGGGGATGCGTCCCACGCGATCACCGACTGCTCCGCCGGCAAGGGTGCCGGCCACAATGCCGGCGAGGAAGGCGAACAGGTAAAACTGCGCCGTCTGTACTGGCAGGTTGAACTTGTCGATCAGATAGAAGGTGTAGTACGAGCCCAGGCTGGCACTGTACACGTTCTTGGAGAAGAGCAGGGCCACGAGGATGGCCACCGCCTGGATGACCTTCCGGCGTGGCAGCGTGCGCTGTCGTGGCGCCGTGGCGGACACCAGGGCGGTGACCGGGGTGCGCGGGCCCGGGCCCGCGGGCGTGCGGTTGCGTGCGTACCAGCCACCGACCAGCAACAGCACGAAGATGGCGATCAGCGCCGCAGCCGAGAACCACGCAATGCTCGACTGCCCGTGTGGTACGACGACAAATGCGGCGAGCAATGGGCCTGAGGCAGAGCCAATGTTCCCGCCGACCTGGAAGAGGGACTGGGCGAGCCCATAGCGTCCACCGGCCGCCATGCGGGCCACGCGGGAGGCTTCGGGATGGAAGATCGACGAGCCCATCCCGATCAACATGGCGGCGAGCAGGATCGCGGGATACGTCCCGGCTCGGGACATCAACAGCAGGCCGACCAGGGTGAGGCTGATTCCGGCTGTCAGGGAATACGGTTGTGGGTGGCGGTCGGTATAGAGGCCGACCAGGGGTTGCAGCATGGAGGCCGTGCACTGAAAAGCCAGGGTGATCAGACCGACCTGGCTGAAGGACAGTGCGTAGGAGCTCTTGAGGATGGGATAGAGTGCGGGCACCAGCGACTGCATCATGTCGTTGAGCAAATGGCAGAAGCTCAACGACAGGATGACCGAGAAGGTAAAGCTGGTGGCTTGTGTGGCCGCCCGTGACGACACGGCTCCGACTGTGTGTGTCGCTCCCGAAGCGAGTGACCTGTCGGTCATCGTCATAGGATAGCAGCAGTCGGTAGAAACCATGTGACGGACGACTGGCCGTGCCTACGGCTCCAGCGTGGCTGCAGCGTGCGGGTCTGGGGGCGTACGTCCTGGGGACGGGGCCCCGGCGCGGGGAGTGAGGGCGCGGCGGGCGAAGCGGCTGGCCGTGTCAAGTCGTCGTGTCGATTTGGTCGCGAGTGATGTGCACGGCCCGTCCCTTGTACACTGGGGCCGGCTCCACGCAGGTCCGGGAGGTCATCCATGGCGCGTAGGACACGGAGATCGGGCAAGACCTCCGCGAGTTCCGCGGCGCGGCGGCGCGCCGTCGGAGCGCGGCGCACGGGCGTCGACGAGGGAGAGGGCTGGGAGGACTTCGCGCAGAAGCGCGAGTGGTTCCTGAGCGGGCGCGCGATCCCGGACGGACGATCGCGCACCCGGGCCCGGCGGGACGCCATCGCCCAGGCCGACGTGCTGGGCACGGTCGCGCTCGAAGCGCTCGATCCGGGCGGCGCGCCGCCGCGCGCCGGCGCCCGCATGGTCGCGGGTGATCGCCGGGTCGCCTCGCCGCGGCCGGTGTCCCGACGGCTGCCGCGCGCGCCGCTGCTCGCGCGGCCTGTCGAGGTGCGCCCACCCCGCCGCGCAACCGACGGCACGCTGCAGGTCGCGGTGCCGGCGGCGGCTCTCGCGCGGGTCGACCCCGCTTCGATCCGGATGTTCCGCCTCGAGCCGGCCACCCGGACGTGGCAGATAGTTCCGCGCTCGGGCTTCGCGCCCGCGGGCGGCTACGCTTGGGCGCGCGTGCACAGGGCGGGCGTCTACGCGCCCGTGGGGCTGCCGCTGGACCGGACCGAGCTGGCCGACCTCGTACGCACCTTCAACGCGCGCGCGGAGCTGCGCGAGGCGGGAGCGCGCAGCCGGGCAGCCGCGGCGCGCGCGGTAGGGTCGCTCCTGAGGCGAGGTGCGCGCGCGTCACGGGGCCGCGCGGCCTCGGACGTTGCCGCGCGCCTGCGTGAGCGGATCGACCTGCCGGAGTGGGAGCTCCTGGCCGAGCTGGACTCAGTGCCGCGCGCCGGGGAGATGAGGCGGCGCCGCGCGCTGGTCGCCCCCACGCTGGGGGTGCTGGCTCTGCGCCTGGTGGCGCGCGACTGGTGGAAGCTGGGGCCGAGGAACTTCAACGGCCGCATCAAGTCGCTGGCCATCCGCCCGAACCAGCGCAACGTCCTCTACGCGGGCGCCGCCAACGGCGGGGTGAGGATCACCGTCAACGGAGGCCTCGACTGGAACGCGCTCTGGTTCCGTCAACCGTCGATGGCCATCGGCGCCATCGCGGTGGCGCCGAGCAACCCCCTCGTGATGTACGCGGCCACGGGCGAGGACACGCCGGGGTGGGGCCCGAGTTACGGCGGCGCCGGTGTCTTCCGCACCAGCAACGGCGGGTCCGCGTGGGCTGCCTGCGCCAGTGGTCCGGGCCCGCGGTCGAACAAGGTGCTCGTGCACCCGACGAACCCCGACGTGGTCTACGTCGCCACCGACACCGGCCTCTGGAAGTCCGTCGACGGCGGCGCGAGCTGGGTGAACCGCCGGCCCGGGCGGGCCACCGACGCATTGCTCGACCCCACCGCGCCAGAGACACTCTACGTGGGCGCGCACAACGACGGCGTCTACCGGTCCGTCGACGGCGGCGCGACCTGGGTCCCCCGGCAGGGCGCGACGGGCGGATTCTTCACCGCGCTGCCCTGGGGCGCGGCGGCTGAGTGGATCAAGCTGTCGATGGGCCAGGGCGGCACGGCGGGCACGCGGTTCATCGCCGCCAAGATGGGCCTGGACTCCGGGCGCGTCTTCCTGTCAACCACCGCCGGGGACAACTGGGTCATGGTGCCAGACGTGGTGCAGCCCGCGGGCTACAACGAGTGGACGAACATGATCAGCGTCCACCCGCGCTTCTCGAACCGCATCCTGGCCGGGGCGGTCGGCCTGTCGCGCACCGTCACCTCGTACACCTTCGATCCCACCTCGGGCACCCACTCGGACCATCACCAGGTGGTCTACGATCCGGTCGACCCCACCACCTGCTACGTCGCCACCGACGGGGGCGTCTACCGGTCGCTCGACGGCGGGGCGACATGGGCGCTGCACAGCCGCGGCATGACGGCGACCCAGTTCTACAGCGTGGGCGTGTCGCAGACGAGCCCGCTCGTGCTGGGCGGCGCCACCCAGGACCAGGGGGTGCTGAAGCTCCGGCCGGGCAGCGAGCTGGACTGGGACGACGTGCACGCGGGCAACGAGGGCGGCTTCTTCATCGTGGACCCCAACGACAGCCGGACCATCTACACGACGCCCTGGAGCAACAACCTTCGGCGCAGCACCGACACCGGCGCGACCTGGAAGGACATCCGCAGCGGCATGACCACCACCTTCAACGGCGCCCCCGTGGGGCCGGCCAACGTGCGGCACCTCGCGGTGCGCTTCGGGCTGTCCAGCCACCTCATTGCCGGCGGCAGCATCGTGGTCCGCGACGCCAACGACAACGAGATCTTCCACCAGAGCCGTGTCTACCTGAGCTTGACCCGGGGCGACGCGTGGGTGGGGCGTGAGCTGACCGACGGCGACGTCAACCGCGTCGCCTTCTCGCCTGCCGAGCCGCTGCGCTGCTACGCGGTGACCAGCACCGGCAACGTGTACAAGAGCTCGGGGGGCTGGACCTGGCGCTTGGCCCACACCGCGGCCAACCGGCCCAGTCCGATGTACATCACCGGACTGGCGCTGAGCTGGACGAACCCGGACGTGCTCTACATCTCGTTCGGCGGCTACGGCGGCCCGCGAATCATGCGCTCCGACGACGCGGGCGCGCACTGGACGGACCGTAGCGGGACGGCGGGCGACGACATGCCCGCGATCCCCATAACCTCGATCGTGGTGAGCCCGGTCTCCGACGATGTCGCCTACGTGTCCACCGACGTCGGCGTCTTCCGCACCCAGGATGGCGGCGCCACGTGGCAGGACTTCAACGACGGCTGGCAATGGCAGGACGTGCCCCGGATCATCGTCACCGAGCTCGCCCTGCGCCGGTCCAGCCGCACCCTCTTCGCGAGCACGCTCGGGCGGGGCGTATACCGGCGCGCGCTCTAGCCCCGGAACTCCCCAGCGCGTCAGGGCCAGATCAGTTATGCTCCCTCCGCTCCTTCCGATCGAATATCGCGTCGCCAAGGAGGTCTCTATGGACGAGGTCTTCCCCGTTCTCGCCGGTATCGCGCTCGGGTTCACCACCTTCACGCTGCGACGGGTGTGGCTCAGAGTCGCCGTGGTCGGAATGCTCGGCGTGGCCCTCGGGGCCCTGGCGAGCTGGATCAGCGGCGAGCTGGCCGTCAGTCGGCTCTACGTGCTCGTCGACGCGGCGCAGGTCATCGTGGCCGCCGTCCTCACTGGGATTCTCGTCCGGCGGTGGCTGCGCCGTCGCGCACGATCAGTGGTTTGATGTTCACCAAGCCGTAGACGAGCCAAGGAGAGGGCGATGGGCGAGATCGTGTTCGGTGGTGCGATGTCACACGTGCTGGACCCCGACTACTACCAGGCCGCGTGCGGCGACGTCGGCCGGCAGAAGGTGACCGAGGCGATGGAGGCCATCGCGAGGATGGGCGACCGCTTCGTGGAGAGAAAGCCCGACGCCCTCATCGTGGTCGCGGACGATCACATGAACGCGTTCTCGTTCAACTGCGTGCCGGCCATCTGCGTGCGCATCGGCAAGAAGGTCCAGCGCATGATGCAGGACAATGCCGAGGCCTTCGACAAGGTGCTTGACCACATGGCGACGGAGTACCTGCTCCACGAGGAGCTCGCCAACAGCATCCTCGAGCAGGGCGTGGCGAGCGGCTTTGACCTCGCGCTCTCGTGGGAGGCGCCCATCGACCACGCGTTCCTGAGTCCGGTGAACACGCTCCTGGGCCAGCGCACCATTCCGCCGATCGTCCCCATCTTCGTGAACGCCTTCATCGCGCCGCAGCCGACGGCACGGCGCTGTTTTCAGTTCGGCCAACACATCGCACGGGTGGTGGCCAAGAGTCCCTGGAAGGTGGGCATCATCGCGACCGGCGGTCTGTCGCACTTCCCCGAGCTGTTGCTGGGCCGCGTGGGCGAGACCGACACGGTGTTCGACCGGAAGCTGATCCAGTGGATGGAGCTCGGGGAGCACGAGCCGCTGCTGGATCTCACGGCGGACGAGTTGCACAAGACGGGGAGCCACGAGTTTCTGAACTGGATGGTGCTCCTCGGTGCCATCACCCCCGCCCGGGCAGACGTCCGTTACTTCGGGGAGCTGCCGCGAATCAACCTCGCCGCCGTGGAATGGAGACTGTGATGAGCCGCTACGCGATCAACAGTCTCCTGTATCACCTCAAGAAGGACCCGGACCTGCGCGCCCGCTTCATCGAGCACCCGCGCGCCGCCATTGCCGACGCCGACCTCACTGACGAAGAACGCGCCGCCTTCATTGCGGGGGACATGCGGAAGGTCAACGAGCTCGGCGGGTACCTCCACTTGGTGATGTCCATTCCGAAGATCGGCACCCACGGCGATCGCTGAGCCACTGGGGGCGACGGGCAGCACGTTGCGACCGATCCCTGGAACCGGGAGTCAATCGTGACGCGACCCGACAGTCTGGCGATGCTCATGGTCGCGTGTCGGTGACGGTGAGCGGGACGCTGCCGATCAGCGTGTACGTCAAGGTGCCCGTCTGGACGTAGACCTGGGCTTGCACGCTACCCGCCGACAGGCCGGGCAGATTCGGTGCGAGGGCGGTGGCCGCGGTGGGGAAGGGCACGGTGAGCGTCGTGCTGCCCGTCAGGGCGGTGGCGCGGGCCTGGGCGAGGACGGTCGTTCCGCGCGTGAAGTTCACCACGGGCAGGCCGAAGCCGAGGTTCGCGAAGCCGTTGCCGGTGACGGTGAAGCCGGCCGGCGGCGTCGCTAGGTCGATCGTGCTCGGCGTGATGGTGCCGACGCCGGGGACCACCCGGGTGTCATTGACCGTGAGGTTGACGCTGCCTATCAGGCTGTAGGTCACGGCTCCGGCCTGCAGATAGACCTGAACCTGTATCGCGCCTACCGTCAGCCCCGGCAGATTCGGCGCGATGGCGGTGGCCGCTGTCGGGAAGGGCACGGTGAGCATGGTGCTGCCGGTCATCACGGTGGCGCGGGCCTGGGCGATCAAGGTACCGCCACGCACGAAGTTCACCACGGGCAGACCGAAGCCGAGGTTCGCGAAGCCTGTGCCGGTGACGGTGAAGCTGGCCGGTGGCGCCGCGAGGTCGACGGTGCTGGGCGTGATGGCGCTCACGCTTCCCGGCCCGGGCCCTGGTCGCGTGTCGGTGACGGTGAGCGGGACGCTGCCGATCAGGGTGTACGTCAAGGTGCCCGTCTGGACGTAGACCTGGGCTTGTACGCTGCCCGCCGACAGGCCGGGCAGATTCGGTGCGAGGGCCGTGGCCGCGGTGGGGAAGGGCACGGTGAGCGTCGTGCTCCCCGTCATGGCGGTAGCGCGCGCCTGGGCGAGGACGGTCGAGCCGCGCGTGAAGTTCACCACGGGCAGGCCGAAGCCGAGGTTCGCGAAGCCGTTACCGGTGATGGTGAAGCCCGCCGGTGGTGTCGCGAGGTCCATCGTGCTGGGCGTGATGGTGCTGACGCCGGGGACCACCCGCGTATCGGTGACGGTGAGCGGGACGCTGCCGATCAGCGTGTACGTCACACTTCCCGATTGGACGTAAACCTGGGCCTGTATCGCGCCCGCCGACAGGCCGGGCAGATTCGGTGCGAGGGCCGTGGCCGCGGTGGGGAAGGGCACGGTGAGCGTCGTGCTCCCCGTCATGGCGGTAGCGCGGGCCTGGGCGAGGACGGTCGTGCCGCGCGTGAAGTTCACCACAGGCAGGCCGAAGCCGAGGTTTGCGAAGCCGTTGCCGCTGATGGTGAAGCCGGGCGGCGGCGTCGCCAGGTCGACCGAGCCGGGCGTGATCGTGTTGACGCCCGGGGGAGGCGTGGTGTTGATGACCGTGAGCGGGCCGCCGCCGATCAGACTGAAGGCTGCGCTGCTCGTCTGCAGATAGACCTGGGCCTGCACTGTGCCCACTGACAGCCCCGGCAGATTCGGCGCGATGGCAGTGGCCGCCGTCGGGAAGGGCACGGTGAGCATGGTGCTGCCGGTCATCACGATGGCGCGGGCCTGGGCGATCAAGGTACCGCCGCGCGTGAAGTTCACCACGGGCAGACCGAAGCCGAGGTTCGCGAAGCCTGTGCCGGTGACGGTGAAGCTGGCCGGCGGCGCCGCGAGGTCGACGGTGCTGGGCGTGATGCTGCCGACGCCGGGACTCGTGCCCGTGACGGCACGCTGAAGATTGCCGCCGTTGGACGTGAAGCTCACATTCGCGGAGAAGACACCCGAGGTCGTCGGGTTGAATCGCACCGTCACCATCTGCGTCGCTCCGACGGTCAGGCTGAAGGAGCCGCCGGAAAGGATGCTGAAGGGGGGGGCCGCGGAAACGGTGCCGGTGAGCGTTCCGCCTCCCGTGTTCTGGACGACGAAGTTCCGGTCCGCCGTGCTTCCCACGCTGACGGTGCCGAAATTCAGGGAATCCGGGGTGACGGACAGGCTCGGGGGAACCGGGGTGCCGCCGATCTGGATCGCGCTGATCCACGTACCCCAATTCGTCTCGCCCTTGGCGTACTCCTGGATGTGCCAGATCGTGAGGTTGTCGTGGGGGTCGAGTGCCGTGGAGGCGTAGTCGCCATAGCGCGTGGACTGGAATGTCGCCTCGCCCGTCTTCAGCACGGTCTCCCCTCCCTGCTCGCCCGACGGGGAGATGGTCGTATAGGCGACCCCGGGATACTCCGTGGCTGAGGAATAGCCGTAGCCCAGCACCACGTTTCCATTCTGATCGGCGGCCAGGCTCGGGAAGTACCGGTGCCGGCCGGGAATCGTCGGGTTGTCGACGATCCCTCGCTGCAGGAGCGACGGGGCGCCGTCGACGTTGCCCACCTGGTACCACTCTACGCACGCCGCCGGCGCTCCTCCTTGAGCGCAGCCGATGGTGTGCGCCGCCCACACGGTATTGCCGGACCAGTACGCCGTGACGTTCCGCGTATCGTTCGTCTCGACGCAGGCGGCGCCGGACTGTCCGCAATCCGTGACACCCGGCGGGAAGCCGCCCAGCTGGATCCCCGGGGGCGGTTGTGTGTAGTCGGAGACCGTGACAAAGCCTTGGCGTGTGAACGTATTGCTTCCGAACGGATCGCTCCACTTCCAGAGCGTGATGGCCGATCCCGTGTTCGGGCTCGTCGGGTTGGAGGCGGAGATGAAATACATGCCGGCCACCCCTACGGCCCGGGCCGGAGTCAGGGAATCCGCGGGGAGTCCGGCTTGCGGATCGTTGCCGACGGTGGCGATCTGCGGGGTGGTATCGAGTCCCGTGTACATGTCGCTTGTCTTGAACGCATAGACGCGGGCGGAGACGAAGACAGCGTTCCCGAACCGGTCGATCTGGAAGAGATTGCCTGCCACGTACATCTGGCCATCGGAGCCGATGACGGCCCGGGGGAAGTCGAGCAGCGACGCGACGGGCGAGATCGGGAACGCGTAGATGAACCAGCCCCCGGTGGGATCGCCCGTTTGCGTGACCGCGACGCACAGGCTCGAGCTCCGGAACAACGGGTCGAACGAGATCATCGAGACCATGAATCGGTTGTGCGCGACGTCGTAGTCGAGCGAGGGATCCGAGACGAGGCCGGAGAAGCTGTTCGTAGCGCTCAGGCAGCCTGGATTCTGGCCGAGGAACGCGTTGAGGTCGATCGCGACCACCGTCGCGGTCAGGGCCGAGAGGCGGTCGGTCTCGTCGTAGGTCTTGGTCCACACGCTGAGGGCGGTGTTCACCGCCTCGACGATATGCGTCGGGCTGACGGCGATGGCGCCGTCCGGCGGGTCGGCGAACGTCGCGTTCTGGTCGATGGCATCGAAGCCGGTGACTTCCGTGGCGGGAGGTAGGGTGGTCGAGGCGAGCGGTGTCGATCTCCCGAACAAACGAGACGCCGGCCGCCGCCGGAGGAGCGCCGCCCCGTCCTGCTTCGACTGGCGCAGGCTGTCCGGCCCCCGGTGATGCATGAAATGCTTGTGAGCGGGCTGACCTTTCGGCGGTGGTGAATCTTGGAGGCGCCCGGCGACGGGGACTTCGGCCGCGGCTCGCTCTGTCAGGCCGAGAAGGAGCGCGACGAGGAGGAGTGCGGAGAGGATCTTCATGGGTGCTCCTTGGTGGACGCGCGGCTGCCCCTCCCTTCGGTAGCCCGGCTGTCAGGCCCGATTGTCTGACCCGCGACGTTGCGCTCTCACCTCACGGTGAGTTTGCCTTTATCGGGAAGGGGTCTCCGCGATGAGAGACTTCTATGCGAGAAGCGCGCCGGAGCCGCGATGGGTGAGGCCCTTCACGGCCAGGCGTGAGAAAAGGGGTAGTTAGCCCAAGCTTGGCCAACCGCACCTGCAGGGAGAGATCCGCAGAATTTTCGCTCGTGGCGACCCGTTGACATGATGCGTCCGTGGTGTGACATGTCTCTCACGGCCTGCGATTTGATGGCCTAGAGCGGTATCATGAGATCGCTTCTCGGGAGGAACTGACGGTGTATCGACGCACACTCATCGCGGCCCTCGGATTCTGCTTCGCCTTCCAGGCAGCCTTCCTTTGGACTGGCGCCGCGACTACCGCCCAGCTCAGCGGCGGTAGCCCGAGCGCCGCGCGAGGGAGCCAAATGCAGACCCAGGAGATCCCTGTGGCGGTTTTCGACCCGACCAGGCAGTCTCCGTCCGAGATGGTGTGGCAGCCGTACCCGGCACCGCCACCCGCCGGATTCCACTGGCAGCACACGGGAAGCCCAGCGATCAAGCTCGACCCCACCACCGGCCAGCCGCTCCCCGGCCAGCGCGTCGGCAGCTGGATCCTCGTGCGGGATGGCTACTCGATGCCGAAGGTGCGTTGACGCTTACAGTTCAACGCCGGAGCCTTGGCGCCGGCGTGGAGCGGCTCAGATGAGGTCAACCTCGAAGATCAGGCAATTTGATTTCGGTGATTGCGGGCCGGCGATTTGAATCAGTAGCGGCCAGTAATGGAAACGCCACCTTACCTTCACGCGACGCGCGGCATCGCTCTTGCTACACTTAGAGCCATCATGTTTGATCGAGTCCAGCAGCACGCGAGCGGAATGATGGCGCCAGACGCCTATCCGAGGGATCTCGAGCGAGAGGTTGTGCTCAAAAACGGCGAGACGCTCCGCATCCGCCCGATCCGGCCCGATGACGAGCCGCTTCTGGTTGCGCTCTACGACCGCCTCTCCCGCCACACGGCGTACCAGCGTTTCTTCACCGTGAGGCGGCGCCTCCCGCCCGACTGGATCCACAGCTTTGCCAACGTAGACTACCGGCGCCGACTGGCCTTGGTCGCCGAGCGCGAGACCGTGGCGGGCGTCGAGCTCATCGGCGTGGGGCGCTACGAGCCCTCCGACGAAGAGGCGACAGGCGAGGTCGCCTTCGTGCTGGAGGACGGCTACCAAGGGCAGGGGCTCGGCGCGGTCCTCCTCGACGCGGTCCTCCGCGCTGGCACAGAGCGCGGGCTCACGCGCTTCCGCGCGTACGTGCTCGCCGAGAACCACCGGATGCTGCGCATGTTGGCACACCATACGCGCATCATCGAGAGCACGACCTCGCAAGGCGAGACTACCGTCCTGTTCGAGCCCCGCTGACCTTCAAATGAGCGGGTCGAAGGCTTCGGAGATATTCTCCGGAGCCCTTCATCATGCCTTCAGGGGCTCCAGCAGCTGGACCAGGTTCCCTTCCGGATCCTTCAAGGTCGCGATCCGCGCGTTGGGGTAGTCCGTCGGATCCTCGACGAACTCGACCCCGGCCTCTTTCAATCGCTTCCAGTCCGTCCTGACGTCGTCGCTCCAGAGGGCTACCATGTGCCGCGCCGGGTCGGTGTTGCGCCCGTGCACCTCACTGTGCGTTCCCAGCGCGAGCGCCGGCGCTCCCAGCTCGCCGAGCACGACGAACCCCGGGCTCTCGAGTCCCACCTTGAGGCCGAGGACGTCACGATAGAAGGACAGCAGATTCTTCACGTCTTCGCTCCAGATGCTCGCCCCGCGCAGTCCTTTGATCATGGCCATGACTCCTTTCGCAGAGGAATGACTCAGCCGCCGATCGTCTTCCGGATGCTGCCGAAATGCTCGTCGATGTGACCGAGGAGGGCGCGCTTGACCATGTCCTCGGCGGTCATGGCCGGCATCCCCGTGAATACGGTGCCCGCCTTCGCGAGCTCGACGTCGGAGAGGCCGCGAACGACCGCGGCCGCCACGGCGGCCCCCTTCTTATGGAGCGCGATCGTCTCCGGCTTGGTGCAGCCGGCGAACTCCTTGGCATGCTGGGCGTTCATCTCGTCGAGCATCTGCGGGGTGAAGTGGGGCAGTGCCTGGCCGGCGGCAATCGTCTTGATGATGTGGGTGACCGGCTCGTAGCTCCTGGCGATGTGGTGCGCCGTCACTCCGACCGTCCACTTCTCGGCGGCGGTCGTCTCCTTCCAGTCGGCATCGCTCAGCCTCTCCAGGAGGGCTGTGGCCTCCTCCACCTTGGCCTCGAACTGCTTGGCGTACGCTTCTCCCTTGGCTCCCATGGTGTCCTCCTCCTTGGTGTGTGCCTCACTGTATAGACGAACGGGGTGACTCGGGATCGACAGGTCCGACAATATACCTCGCTCTGCTGGGACGTCGAAGGAGAGCAGGCAGATGCCGGTGACCCCGAATAACCCGCCCCGGGCGTCGATCTCCCGGTACCCCCAAGACCGCCGGGTCCGCCTGAGGCGCTCAAGGGCCGCAACTCGCCGCCGTCCGGCGAAAACTGGACGGCGGCGGATCTTCTCCGGGTCAGAACTTCGCGTCGAACACCCTCGACAGGTCCTCGACCGCTGCGTCACGGCTCCCGAGCGGCACGAGACCAAAGCGGTTCTCCAGCGTGGCCAGGATCGACGTCGTGTCGTACGACGTGTGATCGACGACGAAAGTGCCGCGGAGAAAGGGCGCCACGATGAGCGCCGGGACCCGGGTGCCCGGCCCCCATTGGTCGTGCGGGCCGTTCGCGTTGCCCTGGCCGGGTGGCGGGACGTGATCCCACTGACCCCCGAACTCGTCGTAGGTCACGATGATCATCGTGTCCTTGCCGCAGCCGGTCTTGACGACGGCATCGATCAGGGCGACAAGATGATCGCTGCCCCCGGCCTCGCCCGTGTAGCCGGGATGCTCGTTCTCCGCGCCGATCGGCTTCACGAAGCTGACGGGCTTCAGGTTGCAGGTCTTTTGCGTCGAGGACTGGGCGAGCTGCAAAAACTCCTGCTCGTCGCGCAGGCGAGCCTGCCGGTTCGCCTTCCCGGTTGCCGTCTGGGGATCGAACGCGGTGAAGTAGTTGAAGGGCTGATGGTGGAACTGGAAGAGCGCGTTCGCGCAGTTCGGAAACACGGCGCCGGTGATCGTAGAAGGGGCCGAGCAGGGCCCCACCGTTCCGTTCGTCCAGCCCGGTCCTCCGATGTCCCCGTTCGCGTTCGACCAGCCGCCGGAGTACCAGGCCCAGTCCACACCGGCTGCGGTGAGGCGGTCGCCGATGTTCGGCGTGGTGAGGGGCATGAGACGTCTCGCGTTCGCTGTCCCGGGCGCAAACGGCTGAAACCACGGCTGGGTGGTGTTCACCGCATAGTCACCGCAGACGAGCCCAGCGACGGGCGCGGGGCACTTGACCGTGAGCTGCGAGTCCTTTACCGGCCGGGTCGGCGTGTAGAGCGGGTACGTGTTCGGGAAGCCGTTGGCGTCGACGATCGAATGCAGGTCGTTGGCGCTGCCGTCCTGCAGGGCGTCAGCAAAGACCGGCGTCGCGGCCGCAATCAGCCACTGGTGGTTCAGGAACGACCCTCCGAAGGCGCCCTGAAAGAAGTTGTCGGCGATCGCGTACTTCGGATGGCTCGGCGCGTGCAGATAACGGTAGATAGGCAGCTTGGTCGTATCGTAGTAGCCCATGGCGAGGCCCACGGCATCGCTGCCCGCGACATAGCGATTCATGTTGCCGCCGTTGATCTGATATGGCTCCTGGTAGAAGCGATGGACGAGGTCGCGCGTGCAGCCGCCAGGCTGGCCGGCGCCCTTCAGCACGCCATTGGACGCGAACACTCCCGGAGCCGGACAGGTGGTGTTACTGGGAAGAATGTAGGCATCGATCGCGAAGGGCGCGTTCACGAATCCGCTGGTGAACGAGGGTTTGAGCATTTCGGTGCACGTCCCCGCGAGCGGGGGGCTCGCGAGGTTCACGTCGTCTTGAAGCAAGCAGGCGAACGGCAGGCCCGTCTGACTGATCTGCACGGTGTGAGCGGCGTCCGCGTCCTTGCGCCCCCTGACCCCCTCCCAGCCTCCGTAGAGGTTGTCGAAGCTGTGATTCTCCTGATAGATGATCACGAAATGGTTGATCTTCTGGAGCTTGTCGGAGCGGTCATCAGCGTCCGCAACGGCGGCGGGCCCGAGTGCGAGCGCGACCGATACCACGTACGGCACAACCCATCTTTCCCGGATACGCCGCATACGCCCTCCTCGTGCGGACAGACATGACGGGCCAATGCGTATCGCCGCACGACGGGGCGTTCGAAAGCCGCGAGGGGCAGCCACGCGGCCCGGAGCCTAGACCATTCGAGTTGCAAGGGCGTGAAGCAGAGCCTAAGAGACCATGACGAACGCGACCAAGCGTATGGGTGTTATGTTATCCACGCTCAGCAGGATCACTGCGAGCGCGGGGGAGGAGCTCTTGCCCGCCGCAGTCTCGTCACCAGACAGGAGGAACCATGACCAAGGACGCGTTCACACGGAGTGTCGTCGTTGCCGCGCTTGCGCTGCTGTGGGCCAGCCCGGGGATGGCTCAGACGCCAAGCGGCCCTGCTGCGGCCGCCCCGCCCAGCTTCCCGGCCACGAGCTTCCTGACGCCGACCAAGGCCACGTGGGAAAGCACTCGCACTCTGGTTCTCGGAATCGCCGACAGCGTTCCCGAAGACAAGTACGACTTCAAGCCGACTCCGGCCGTGCGAACTTTCCGGGAGATCCTCCTGCATCTGATCGGTGAAAACTACACGTTCTTCAGCAGGGTCTCCGGCGAGAACCTCGGCAGTAACGCCCGCTTCGACACCCTCAAGAGCCGAGCGGAGATCATGAAGGCGCTCCGGGAAAGCTACGACTACGGCGGCCGGGTGTGGGAGGGGCTCACAGAAGAAAAAGCCCTGGAAATGGTGGCGGGGAGGGGCGGCCAGCAAACCCAGCGCTGGGCAGCCATTCTCGGAGTCATCCAGGACAACATGAACCACTACGGCAACCTGGTCGTGTACCTCCGCCTCAATGGCATAGTGCCGCCGCGGAGCGCTTCGCGCAATTGACGAGCGTCGCGTTGGATCACATTGCGCTCGAGCCGGCCGTCCACGAGGAGCTGCGGGTCGGACAAATGGCATTCCTGCCTTTATGCGTCAAACGGCGTATAGCCACACGATCCGCGTCCTCTTATAAGTCTTCCTGGGTTCCCGGCCTGCCCCTGATTGGAGTCATTCGACGACTATTGATCGTTGCCACTCTCGACGAGCCGGTGCGTGCAAGGTTGCGCGATGCCGTTCGCTTCGCCGAATGCTGAGCCGGATGGTCCGCGCTCCTCCGCAGCCACCGCCCGGGCGGCCAAGGGCAGGGTGTTATAGACTCTTCGCCACACGCCACCCGAGCGCTCCAGGGAGGGGCTGATGCGATTCACCTGGTTCAACCTGATGCCATGGCCGTACCTGCCGGAGGATTTCCGCGAGAAGCACCGCTCCGTTTGGGTCGATATTCCCAGTCGCCTCTACGACCCGCGGAAGGGCCACTTCGTCTACCACCAGTACATGGATCAGCTCGAGTACGCGGAGACCCTCGGCTTCGACGGCATCGGCTGCAACGAGCATCACCAGAATGGTTACGGGCTCATGCCCTCCCCGAACCTGATCGCAGCCAGCCTGGCGCGGCGGACCTCGCGCGCGGCCATCTGCGTCATCGGCAACTCCATCGCCGGCTACAACCCGCCCATTCGCGTGGCCGAGGAATTCGCCATGCTCGACGTCATCTCGGGCGGGCGGCTCGTCGCCGGCTTTCCCGTCGGTACTCCGATGGATACCAACTTCTGCTATGGCCAGATCCCGGCGCTGACTCGCGACAAGTACAAGGAAGCTTACGATCTTATCATGAAGGCATGGGCGGAGGACGAACCGTTCGCCTTCGACGGCAAGTACAACCAGCTCCGCTGGGTGAACTGCTGGCCCAAGCCCATCCAGAAGCCGCATCCACCCATCTACATCCCGGGCGGCGGCTCCATCGAGACGTGGGACTTTTGCCTCGACTACGACTACAACTACTCGTACCTGTCGTTCTACGGGTATCTCCGCGGCAAGTCGCTGCTCGAGGGCTACTGGGATCGGGTGGCCAAGCGTGGCAAGGACGATTCGCCGTACCGCGCCGCCTTCGCTCAGATCATCTGCGTGGCCGACACGGATGCGGAGGCCGAGGAGCTCTACGCAGAGCACTGCCTCTACTTCTTCAACCGGTGCCTGCACGTGTTCCCGCCCTTCGCCGATCCGCCGGGCTACCGAACGGTGAACACGATCAAGTACGGCGCGCTCTCACAGCTCCGCCTGGAGGCCCAGAAGCTCCTGCAGAATCTCACCTGGAAGCAGCTCGTGGACGAGCGGTTCATCATCGCGGGCAGTCCGGAGACGGTGCGCCAGCAGCTCGAGGAGTGCATAACCGGCCTGCGGATCGGCCACCTCTTCTGCCTGCTCCACACCGGCAACATGCCGGACTGGAAGACCCGCCATTCGACCAAGCTCTTCGCGGAAAAGGTCATGCCGCACCTGCGCCACCTCTGGCCCGAATGGAAAGACGATAACCGCTGGTGGATCCAGCCGATGGAAGACCGCCTGCGTCCCGAGGAGATGCAGCCCGGCGCAGAGAAGGCCGGGCAGGAGTGGCCGCGATGAAGGCGCGCACCATCGAGACGAAGCGTGGCGCGCGCTGTCGCGTACTGGAGGGAGGCAGCGGCGCGCCTGTCGTCTTCTTCCACGGAGCGGGCGGTCTCCTCGCCGACAATCCGTTCCTGGATCAGCTCGCGGCCCGCTACCACGTGTTCGCGCCCGAGCTGCCCGGCTACGGCGAGTCCACCGGCGAAGATCTGCTGGAGGACATGCTCGACTTCACGCTGCACGGCGGCGATGTCGTGGCCGCGCTCGGCCTCACCAAGCCGCACCTGATCGGCCACTCGATGGGCGGCATGATCGCCGCCGAGATGGCCGCGGTTGCTCCCAACGACGTCGGCAAGCTCGTTCTGGTCGCCGCCGCCGGGCTGTGGATCGAGGAGCATCCGATCCCCGACATCTTCGCGCTGCTGCCCGGCCAGCTCGTCGAGCTGCTCTTCGAGGATCCGGTGAAGGGCCAGGCGCTCTTGACCGGGGGTGCGGACTTCTCGGACATGGAGGTGTTCAAAGAGTTCTACCTCGGCCAGCAGCGCCGGCTGGCGATGGCCGGCAAGATCCTGTTCCCAATACCGAACCGTCGGGTGTCGAAGCGCCTCTATCGGGTTACCGCGCCCACCCTCATCCTCTGGGGACAAGGCGACCGCCTGGTCGTTCCCGCCTACGCTCGGCGATGGGCCGCGCTCATCCCCGGCGCCACAGTGGATCTGGTCCCGAACGCCGCGCACATGTTGCCGTACGAGCAGCCCCAAGCGTTCACCTCGGCTGTGTCGCGTTTCCTCGGCTGAGGGGAGCGCCGAGCATACTCCCAACTATCCGCGTCTGCAGTCCGCAGCGTAGGAGGCCTTCACCCTGTCCTGGTCCGCGCAGGCATCGGCCGGCGGGTCTCTCACGAGGAGGATGTGACATGGCGGAACGCGGGATCCACATCGTGCGCGCGCATCTGGCCAAGCTGCCGCCGTCGGACACGCTGACCATCGCCGAGCGCCGCGCCCAGTACGAGCGCGCGGAGAGAGTCTTTCCTACGCCGCCCGAGGTCAAAGTCGAGCGCGTGACCGCGCCCGCGGCGCCCGCGGAATGGCTGCGGCCCCCGTCGGCGGCACCAGGGCGCGTGGTGCTGTACCTGCACGGCGGAGGCTACGTTATCGGCTCGCCGCGCTCCCACCGCCATCTTGCCGCGGCGATCGCGACGGCGGCGGGGTCGAGCGCGCTCCTGCTCGAGTATCGCTGCGCGCCCGAGGCCCCGTTCCCCGCGGCGGTGGACGACGCGGTGGCGGCCTACCGCTGGCTTCTCGACCAGGGTGTGTCTGCCGGGGGCATCGCGATCGCGGGCGACTCGGCGGGGGGTGGGCTCACCGTGGCGACGCTGCTCGCCCTCCGCGATGCCGGGTTGGCGCTGCCCGCGGCCGGCGTGTGCATCTCGCCGTGGGTGGATCTCACGTGCAGCGGGGCCAGTTATGCCACCAAGGCCGAGACCGACCCCATCGTGAAGCGGGCGGGCGTCGACGAGATGGCGCGCGCGTATCTGGGCGGGGCGGACCGGCGCACTCCGCTGGCCTCGCCGCTCTTCGCCGACCTGCGCGGCCTGCCGCCGCTGCTGATCCAGGTGGGCAGCGAGGAGGTGCTGCTCGACGATTCGGTCCAGCTCGCGGAGCGGGCGAGGGCAGCAGGGGTGGAGACGACGCTCGAGGTGTGGGATCAGATGATCCACGTCTGGCACTGGTTCCTGCCCCTGCTCGACGAGGCGGAGGAGGCCGTCGGGGCCGTGGGCCGGTTCGCCGGAGCGCGCATGAGGGGGTAGCCACGCCGTCCGCTCCACGCGACTCGGCCCGCCACAAACGACCGGCATCTGGCTGAGCGGGAGTCGTAGAGCCGCCTCGTACACGCGCTCTTCAGAGGTACGCTAGACTGTGCGCGGACGCGTCGGGCCGGCCGGCCCACGATTCCCGCGGACGCGCCGGCGACGAGCAGGGGCGGGGCTCCAGACGGAAGTGGGAGAGGACACGATGGCGGCTCGCACAGGGCAGCAGTTCCTGGACAGACTTCGCAAGACGAAGCGCACAGTGTGGCTCGGCGATGATCGCGTTGACGATGTCACCACGCACCCGGAGCTCGCGGGCGCCGCGCACACGCTGGCCGGCGTGTTCGACCGTCAGCACCAGTATCCCGAGGAGTGCCTGATCCCGGACCCGGAAACAGGCGAACCGATCAACATCAGCCACATGTTTCCCCGTTCCGTCGAAGACCTCAAGCGCCGCAACCGGGGATTGTCGCGAATCTCCGAGGCGACGGTGGGGCTCATGGGGCGCACGCCAGACTACATGAATGTGAAGTTCGCCTGTTTCGCCGCCCGCCACGCGATCTGGGCAGGCGCCGATCAAGGTAACGAAGAAGGTGCGCAGAACCTGGTCCGGTTCCAGCGGCGTCTGGCCCGCGAGGACATCTCACTCACGCACACCATCATCCAGCCCACGATCGACAAGGCGAGTGACCTCCGGATCGTCGGGAACCGTGTCACGCTGCACAAGGTCGGGGAGACCGCGACGGGCATCGTCGTCCGTGGAGCACGGATTCTTGCGACGCTCGCGCCCTTCGCCGACGAGATCGCGGTTTATCCGGGCCTGCCCATTCCTGCCGACGCCATTGCCTACGCCTTGGCGTTCGCCATACCCGTCGACACACCTGGACTCGTTTTCCTGTGCCGGGACAGTGCCTCCGCCCCGGGAGCGCATCCGTTCGATCGGCCGCTGTCTTCTCGCTTCGACGAGCAGGACGCCTTCGTCATTTTCGAAGACGTCGAAGTGCCCCGGGAGCGCGTGTTCCTGGACGGTCGGGTCGACATCTACAACGACATCCGGAATACAGG
>WNFO01000897.1_pt1 | contig 22597 bp, 44 predicted proteins | sample 5400251 | NCBI WGS metagenome assembly WNFO01 (sample SAMN13153354, study PRJNA577476) | soil metagenome | isolation source: 100 cm saprolite under Madrone tree | place: USA:California | collected 2016-06-14
CATGTCGAACTTTTTGCGCACTGGGCAAGGGTGGATGAGTGGCTCGGTGGGGAACCAGTGCAGCACAAAGGGGCACTGAGGCTATAGGAAATAGCAAGTTGCTTTATAGTTGTCCACATGTTATCCACACAGGTAGAGGTTATAATGTGGATAAGTGAGGGGAATATGTGGATAAGTGGGTAGATTGTGAGCACTGGGGTGGGGTATACTTGGCTTAGGCATTCTCACCCTTCCCGGTCACCTGGGAGGAACCGCGTAAGATCAAGGGGTGAGAGCCTTGGAGTGACGCCTACCGCTCCAGATGATAAGGAGTAGGCACTTTATCGTCTGAGAACGGTAAGGTGTCTTTTAATTGTGTCTTTTGCGAGAAAAGGAGCAGAAGCATGACAGACTACCAGGATTTAGAGGAACAGGTTCGCGGCCTGGCAGAGCGCGTACGCGCATTGGAATGGGAGCTCACGTATGGGTTTGGGCCGACGGCCCGTAAGCCTACTTTTCAAGAGCTTTATTATCGGCTTTCAACTGTCGATAGTTTGATGGATGATGTCGAGATGAGGCTCAATCAATTGGAGGAATCAGTAGGGGAAATGATGCCCGTTAATTTCGGGGCTGTGATGCCTGTCTCGGAAGAGGACGAAGCATGAATGTAGCGTATTGCCCTCGTTGTCGCCATGATGAACCCTACGCAACCGTGCAGGTTTTTGCCAATAAGGGAAAAGGAGGTATTATACCGTTCAGAATTGGTACCTGTGTGAAGTGTTCTGTTTGTAGTGCGATATTCGTAGTAGTTTTGCCGGAGGTAATACGCCGTGCCGATGAAAATCAAGGGGAAGGACTATTGGACCGTTGACGAGCGCATTGCACTTGCAAGGAAGGATGAGGGCTTTTCTATGGTCGAATCAACTCTTGTCGAGTGCAATGGTCGCTTTTTTTGCAGGGTACACATTCAGGTAAAAGGGCAGGTGTTCATTGGAACGTCTGAAGTCAAATTTGGGGCACATCCACAAAGTGCTGACGGCATGAGCCCCATAGAGTGTGCCGAAACCAGTGCTTTAGGTAGAGCACTCGGTTTTGCTGGATATGGGAGGTAACTATGCTTGGAACTGTTGTGTTTATCGTGGTTGGGGGACTGTACATGGTCCTCTGCCTGGTGCTCATGATTGCTCTTGCTTGTGCTTCGGCCCGGGCGGATAGACGGCGGCGTCCCAAAGATAGCAGGATGCTTCGATGGGATGAAGATCAAGCTTACGCTCCGAGACATCGGAGGAGATCATGAGCACCATTGCGCATAACCGCGAAGACGGCGGAAAACTCGTTCGGTTGGCTTGGATTCGATGGGCAATGAAACAACCTCACCCGAAACCAAGCTGGTTTGTTCCATGGGAGAACCTGAGCGAAGAGGACAAAGAGGCAGATAGATACATCTGGGATGAGATTGTAGCTCCGTATGTTGAAGCGATAGCAGGATCCTCGACATTGGAATAGGGGGTAGCTAGAAAGCAAGGGAGGGGTGTGGTATAATGTGCTCATGTAAGAAATTCTTACATATACACCCCTCCCCTCCCCATGTAAGAAATTATTACATGAGATGTTTTCCAAAGGAAAGTGACATTTCCCAGGAAAGGGGGATGTACTACGGTTCCAGGAGTATTATACCATGTCAGAGATTTTTGAGCAAGAGTATCTTGCTGTCTATCGCGGGATGGAGAGATTCGATAGTATACTCAGTAATGAAAAACTCTCTCCCGCTGATAGAATCATCCTTGTAGTGCTTGAGCGCATCTATCCAACGGTGCGTGTTGACCATACACCCGTCGCCATATGGCAATTGTCAAAGGAGGCAGGAGTTACCAGACAATCAGTCTCTGCATTTTTCGTGGCCATGCATGAAAGGGGGTACATGTGGTACATCGTTCACAGACGTATTGGAAGAGATGAGGAAGGAGTTCCTTCCTATCGCTCAGAGTGCTCTGTGTGCGAGCTCGAGGTATGCGTCAATAGACCATGGGAATTGAATACCAGGGATGCTCCTAAACGGAAGGAACATCGGAAAAAGGTCAAAGAACGTTTGGTTTGTCGGAATTGTGGCTCTATCGAATTTAGAGTCGTGTTGCAGTGTTCGCACTGCGGATCGGAGCTTAAGCATGATTTGGATTGAGTACGTACTGTTCGTACTAGTTGTACTGCAAGTGGTAGACTTGTACCTGTTCTGGATCCTCTTGAGGTTAGGGGGGGTACAACAGGAGATTAATCAGGTATATATTGAACATATGATGGCGCTTGATAAGGTGCTCAGTGAAGGTCTTTTTGAATCGGAGCAGGAGCAGGAGCATGTATAAACACGCTGTCCTAGCTCAGACGGAGCACAAGCAGGATATACCAATAATCCTGTCCGATACAGCATCACAGAGCATATATGCTCCTTCCTTGCCACAATTGCATGCTTACATGGATGCCAACAAGATTGACGTTCTGTGGACTATGCCAGGAAGCCAGTTCGAGAAGGTCATTCGGGCTGAGCATTTCCTCGATTTGCAGGGGAAGGAATACAATGTCTATGTTCCTACAGATTGCTTGCCTGATGCGAAGCCGCAAAGGAGATTGTATGGTGCTCGTGTTCGGAGCATAAGCCGGAGGTCTCATGACCACTTCTTCATGTTCCCAGGGAACCGGGAATGGAAGGTACCCCATAATCATGATAAAGGGGTATGGCATACTGGGGAGCCGGAAAATCTGCTCAATACCGTGAATTACCTACAAGAGGAATACCGGGTACCGATCGTGTGGTCACCCGGCCATATTGGAATGGATGTGCTGAAGGTGGAGCATCAGCGGGATCTCGTGGAAATCACGCCGTTGGCAGAGGATCAGAAAACGCTCTTTTCGGAGAGTGTGGCACGTGGGTGCTGCAATTCTATCTCCTGGGCTAATCTGGCAAATCTGGAAGGAACGCATATATACGGCTTCGATAAGAATGCACAGTTCTTGGGTGCCGCGCAGTCGGTGGAGTTGGGTAACGGCGCTTTCCACAAGAGCCGGAAGTTTGATCCAGATGTCATAGGGTTCTGGCATTTCCAGGTAGAGAACCATCGTGGACCGTTCAATGGGGTGAAACTGCCAAGGATATTGGATCGAGATGAAGGTTGGGCTCATACTGACCTTATTCGGGTCGCCCTCCATTGTGGAACCATGCTCACCGTCCAGGGGGGGTATGTATGGCAAAAGCACGACAAGTACCTGGAAAGATGGGCGAAGGATATGTGGCGTCATAGGATGAGCCTGACATCGGCTTCCCAGGGGCAGAAGCAGGATGTAGCACGCTCTAATGCGGCAAGTACCGCCAAGATGGTACCGAATACAGCGGTTGGGATGTTTGTGCGCACGGGCCGGTCACATTGGAATCACTCTATCGTGCATCGGGCCATCGCGAATCAGGCATATAGTCTGGCACGCATCTATCGTGAGTTTGGTATCCTCCCTTGCCTGGTGAGTAAGGATGCATTTTATATTGCATCTTTTGAGACAGATCCAGCGAAGGTAGTTCCTGGTCTCCTGGAGCATAAGCGAGAGCAGCGAGGGTACAAGCTGATAGGCCGATGCGAAATCACGGAAGAAATCATTGCGGCATTTGGCCGTATTGATGATAAGAAGTTTGGCATACCTGGAATTGAGAGTGTTATCGGAAGGAGCATGCGAAATGAAAACTTGCCAAGTGTGTAACCAACAGTGGTTATCGACCTTTATAACCATGTGTATAAAGTGTAGAAAGCAGATTTGCTGCGAGTGTGTGCGGAAAATTATGTTCTACCACTTTTGTAAGGTCTGTTTTCAGCAACAATTTCCCGATGCTATTCAGAACGGAGCATAAACATGGCAGATGAGTCTTTGAACGATCCAGATGATAGCTTTGCTATTATCCTTGAGGAGGCCGTAGAAATATTCCTTGAGAACTATGGCATTCCTGACAGCCCAGTTGCCGAGCACTGGCTAGACCATCCGAACTATGAGGATGTCCTCTCAGAGTACTTCCATCAAGCTGGGGGATTTAGTGTCGCGGAATGGGAAAGCATGATCCAGGACATACGGAATATCGTGATAGAGCCGGACTTACATGGTGGCATTTTTGTCACATTTGAGTTTGATTTTGAAAGTGCCGATGGGGGCTACGAAGGAACGCGGGGAGCAAGTGGTAGCATAAGATAGGGAGTTTTGAGAGGTACTAAAAACTGGTACTAAAAGTGGCTAAAAACGCTTGACAAATTTGTACCTCTCTGGTATACTGTTATTAGAGGTTCGGAAGTACCGAACTTCAGGAAAGAAAAAGGAGTCACAAAATGACGAACCGAATTGATGAACTGACAACCATCGCTATCAGCAATGCTGAGAAGTCTCTGGAATTGAGGCAGTCTTATGCTAAGAGAATTCGCAGGAATTCTTTCCAGGCATGGGGAAACGACAAGTGCATTTCACGCACCTGGGATACCATCCAGGCTCTGAGAAGTGGCACGGCTTCTCAGAGGCAGATTGCTTATTGGCTTAAGAAGTAGTTGAATAGTTGGGAGAGGGCTCATCAGGGCGCTCTCCCTGGAGGAAACGAAGTGACAACCACCCTGAAAGTCCACGACACGCATATCACGCATGTGTGCGGACATACTCAGCATCATCCTCGTCTCAGTCCGAATAGTGCGAATGATCGAAAGATCATGCTTAAACTCCGAGAAGAGCCATGCTTTCAGTGCAAGTATGGAACACAGCAAAAGGAGATAAAATAATGTCTGATATCTCCAATGGCACCTATGTACAGGTGTCAGAGCGGTGGGAAGCCCCATACAACAGTGTGGGGCCAGAACCGTACTCAACCCTCTATGCTGGTCAGTCCGGCATTGTCCAGACGAAGAACACGCAAGGGGAGTACCTCGTAGCTTTCTATGGTACCAGCCTGGGGAGCTGGTGGATTGAAGAAGAGTATGTATCCGAGTTCGCAAGAAAGGAAGAAGTTAATGAGGTTCTCTGAATTTTTCCAGGTCTCTCACAAGGCCCTGGCTATCCTCCGCGAGGATACTATCCCGGTTCGGTATCATCATGGGTCGGTCAAGGTCGAGTGGCCCGAGGGTGCCCAGGACTATGGCCCTGGTGTCCCCTGGATCGATCTTCCATCGGGGAAGCGGCTTGCCAGTACAGGTCCTATCAATGAGCAGTCGTTGCATATTCCGGGGGAGCGATGTCTCCCCGCGGAAATGACTATCGACGTTTGATTGACGATCTCATCCCGCCTGACGTGCCAGTGCGAGACAAGTTCAGGCGGGTGTACTGCAACAAGAAGTGTGCTCTTGATCACGGCGTGCTGGTCCGTGATCTGGAGATACTCACGTTCAACCAGCGATTTGTGAAGTTGGCGTCCGGTGCTCATCAAGCCATTTATGTGGGATTGTGTGAGCGCTGCGGCGCGATGATTTGAAAGGAAGAAGTTAATGGCAGGGCATGGAGACCCGTATCAATGGGATTCCATCTATCCTGGATGGAATGTGCAAGCACAACGTCTATCCCCTCTCCCGAAGGGGAAACCGATGACTGAAGAGAAACTGGCGTGGGAAGAATCCGCAGAGGGTCGGCAGTATGCCCAGGCATATTGGAATTGGCAGATGGGCTTGCGACATAGCAAGCCCAAATATACTGGTCCCAAGTAGTTTCATACACCAGTTAGGTGGAGAGTTCCTTGCTTGAAAGTAGGCGAGAAACCTGAAGTTGCCCGCCCGTGGGCTATCGCGGGCAAGGAAAGAACGATGAAATTTGAACTAACAAAGTATCAAAATGGTCGCTGGGCGTGTATTCGCCCCGACCTGCGCTACACGGAACGGGATCGCTGGCCAGCGGTCCGGGATCAGTATGCCGCGCATTTCGCGGCGTTCGGCTTCGAGCCGGACGACGACGCCCTGGGCTTTTCTAGGGCAGGACGAGACTCTCACGAACGGGGCGAGGCGGCATTTGCCGCACTCTCCGTCACTAGAACGAAAGGAAACTAACATGGCACGTACCAAACAGATCCCCAATTTCTCTCAGAGACGCGCAAAGCTGGAAACGGCAGAGGCGCTCTATAACCTGTATCAACAAGCTGAATCCCTCTATCACGATGCCGACAAGGGCATCGATAGTCCTGGCCAGGAGATCGAAATCCTGCGGGACGTCGCTATCCAGGCTCTCACGGCATTGGGAGTTTCGGGAGAGGAAATCATCGAATTTCTTCCCGAAACCGCCTCGACAATGGCTTGACAGGCTAGTCTGCATCGGGTATACTAGAATTAGGCTGAGACGTGAAAATGTCCTCAGCCTTTTTTGCGTTCTCAGCATCCCGCAGTTGGGTCAGTGAGCTGACTCAACACAGGGGAAAGGAGAGTATGGTATTCACTTCTATCCCGGGTGTCAGTCCGGTAGACATCACCAGCTTTGGTGCTGTCGCTGATAACCTGGACTCATCAGCAGCAGCAAACGATGCAGCATTTATAAGAGCTTATAATGCTGTAGTGAGTGCTGGTGGGGGTGTTATTCTTGTCCCCTGGGGTGCCACCGGTGCTTACAAGACAAATACGGGATGGATTATTGACCATGATAATATTGCTCTCGTAGGGTTTGGGACGAGAGGGAGTTCACCGACGATACAAATTGCGTCAACAAAGGACCCCGCATACGCTCTTATTCTAGGTAATACACAAACCGTCAATAATGTCTTTGTTGGTGGCTTATCATTTAATGGAAGAAATAATACTACAAGCACAGGAAGTGGGTTACATATCAGAGCTAATGGCAGTAAGTTATCTCAGGTGCGAGTATCATTATTTGGGGGAAAAGGTATCCTGGCTGAGTCTCTGAGTGGCAGTGTATTTGAAAATCTCTTTGAAGATGTGAACCTAAATCAAAATGGAAAAAATGCTCTATCGCATGACGTGAATATGCAGATAAGTGGTGACTGGAATAGCTGTGAATTTATCAGGTGCATTCTCAATGGCGATATCGCGCAGTCTACCACCACGACGAATATGGTAGTACTTGGCAACTACTTAAAATTTACTGATTGTCACTGCTATTATGGAAGCGGTGATGGCTGCTTTAATTCAGGGAACAATAACCAGTTTATTGGTGGTGAATATGAGACAAATATTGTTCATGGTATTCATCATACTGGGGCCAATATAGAAATTATTGGGACTGCCGGCTATGGCAATGGTTTTGTCGATATTGGTCTTTATGGTTCCGGCAGAATCGTGGGTGGGGATTATAGGTCGGTCAACAATGAGAATATCTATTGTGCAGCACAGGCAGTGATTGCCGATACGACATGTAGCGGCAGTACAAACGCTATTTTCCTTGATACAGGCACAACCAATGCCAGTGTGCATGATAATATTCTCTCCTCTTCCTCAGCTTGTATTCTGACAAAATCCACCAATTCTAGCATACATGATAATGAGTTGACCGGGGGAGGGATTACAGAACAGACGGGCGCACAAGGAAACGACATTCACGACAATTTTATTCCGTCTGGCAAAACCATCACGATTATTGGTACAACTACTGCTGTGCGGAATAACCCAGGTTACAACCCGGTTGGAAGTGTCTCTACACCAGCCTTCCCGGCATCGACGGTTGGCGTCGTCAATACTACGGGCGTAGATGTGACAGCATACGTGGTCAATGGCGCTAATGCGATAACAGTTATTTCTATTGCGGGCGCGAACGGCACCTATACTGCTACTGGACAAACGATAGGCGTAGCTGGTGAGGGAGTATTCCGTCTACCGGTTGGAGCAGGTATAAAGTTTACCTATGCGGGTGGGTCACCTACCTGGACATGGTTCGGAGACTAAGTATGGTAGATACTATAGAAAAACCGTCAATAGAATACGAGGAATTCCCGCCGATAACGCTCGGGGGGCCGACAGGTGATTATTCCGTTCGATGCCCTGTAACTTCTGCCAGATGGGTAGAATATAAGATATGTTCTGTTGCCTTTAGCCTTGCTGGTTCTATCGTCATATCTGGCAATGGAAAGCCCGCCTTGGGATTAGACTATTCGGGTGGGACGACATACAACACAGATAATTGTATCTGGGGTGAGGCGTATGCTAGTGGTGGAAGTGGATCAATACCAGTTGATGGTTTATGGCGACGTATTACTGACAGTGAAAAGAAGCTGTTTGTGCGTATAGATACGAATGGGGCCTTATTTACTAGCATACAGTTTCGCATAAGAGTGCTCGATATTATTCCGGGTCCGGCTACAACGGTGCATCCAGATTATCCAGAGCAATTGCACGCAGCACGGGCCGATGCAGTACGTCAGCGTTTGCAGATTGAAGAAGAAATTGTGAAAGCTGGATCGGAAATCAAGCCAGAGGAGTCACAAATTACGGCGCAAAGAAAGCACCTGAGGTATGGTATGAAACGATTTTTGAAGGGACAATCATAGCCATGAAGGTATCAGCATTTACCGGATATGAAGGCATCATGATATTTGGTATCCTCGTTATCGATGCCATAATGCTGTACCTTATATATAAGGAGTTACTCATCCTACAGAAAGGGAAGGGAGCGTAAGCATGAGACTGTGGTTTATTCCGCGAATAGCACACGCTAATAGCGAACCTCCGGCACCACCAAGACAGGAACCGACGGCAAATGACGGCTTGAAGTTACTGGCCGATGCAATAAACGGCTTTACAAAAACAATTGTGGATGCTTTTAGGGGAACTCCTGCTCCTGCACCTACACCAACGCCACCTACTGTACCGCCTACACCTGCACCTGCACCGGAGCCGGTACCTCCTAATGTGGACGTGAAAAAGCAAGAGCCTGTTGCGCGTTTGGTCCGCCGGGGAAATCGGCTTGTTGAGCGACCGCTGAAAGAGGAAAAGAAAGCATGACAAGCAACCAGGAACGTCGCGCAAAATATGCGCAAAAGAAGGAGAAACAAGTCGTTTGGAAAGATGACCAATTTGAGACGGTGCCACCAGAGCCAGAGCCCGCACCGAATGTGACGATTAAGGATGCTGAGCCACAACCGCAAAAGACACTCGTCGATAAAATGCGGGCAAAATTTGCACCTAGTATGGAGCATAAGCCGGAGCCGACAAAACAACCTACTGTACGGGGCAAACCTAAACCTAACTTGATGCTGACCGTTTTTCCTGGTATGGTAGCAACATTTATCTCGACCTTCCTCACAGATGTCTATAAGGATCCGTATAAGCCGTGTGCACCGACGAAGGATGAATCACTGCTCATCATCACACCATTATTCGAGGAAATATCACGCGCCATTAAAGTCACTGGCAAGATAGATCAAACGACAGAGAACTTACTGAATTGTGTAGCGATGATGCTTCTATACGGCGCAAGAGCGTACCAAACATATGTACAAATTAAACGAACAGAAAAGGACAAGGAGCATGAGCATGGAAATAAAGCAGGAACTAGTACCGCTCAATCCACAAAAACTACCGACGGACATATCACAGGAACGGATACTAGAATTATTCGACCTGATACAGCTAGTGTCACTTCCCCCAATGCAGAAGGGAATGGCAATGGCAATGCTTCCATTGGTGAGGAAAGCGATACAGAGCGAAGAGAGCGAGAAGCTGCACTCATTCGTGACATGTTTAAGCGAGATGTTGAAGGCCGCATTAGACTTGGGGTGCTCCCAGCAAGAATTCGAGATGATAATAGAGACGCAAATAAATAGCTTACGGGAACTCTTCAGAAGTGGACTTTAATATTGACTTACACGAACGTCTATCAATCATCGGAAAAACTGGCTCAGGCAAGACTGAATGGGTCAAGTACATGTTGAGACTTGTTGAGAAGAAATTCCCGGTTATTATTATTGACCCGAAACAGCACTGGTTAGGCGATAGTCCGGTATGGGAGTCTAATGGTTCCTGGTGGAGCAAAAGCAAGAAACCGGGTACTATCGATAAGCCACATTTAGTACGAGAATATGATCCAAAATGGCACGTACAAGTATTTCAGCCAGATGAAGAGGAAGGGGAGGAAGAATTAAACAAGTTTTGCCTGGATATTTTAGCATTCAGAAATCGGCTGGTTTATTTTGACGAAACCGAGTCTATCTGCACTGCTAACCATGTACCGCGAGGAATAAGAATGCTGTGGAAGACAGGACGTGCAAAGAGTATTGGCGCATGGGTCGCAACTCAGACACCTACGGGAGTGCCTAAAATATTCAAGAGTCAGGCGGATAAATTTGTGACATTTAGAGTTGGGTCTGAGGATGCAGATATCGCCGCTCTTATAGGATATGCCAATAAACAGGATGTTGCATCCCTACAGGACTTTGAATATCTCTGGTATGATACGAAGAATCATGACCAGATGATTGCGGAATGGAATGCACCCTTACCATGGGATGGCAAAAAGGCAGGGTAACTTGTACCCTTGTACGTACAAATTTTGACGGTACATAAATACGAGAGCTAATTTTGGGAGCTATAAACTGGCCTGGGAAGCGCGTTTACAGACTTCATAGTAGAACGAAAGAGGCAGAGTGATTGTATGGGTAGCCGAAAAGAACGCCAGAAACGCGGTACAATGCGAATACAGACACTTTGGTGTCTATAGGAAAACCAGGAGGGACCATACAAGTTGAACCAAGAAGATTGCCCTGAAATAGGAAGTGGTCCAGCGGACCCGCAAAAAGTGAAGGAATTCTGGCTAGATACAGTGATCCCTGCTGAAAGAGCAGGAAAACTTGATAAGATACCTGCTGGGAAAGCAGTGTCTAAAAGAGGGAAAGATATAGCACGGACACAGAACTATCATTTGACACGCAGATCATTTGGCAATTTCGGACCTAACTATGACCGTATCAAGTGGAGGCATAAGCATGGAAGCTGAAACTGACATAGACTATAAGACTCTTTACGAGAAAGTATCCGAGGAATTGACGGCCACACGCATAGCACTATTTCGCATGCGTAATGAGGATAGATTTTCCTTCCCTAATGGTGATGATATTAGGGAGTGGATACAAGAGAATGATGTGGTTATTATCGCGGCCATGATGGTGATGTCAATTGTATTGAGTGTTATGGATTTCTTCTTCAGATCGGAGCATTAGCATGAGAGACCATTTTTTTGTTGGCTGGATAGTACAGGGGTTTAGCGTTCTAGCGTTCTTGATCCTTGTTACGTATCTTTCGGCGTTCTTGCCCGAGCAAGGTTTTCTTGGTGCATTCAAGAAAGTTATTAGCAAACATTAGATGTATGTTTGCTTGGATGTACTGGCATAGTCAATAAGGCCAGTGTTATTCTCTGAATATCAAGCATAGTCAATAAGTCTTGAAAAAGGGGAATAGAAAGAGCAGTCATTATGGCGTGGGGAGACGAGGGAGTAACCAAGCTACAATACAAGCAAGATAGCGTCACAGCTTGGGGTAGCATTGGAGCTCCGAAAACGGTACTTGTCACAAAGGCAGGTATCATCAAAAATCTTAGGATGATTCAAGGTGGCGGCGCGCTCACACTTGGAGCTGGTGCAGTCGCTTCGATTAGAGGACCACACAATTCCTACTCGCAATTAGAACTCCTTGCGAATGCGCAACAGGATGTCTTCCGATTTAGTGGCTATGGCGGGTATATTGTCGAGAGTTTAAAACGTGGAATTGAAAAAGGACTTCCTCCCCGGAATACCTCTTTGCCTAGCCCGTATTCAGTGACCGATCAAGAGTATGTATTCGATGGACGCGATGTTGTAGCCCCCACTTCCTACAATGGTGGTACAGCAAATACACAGTGGAATTGGTCACTCAATCTTCCTGTTTCACAGATGGTGCGCTCACTGGGCGGCGATATTGGTATGATCCCAATGTCCACGGAAAACGCTCAACTACAGTTCCTTTTTACCCCCTATGCAGCGAGTGTATCTGGTACCACATATACCATCGGCATAGCGAGTGCAACCGATGATCTACTTACACCGTACAATTCCTCCTCTTCTACGACCGTTGCCGCGCCTACCCTGGATTTGACGCGTATTATGTATGAGCCTATTTTGAATGAAGCTGATTTTCCTGATTTCAGTTTCGTGTCACAATGGCTTGAAGAGCAGCCGACGACATTCTCAGGGACAACATTTACCTGGAAACAGAACCAGGATGCAGGTGTACTTGCGCGCCTCTGTTTTGGTGTATATAAAAGTACCTCTCCATTCGGCATCGGTTCCGACCTTCTCACCGGTGCTGGTGCTATACAGCTTTCCTATAACACTGATATCCCCAAATTTAAGGAGAGCGCGCTTGAGGCACTGGCAAGGCAACGGGATCAACTCGGTTTTGATATGCCGCAGGGATGGTTCTTTTACGACCTGCTAGGAGAAGACCTAACACTCTCCGATGTATTGAACACCTACGTTGTACCAGCTATTCAATTGCAAATGACCTACACCAGTATCACGCTAAATACATCCATCAATCCTGTAGTGCTTGCGCAGAGGTTCCTCCCCATCCGGGTAGCATAAAAGGAGAGCATAAACATGGCGAATAATAGTTCCATGCTTGGCATGATGGGACGTAACGCGAGTACCGCACCGGTACCAACGCAGACATTTGGTGCGGCTAATATTGTAGGTACCGCTGTACCGCAAGTAGGGAACCAGGCGGCACGGCCAAATTATGCACCGAATGTAGGTGGAGATCAAAACGCGATGTTTATCATCGGCATTGCGATAGGTCTCATCCTCCTTGGTTTTTTGTTGCATTGGTGGCACTGGGAAGCGTAGATACATGAAAGCAGTACTTGGTTTGCTTCTTATATTAGTCGGCTTTACGCTGGGATGGTTAGTACTCACCGGGAAATTGCCGCCATCTGATACGACATCACTCGCGGTACCTGCTGTTGGTGGTGATACGCAAACGCAATCATCTCCATCTACATCAAAAAAAACGACTGGTTCGCCTACATCAACGAAGCAACAATTAGGTACAAAGCAATCGGGGGGAACATTAGCATGACAGACGGGCAAACGAGAGTGTTGGTACTCCTTCTGATATTAGCCGCTTTAGAACTGACGTTACAACCGGCAGTAAAGAAGACGATCATGGGCACATGGAACACGTTCAATGGCGCTCTGTCTCAGGCAAGCAAGCCAACAACGGGAACAGGAGGTACACACACCGCATGAATATCACACTGAAAGAATTCTTTTACTTCGGGGTAGCTTCACTGGCGCTTATTGCGCTTGCTAGTCCGTTCCCAGAGTTCGCAACACTCCTGGTTGTTATTCTGATTGTTGGGGTAGTGCTGACACACGTGGGTACACTCACACCACTTATAAAGGAGCCGAAGAAATAATGCAGATAGTACATGGTTTGTTGCTCGGCATTGGGCTACTTATCCTGGTGTACTTGGGCGTCAAGAACTCACCGGCGGTGGTATCCATTTTCAATGCTACTGGTAAGCAAAGTGTTTCACTCATCAAGCAATTACAAGGAGCATAAGCATGCCGTATGGAACACTGCTTTCAAGCCGTCCTATGAAAGGCGCAACAATGTCCAGCCTGGTCAAGAGAAAACTTGCGCCTCCTGCACCGGGTGGTATTGATCCAAATTATACAGCCTCTCTTGATGCACGGGAAAGCCAACGCAATTTCACCATCGCTTCATCGATGCGCCAAATCGCGCACATCGTGAATACCAAGATTATTCGCGTTGCGCTTCCTGGTGACGGCATGGATGAAGACTCTGTGAGGAAGGCACAAAATGTGCGGCAACAAGAGTGGTACTCGAATGCCAACATGCCGTATTATTCAAACTTTATGCACACACCCACCGATGCCCAGCGTTTGAATAACCCGGCTCAGATGGCGAACGTACAACAGAGGCAATTGACCATCCCGAATACGTATGGACAATTCTATGCATTCATGCACGCATTGTCTGCCGCGTTCGGTCAATTGTCATGATCTTTTTTAAGCACCTGACAGAACACTGGCGGCATATGCTTGCGACAAACTTTCCAGCAGCGGTACTAAAGATAGCCATTATCGCGTGGTGTATCATGGTCATTCTATTGACGCTCTTAATTGATAATGTGTATGCGTTAGCAGGAATATTTCTCTATGAGGTACTACCATAATGGCGGAAGAAACACCACCGGAGCATAAGCAAGCAATACATCCTGGTTCCTGGGTAGGGGATGTGACTGAGGAATGGAAAAAGCTGCCTACATGGGGGAAGTGGACGGTAGGCATTATCTTCCTTGCTGTGATAATCCTTGCGATATATGAATTGCACAAGAACAATCAGGCAAGTCAGGGCGCGGCAACGACGCAAGCAGCTGGACCAGGTACTTCCGGTGCCGGGGCCGGAATAGGGGCCTCCAGTGATGGGGCTTCTCAGAGTGCCTATCCACAAACGTCTAGCGGTGGTACGGGAACGGTACCAATATTGCCGCAAGGAATACAGCCTGTTTTCGACGCGAATGGAAACCTCATAGCATTTGGTCCAACGTCTTCGACAGCAGCTACTGTTGCGGCAACAGCACCATCGCCATCACCAGTGATAACCCCTACTCCAACGGTACAACCGCCGGGTTTTGGAAGTGTGACGCAGCCACCTGCCACGCCGAAGGTGGCACATGTGACAGGAGCAAGTAGCGAAAATCTCTCAACAATACAATCGTTCCTAAAAGCGTTTGGTTTAGGGAAAGCGACCGTCACGAAAGTCGGTACGGGCGAACAATCCGGGTACTTGATTAAAGGTGCCCCCGGATTAAACCAGGCCGCTCTTACATCAAGGTTTGGCAAAGGTTGGAGTGTTTCAAATGGCGCGCCTGGATACTACCTGGTAAAAGGGCCAAATGCAACGAACGTCAAAATAGCAGGAACAAAGGTGACAACATGATGAGAATACCGCGCTCTTTCACACGCGCCCAATTAAACGACATACCAACAGTCGTACACCAGAACTCATTTCGGCTTCCTTCTTATGGGGGCACTATAAATACAAGTAAAGTACCTATTGTTGCCAGGCCAGAAGGTGTGCCGCCGACGACATGGGAACAGTTTACGGCATGGCTCAGAGGATTGAACTGGACACGAAATGGCTAACCCATGGTACGATTATCCATACGTAGCAGATATTGGTACCCCCGATCCGTATGGAGGTTTTCCGAAACCTGATATCAATTTTCAGGTACCAAACAATACGCCTATCACTGCTCTCTATGGTGGTGTCATTTCAGGCATTGATACAGCGGGTAGCGGTGCTATACCTGCATACGGCCATGTTGTGACCGTTAAACTGCACCAACCATTAAACGGACTAGCAACGCATACTGCATATTTGCATCTTTCTCGTATTGCGCCTGGCCTCTCTGTTGGTTCACAAGTACGCACTGGAGATGTGATAGGTTATGGGGGACCTGGAAACAACACTCCCCCGGGAACACAACCGGCACCTGTTGGTTTTGCGCTTTATAGTGGCGACTATTATGGTCAAGGAAGCGCATGGTCTAATGAGACAGCTGCAAATCTTGCAGGGGCTCTTAATCCTGTTCCTATTATCGATGCCGCAAGAGGCAATTTAGCAGGATTATTAGGAGGGGAAGCAGCGACATATAAGCAAGGAGTAAGTAGTTTAAATCCTATCCAGCCAATTATAGATTATCTCAATCAGAACATCCCGTTATTCGCTATTCGCACAGGACTATTTCTAGCAGCATTATTACTTATCATTTTCGGCTTCTGGATACTCACACGTAATCCTGTCGAGGATGTCAAAGGTGGTATAAGTACGGGATTAAATGTAGCAACAAAGGCGGCGTTTCTATGATAAATCTCGGCTCTATCACGATTGCATCAGGTACCAACACAACGTTCACCACTCCCAGTGACGGAATGCAAGGTATCATTATCGGGAATTTGTCGGGTCTGACTTGCACTATCTCTATGGTAGGTGGGGGCATAACAAAAACGCTCTATCCCTCAAACGTTGATTTCTTCCCCGTCAAAAAGGGATTTACTGGTGTGATAGCGATTGTTCCTATTAGCACGCTCAGCAATGTATCTAGTTTCTCAGCGAATACGCTCATATTTGACGCAGTGGGAATTAACGAGGCTATTAACGTCAATGCGTACCCTATGATTTTACCGACGCAAGCCATCAACCCAACAGCATCAGGGCACCCAATATTTTCTTGTACCGTTGGCTATGGTAGTACAATAACAGTACAGCAGAATTTAGGCATTTTCAATCCTGCTACATCTGGGAAGATTTATCATTTTCATTCAGGGCGCGTTTACACCAATGACTCAACAGGTCCAACAGCGAACCTATTTTCTTATCTGAATAAAAACCCTAATACAGATAGTTTTAGCACATCCCAGTCAGCTGTCAGTCATACAGTGATAAATAGTAATAGGCCGGTTTCAGCGGCTATCTGCTCAAGTGCAGATAGTACGGCACCTAATGGGGGAAATGACACACCAGAAGTCATGAACATGCAAGCAAGTGTTACCCAAGATTTCCTTACATTTCCTGACGAGGAATTGGTGTACCCTGGAAATGGTATAGCAATCATCCTTGTTTCAGGTGTAAGCGGAAAAGTAGTTCGTCTGACTATGAAATGGTCAGAAGTACCATTATAAGGAAGGAACAAACACATGGCACAAGATGTATTCGTAGATGCAGAAACAATTTTGACCACTAAATTAGCCGGTAATGCCGGGGGTGCTGCAGGCGCAAGTGTTACAACGTCCGGTACTATCACTACCACAAACCTCATTTCCAAAATCACGGCAGGAAGCGCGGTAACAGCGGTCATTATGGGGAGCGGTTCCTATGATGGTCAATTATGCCTCGTCGAGCACGTCGGCGCAGCAGCTTCCTCCGTCGTCTTTGCTACCGCTGGTTCGGCTGCTGCTTCTTCTCACATCGCCACGGACTATGTATTCTCAGGCCAGAAAGCAGCCATATTCGTATGGGAAAGCGTGACCGCTCTATGGTATCCGGTGGCATACTAGGAGGTTATCATGGCACAAGATGCATTCATAGAAGCCGAACGTTTGCAGGTGATGGGGAGTATCTCCTCAGACCGTGGGAACATCATCTCTGATGGTACGAACGGTACTTTAACGACGGTTGGTATGACAACTACAAATCAGACCATCACAACGGGTACCATCACGACGGCAAATCTTACGAACCTGAATGGTGGTACAAGTGGTGCTGCGGGCGCAAGCGTGACGACATCCGGTACTATTAGTACCACGAAACTGATAAATAAAATCACTGCTGGGAGTGCGGTAACAGCGGTCATTATGCAGAGCGGTACCACCGATGGTCAAATAGTCGCAGTACAACACGTCGGTGCAGCAGCTTCCTCCGTCGTCTTTGCGACCGCTGGGAGTGCCGCTGGTTCCTCCCATATCGCAACAGACTATGTATTCAGCGGACAAAAAGCCGCGTTGTTTGTGTGGGATATCACGACAGCATTATGGTACCCAATTGCATATTAGGAGCATAAGCGTGAAGGTATTATGTTATTGTGAAAGCCCTGTAATCCAAACGGGAGCAGGGCGGGTATCACAGCCGCTGATAAAATTAATGCTCCAATTAGGGTGGGAATTAACCATCGTGGGATTAAACCACTTTGGTGATGTACCTTTTAATAAAGAGGAATGGCCGTGTACCTTCATTAATGCGGACATAGGTGACTACTTTCAGCCTGAGCATGCAAAGGAGGCAATCCGAGCGGGTGGATATGACATGCTCTTTTTGAGTGGGGATATCAACACGATAGACGTCGTGATGCCAGATGCCTTAGAGGCGCGTGCAAAATGGGGCTTTCCTATCATATCCCTCGTAGTGATTGATGCAGATTTTGATATGCCCTATCTGCACTTCCTCTATGAAGTAGACTATCCGTTCGTCTATTCTCAATTCGCATACGACGTAGCAGTGAAACGACTTCCTAGTCTCAAAGAAAAGCTGCAATTGATCCCCCTCTGGTTTGAGCCTGACGTACTGTACCGCATGGAACCGGAAAAGAGGCAGCGAATACGCCAAGAAATATTAGGGATAGAAAGCCTGGATACCTTCGTCATCCTATCATTCAATCGCAATCAGAGGCGCAAAGACTTAGGTCGCGTGATGTACGCTTATCATTTGTTCCATCAGAAGTATCCCAATAGCAAGCTCTATATGCACGCGAAAATGAAGGATTTAGGAGGACACTTACCGTCACAAGCACACTTACTCGGATTGCACCCATCAGAGGTAATATTCACGCATGAGTCATACAGCGTTGTTTCCGGTTATGATAGAAACATTGTCAACCAGATTTATAATGCAGCAGACATATCCATATCCTGTTCCCAAGGCGAAGGCTGGGGTCTTAGTACCAGTGAAAGCATGGCCGCCGGTATCCCCTTCATTGGCCCGCGTCATACCACGTTTCTAGACCTTATTGGAAGGAACGAGGAAAGAGGCTATCTCGCCGCGTGTGGTGGGCCTGATTTATGGCAGATACATTATTCGCTGGGTGAGGAGCCTAGACCAGTCACATCGGTTACCTCGATGGTAGATAAATTGGAGCATGTTTATCTGCATTATAAAGAGGCCATGGAGAAAGCCGCGATGGCACGAGCATATGCCGAGGAACATACGCTGAAAGATTTTCAATATGCTTGGTTAAAAGTGTTCAATTATGCCGATTTGTGCTGCACTGGCTCTCCACGCCACCATTCCCCACTCTTGCCCAGTGCGCAAAAATGACAGGAGCAAATCTGTGTACATAAATGAGCACTACGAAATCCTCTCGACAAAACACGGCCTAATGATAAACAACCGGCATGACGTAGGAATAGGCTTACAATTGCGTGAGTATGAGGAGTGGTCACATAACGAGCTAGAACTAACAGCAAAATATGCTCACGGTACCGTGCTCGACGTCGGCGCAAACATAGGTACACATACGCTCACCTATGCACGCACCGCCACGCGTGTATACGCATTTGAGCCACAACCATTTATGTTCGATATGCTGTGCACAAATTTGCTCCTAAATAACGTCCTCAATGTGACACCAGTTCAATGTGCATTGGGTCCGGTCAACGGTATCACGCATATGAACATACACGATCCAACGCAAAGGAACTCCCCAGCCGGTGAAGGTGTTGGGAAAGGTGAGTCTGAGATTTCGATGCATACTCTTGATACCCTCGCAATTGGACGGGTAGATTTTATCAAGATAGATGTAGAGGGTTTTGAGTTAGAAGTTTTAAAAGGCATGGGTAGAACGTTGGAATTGTACCATCCAGTCCTGTACATCGAGATACACTACGCTCATTTGATAGAGCCAATTGCGTCGTATTTATGGCGTTTCGGCTATGCCGCTACTTCCCTCATAAAAACAGTGATTATTTATCCCAAATCGGAGCACAAGTACGATACGTCTATCCCGGAAGTATACGGTTATCTCTACACATGTGAGGAAGGAGTACAAGAATGCCAAGAGCCCATGATGTCCTCAATGTGACGCCTGTTCAATGTGAAGAAGGAGCACAAGCATGAATAAAGATGAAATAGGGCATTATAGTGCGTTAGCTCTCACTGCTTTCATGGGATGGCTTACATGTCAGGATGAAATAGCAGGGCCATTCTCTGCTTATCACAATGCAGGTCAAGCAGTAGAACTTATCAGAAAGTTTTGTGATGCCCAGGGATGGAAAATTGATGACACTATCTTCCTTGAGCACATAACAGAACTAAAGAAGAAGTACCCATGAAAGCACTAATAACAGGCATCACAGGCCAAGACGGATCATACCTGGCTGAACTCCTGCTATCGAAAGAGTATGAAGTGTTTGGTTTAGTAAGGCGTACAAGCACCCCTAATCTTGGTAGAATAAAGCACCTTTTAGACACCATCACGCTTGTGCCCGGTGACATCACTGACATGGGCTCTTTAATCCGTGCAATGGAGATAGCGAAACCGGACGAGGTATATAACCTGGCTGCATTATCGCACGTAGGAGCATCATTCGACAGCCCCATTTCCTGCTTTGAGCAAACAGGACTCGGTGCAATCAAGCTCCTAGAAACAGTCCGATTAGTGAAGCCCGATACAAAGTACTACCAAGCGTCCTCCTCAGAAATGTTCGGTTCAGTCCGAGTAAGATGCAACGAAAATACGCCGTTTCATCCGCATTCCCCGTACGGCGTGGCTAAGTTAGCCGCCCACGCTGCAACGGTCAATTATCGGGAGGCCTACAACATGTTTTGCTGTTGCGGCATCCTCTTTAATCATGAGAGTCCGCGTCGGGGGGATGATTTCGTGACGAAAAAGATAGCTCGCGGTGCCGCTCGTCGTGAGCATATCACGCTGGGCAATATGAAAGCCTATAGAGATTGGGGATATGCCTACGAATATGTCGAGGCCATGTGGCGTATGTTGCAGCATCCCACTCCAGGCGATTATGTAATAGCCACTGGCGAACAGCATTCCGTGATGGATTTCTGTATAGCGGCATACGGAGAATACTGGCAAGATTATGTTTCAACATCCTCTGAGTATTCTCGTCCCCTAGATATCCATTCCCTTTGCGGGGATGCATCCAAAGCGCGAAATGTGCTTGGATGGCGGCCCAGAGTATTGTTCCACGATTTAGTACGCCTGATGGTTCAGGCAGAAAAGGAGGCCAACGCATGAAACTCAATTTAGGACACCTGATAGTATTGGCGGTTATCATCTTCATTGGATGGTGGTTATACAAGCGTTTTGCCGGCGGAGCATAAACGTGACCATCCGAAAAATAAGAGGCGGCTCTTTGTGCAGCACTGGCTCCCCACTCCCTACCCAGCCACCCTTGCCCAGTGCGCAAAAAGCGAGTAAAGTCGTCTCTTTGTGCCGCACTGGCTCCCCACTCCCTACCCAACCACCCTTGCCCAGTGCGCAAAAAGCGAGTAAAAGCGGTAAGAACCTGGGCTCATCAAGGCGAAGAAAAGGAGCCCTTAAAAGGTTGCGCCAAGTTGAATACTTCAAAAGGCGAAAAGCATGAGACATTTCCCATTCCCACTTTACGCCCTATTCTTAGTACTCTCGCTTATACTCCCTTTTGTAGCATCTTCTATCACACTCGCTTATGCTCCGTGGTACGATGGTTGCTTGACACTTGCGTATGGGCAAGGAGAAGCTGGTGAGGCAGAGCATGGGAACGATCTTAGTTGTTTCCAAAACAATACTCCTATTACTGCTTTGTTACCTGGCGTTGTTTCTTACGCTGGAGGTACTTCTTTTGCTTTTCAAGAAGTTACTTGGAAGCTTGATATTCCATCGTATGCCCATGGAAGTCAATACGCCTATGTTGAGGATCTGTCTTCTATTGTGGTACACACTGGCCAGCATGTTTCGCAGGGTCAAATATTGGGTTACTCGAAAACGTGGGTAGAATTCGGCCTCACACCTGACTATGCCTATGGTATCTCAAATTGGCGTTGGGGGATTAATTCCTGGTTCCTTATCCAGGAAGCAAGGAACGGTACATTACCGCACAGCATCGTGGTACCATTTCTGTGTGGGGTACTCACAGTAGCACAAGCAAAGAAATGTGCCTACATAGCAGGTTTTAGAGGCCACCAAATAGACGTCATTGTAGCAATTGCACAAGGCGAGAGCGGTTTACGTACTGATGCAATTGGTCCCTTTGGTGAAGTAGGAATACTACAAATATACCTACCCTATCACGCTAATGTTCCGCGTACATGTGCGCTCAATGCGTTATGCTCATTTAAAGCAGCATACACTATTTCAAATCATGGTACCAATTTTACTCCCTGGACGGTGTATAATACAGGAGCATATCTCAGGTACATATGATGGTGGCAGTTTATGTGGTACTCAGACAGAAGATCTCCGCTCGAGAAGAATATGGGAGAGAGAAGCATACTATTATAAAGAAAAGTGGTGCTTATGGTAAGTCGTGGCGGCCTAGGATGGCAGAGGTAGAGTACTACGACAGAATAGAGCTATGGGTAGAGACACAAAAGAAGTGCAGATTAGTACGTGCTTTTGTGAATAAGAATTTGGGGATATATAACTTTACGAGTTTATACCTCTGAATTAGACGGTTTATCTTCTTCCTCTGATATGGGCACAAGCACCCTCATATACCGCTCAAAACGCCGATCATGCTGACTGGAAATAATCAGCACAAGAGCGACCTGTACATTCAGCACCATTAAAAGTACGACAATAGTAAAGAGCATGTTCACCCCTTTCGGAGCATAAGCGCGAGAGGAGGCATGCTGTAGTAAGAAGTCACCAATGATCCCACCTCCTCTCCCTTCCATTATACCATACTTCCGTTAGGGAAGCATCTCATGTAAGAATTTATCACATATATAGATCCCCACCAGGCTCTAGCCTCTACCCTATCCCGGGTCCCCTGCGGACTAGCCTCGGGAGCCCGCTCACAGCACACCCGGGGGGGTCTATCATGGCGAAGACTCTAAGTGAATGGTTTTACAGCTATCCCCCCCTGGGTGGGTCTATCAGCCTCAGTGCCCCTTTGTGCTGCACTGGTTCC
>WNFO01001065.1_pt1 | contig 22544 bp, 15 predicted proteins | sample 5400251 | NCBI WGS metagenome assembly WNFO01 (sample SAMN13153354, study PRJNA577476) | soil metagenome | isolation source: 100 cm saprolite under Madrone tree | place: USA:California | collected 2016-06-14
TTCATCAGTAATGGTCGCTACTGGATCGATGAATTTCATTTCGATGGATTTCGCTTCGACGCGACACAGAGCATCTTTGACAAATCAGACGAATACATCATCGGCGCCGTGGGACGCGCCGCGCGCAAAGCCGCTGGAAAGCGCTCAATTATTTTGGTCGCAGAAAACGAACGCCAGGAAACAAAATTAATTCAACCACGCGGCCAAGGCGGCGATGATCTTAACGGACTCTTGAACGACGATTTTCATCACAGCGCCGTCGTCGCACTCACGGGGCTACGCGAGGCTTACTACACGGATTATCTCGGTTCACCGCAGGAATTTATTTCCGCGGCAAAGTACGGCTACCTGTTTCAAGGACAACCCTATTCCTGGCAGGAAGCGCCGCGCGGCACGCCCACATTTGGAGCGCCGCCGGAGGCGTTCGTCGCGTTCATCGAGAACCACGATCAGGTTTCAAACACCGCAGCGGGGCAGCGACTTCGTTTCGAAACTTCCCCTGGCCGCTACCGCGCGATGACGGCGCTGCTTTTGCTCGGGCCGTGGACTCCGCTGCTTTTTCAAGGTCAGGAGTTCGGCGCGTCGACCCCGTTCGTATTTTTCACGGACGTGGGTGATGGGCCCATGCGCGAGGCTATACGCAAAGGGCGCTTCGAATTTCTCGCGCAATTTCCATCGCTTGCTACTGAGGAAACGCAGAAAGAATTGCCGGTGCCGTCCGACCCAAGAGTTTTTGTGCGCTGCAAGCTTGATTTTTCCGAACGGGAACGAAACAAGGAATTTTACGATCTACACGTCGATCTTTTGGGGTTGCGCCACGAAGATTCGCGTTTTCGCGAACAAAAATCGGGCGGAGTGGACGGCGCGGTGCTTGGGCCGGCCAGTTTTGTGCTTCGCTATTTCAGCGACGGGAACATCGACGATCGATTACTGTTGGTAAATCTCGGCAAACAACGGGTGCTCACTCCCGCACCGGAACCGCTCCTGGCGCCGCCGCTCGGTTTCGAATGGGAAACGCTCTGGTCGAGTGAGTCGGTTTCCTACGGTGGACCCGGAGCAGTGGCTGTCGCGACGCAGGAGAGTTGGATCTTGCCGGCGGAAGCGACCATCGCGCTGCGGCTCCTGCCGGAGAAAGCGCCGCGCCGTCAACCAAAAAGAAGAAAATTGGGCTGACCCACTTTGCTGTTTGCATCGAGAATTGATGAACAAGCAATTTGAAACAAGCCGGCCCGTGGTTCGGGCGATGCCTTGGGATGGTGCACACATGTCGCGCGAGCTCTTGCTCAATCGCGAATGGCTCGTGACAAACGGACTCGGCGGTTATGCCTCCGGCACGGTCTCGGGTGCGGTCACGCGTCGCTATCATGGATTGCTCATCGCGGCATTGCCGGCGCCTCTCGGACGCATTGTGATGTGGAGTCACGTATCGGAATTTCTCCGCTTCAGTGACCATGATGTGGTTTCTCTCGGCGCGGAGGAACGCGCCGGTGGTCAGCTTGATTTGAAAAGCGCCGACTACCTGAGTGAGTTTCGGCTCGAGGATGGGCTTCCGGTCTGGACCTATCATGTTCGCGAAGTCGTGGTCGAGAAGCGCGTTTTGCTCGCCCATTTGCAAAATACGGTTCACGTCAGCTACCAGGTGATCTCAAAAGGAGTGCCACCGCGACTCGAGTTGCGTCCTGCCTTTCATTTTCGTCACCACGAAGCCCCGGTGGACGCGGACTTGGCCGCGCCTTACAAACTCACTGCAATCGATGGTCGTTACGAAATCGCCGCCGCGCGCCGAAAACTACCCCCGCTCCGCATGCAGCTCCATGGCCGCGAATCCGCTTTCACGATCGCTCCATCGAAAATTCCTCAAGTTGTTTATCGCATCGAGCAGCAGCGAGGTTATGCCTATGAAGGCGAGCTCTGGAGCCCGGGATTCTTTCGAGTCGACCTTGCCGAGCGAAGCACGGCAACGTTAGTCGGCTCAACCGAGCCATGGGATATTATCGACGTCCTGCGTCCCGAAGACGTTCTCGCGGCTGAATGCGAACGGCGCGCGCGTCTGCTTCACGATGCCATCCCAAAAGTCCGCCAAAGTTTTCCGGCGGAACTGGTTTTCGCGGCCGACCAATTTGTCATTACTCCGGCAGGTCGCTTCGAGGAGACGGCCCGCGCGCATGCCGCCGGCGACGAAGTGCGCACCGTCATCGCCGGGTATCACTGGTTTACAGATTGGGGACGCGACACGATGATCAGCCTGGAAGGTTTGACGCTGATCACGGGACGTTGGCTCGAAGCAGGCTACATCTTGCGCACATTCGCGTATTATGTCCGCGACGGTTTGATCCCAAACATGTTTCCCGATGGCGCAAAGGAAGGGAAATATCACACGGCAGACGCGACGCTTTGGTTCTTTCACGCGCTCGGCCGCTACCTCGAGCGCACCGCCGACCGCACAACGCTGCGGCTTCTTTTGCCGACATTGACCGACATTGCCGAACATCATTTGCGCGGCACGCGCTTCAATATTCACGTCGATCCAACCGACGGTCTGCTCGCGCAAGGCCAGGAGGGGTATCAGCTCACCTGGATGGATGCGAAGATGGGCGATTGGGTGGTGACACCGCGGCGCGGCAAAGCCGTGGAGATCAACGCACTTTGGTACAATGCGCTCCGATTGCTCGCGAATTGGTTGCGCGAAATCGGCGACGACGCGTCTGCGCAACATTACGACGAACAGGCCGAACAGGCGCGTGTTTCATTTAACAATCGATTTTGGTTCGCGGAGGGCGGTTACCTTTACGACGTTGTCGATGTTGACGGCGGCTCAAAGAATGATTCGTCGTGCCGTCCAAATCAATTGTTCGCTATCTCGCTCGATCATCCAGTGCTCGATGCGAAACATTGGAAATCGGTTCTGGAAGTCGTGGAGAAGAAATTGCTCACGCCGGTCGGGTTGCGCACGCTTTCGCCTGACAATCCGGATTACAAGCCGATTTACTCAGGCGATCTGCGTTCGCGCGACGGCGCGTACCATCAAGGCACGGTCTGGGCATGGCTGATCGGACCGTTTATCGATGCATGGCTGAAAGTTCATCCGCATGATCGAGCCGCCGCGCGTAAATTCCTGGAGCGTTTCCCGGAACATTTGAGCGAAGCGGGGATCGGCACAATCGGCGAAGTTTTCGACGCGAGAGAGCCGCATGTTCCCGGGGGTTGCATCGCGCAAGCATGGAGCGTATCGGAAGTTTTGCGCGCCTGGACCAGGACCGCATGATCGGCGGGTAGAGATCGACAACTAATCGGTAGGGCGAGACTCTGTTAAGCCCAGGACGCGATCTGTCAATTCTGTTCGCGGCTCGGCGGAGCTGCGCTTTACCGACAATGAGTCTGTGCGGCACTCGCCGGGCCGGCCTCATGCGATTCATTAGTTGATGCCTGAGACGGTTGAGGAAATTTCTGAAAAACCAGAAGTCCGTGAAGAATTGGCACGGACCGCGGGCGAGAAGCCACGCGAAAAGGTCAAAGCGCGAGGAACGGACAAGTTCTGGTTCGTCACGCACGCGTTGTTGCTCGTGGGCTGCGCGATTATTTATTTCCTTCTTGGCTCGGAACTCATCCCTCTTCCGCAATCAAATGTCGATCTTGCGCGCCGCATTCTACGCGGCGCCATCCTCATAGTCGTTCTGCTCGCGATTGCGAAGACAATCTCGGTGTACGGGCTCGGAAAAATCGCGGATGCCTCGACGCGTTTCACGCTACGGCGAGTCCAGCGTTTGATTGTCGGCTTATTGATCGCGCTCATTGTGCTCTCGGTGATTTTTGTAAACTGGTATGCAGCCCTAACCGCGCTGGGCGTCGGCTCGGTCATTGTCGCTTTGGCCGTGCAAACGCCGATGAAGAGTTTTATCGGTTGGATTTATATACTCGTTAGACGGCCGTATCGTGTCGGCGACCGCATCAAAATCGGCGACGCCACCGGCGACGTGATCGACGTTAGTTATCTCGACACCACGCTATGGGAATTCGGCGGCCAATATCTTTCCACCGATCATCCCAGTGGACGCATCATCAAATTCCCTAATGAAAAAGTGCTCGACGAACTCGTTTACAACTATTCGTGGCCGCTTTTTCCTTACATTTGGAACGAGATCAAATTTAGTATTGCTTACCAAAGCGATCTCGAATTCGTCGCCAAGACGATGCAAGAAATTGCCGAGGCAGAACTGGGCGAGGAAATGATGGAGCGCGTCGAAGTTTTTCGCAACTTGCTTGCGAAAACGCCGGTCGACGAATTGGAAGTGCACGAGCGACCGCGCGTCATCTTTCGCGTCAACGAAAACACCTGGCTGGACGCGATTGTGCGCTACGTCATTCCGCCACGCGAAGCTGGCCGAATCAAAACACGTTTGATCAAAAAACTTCTCGACGCCCTCAACGCCGCACCCGACAAAGTCATGTTTCCGGCCGGCGCAAACCGGTAAGTTATTCTCTACGTTCGTCAGTATTGTCGTTTTTGATCAATCAAGTCGCGTTTGCGCGAGCTAAATTTACAGCGCATTACTTCCGGCGGTGAAGCTGCCGTTTATTGCGCTGTCGATTTTTTGTATGTCGATCTTTCTCGTCGCGAACGCGACGAGCGCGTGGCAGGCCGTACGCGCCGTCAGAACGCCAGCGGCGACACCGGAATCCACACCGCAAATTTTCGCCGCGTTACCGAATTACGATGAGGAAACGAGCACGCGGCTCCAGATTTTTCTCGATAACAACGATTTCGGGCCCGGGAAGATCGATGGCAAGATGGGCGAATTTTTTCGCAAGGCGCTCATCTCGTACAAGCATGCGCATGGCATGCGCGAAACCGGTTTCGTCGATCAATGGCTGCTCGATCAAGTGCCGGTGACGTTTACGACTTACACAATCCGAGAAGATGATCTGAAATTCATCGGGCCGGTTCCAACCAGTTATGAGGAACAGGCTAAACTAAAATGGTTGCCTTATACGTCGCTGCTCGAATTTGTGGCAGAGCGTTATCATTCCGCCGAGGCCTACATTCAAAAACTGAATTCCGGTAAAGATTGGGAGAAGCTGCAACCGGGCGAAGTCCTCAAAGTGCCGAACGTGTTGCCATTCGAGATCGAAAAATTCGCTGAGGGAGAAATTCCTGAAAATCCGGCATTTGCCGCGCGCAAAATTTTTATCGATACAAAAGAACGGCTGCTCGAAGTCTTCGATGGCGACCAGTTGGTCTGCGTCTTTCCGATCACACCCGGATCGACAACTCTCCCTGCGCCGGTTGGCACGTGGAAGATTCTCGGCATGGCGACGATGCCGTGGTTTCGCTACGACGAAGGCATGCTCAATTACGGCGTGCGCACCGAGAATTACTTCAACCTTCCGCCCGGGCCGAATAATCTCGTGGGCATTCTCTGGATAAGTTTGAACAAGACCGGTATCGGCATCCACGGCACGAACAATCCGGAGACGATCGGCCGCGCCGCCAGCCACGGCTGCATCCGCTTGGCCAACTGGGACGCCGCGCGCGTTAAAGACCTCGTCAGCGTCGGCAACACGGTAATCATTTTCTAGGTAGGGACGTTTCTCCAAAATGTCCGACAAATTCTGTAGAGGCAGCCGTGTCGGCTGCACAATTAATCGAAATGCAGGCGGCACGCCTGCCACTACAGAAACGGAATCACCCTTGCCCGCCCTGCAAACGAGCCATATTTTAACCGGCAACGGAGGATGTCGATGAAAGAAACCAGCGGTATCAGCCTGGACAACGCGGCAGTCGCCGCAACACCAAAGCATCTGCTTCAATTCGCGGTCGATCAGCGCTACGACGATTACACGCTGGTCGATCACGCTGTCTGGCGATTCATCATGCGACAGAACATTTTCTTTCTCAAAGAATACGCACACAAAGTTTACTTTCAGGGCTTGCTCGACACCGGCATCTCTTTCGAGCGCATCCCGCGCATCCAGGAGATGAACGATATCCTGGCAAAGATTGGGTGGGGCGCCGTGGCGGTGGACGGATTCATTCCGCCGGCGGCGTTCATGGAGTTTCAAGCCTACAAGGTGCTCGTGATCGCGTGCGACATGCGCCAAATCCATCATATCGAATACACGCCCGCGCCAGACATCGTTCACGAAGCCGCCGGGCATGCGCCGATCATTGTTGATCGTGAGTACTCAAAATATCTCCAGCGCTTCGGCGAAGTGGGCGCGAAAGCGATGTCGTCAAAAAAAGACTTCGAGCTGTATCAAGCGATCCGTCACTTGTCGATCTTGAAGGAGCAGCCAAATAGCGATCCGAAGGAAATTGAAGAAGCGACCAAGCTGGTCGAACATCGCCAAAAAAATTTGGGCGATCCTTCCGAGATGGCGCTGCTGTCGCGGCTGCATTGGTGGACGGTCGAGTACGGACTCATCGGCCCGATGGAGAATCCGAAGATTTACGGCGCAGGTTTGCTTTCATCGATCGGCGAGTCGGTCTCGTGTCTCGAACCGCACGTGAGAAGGATTCCCTACTCCATCGACGCGATGAACCAGCCATTCGATATCACGACGAAACAACCGCAGCTTTTTGTCTGCCGCGATTTTCAGCACTTGAAAGACGTGTTGGAGGAGTTTGCGAGCAAGATGGCCTACCAAGTCGGCGGCCTGAAAGGCATCAACAAAGCGATCGAGTGCAACAACGTCGCGACCTGCGAGTATTCATCCGACCTTCAAGTCAGCGGCGTCTTCACCGAAGCCATCACCGATGAAAAGAATTCTCCGGTCTATCTCCGTACGACTGGAAAGAGCGCTCTCGCGTTTGGGAACAAAGAACTTCCCGGGCACGGAATCAATTATCACAAGGAAGGCTTTGGTTCACCGGTCGGTAAATGGAGGCAAACAACGACACCTCCCGAATTGCTGACCGACAATGACTTGCGCGAGCTCGGAATTGTCCAAGGAAAAGAAACGAAGCTCGAATTCGTGAGCGGTATTGTTGTCGAAGGAAAGATCGACGAAATTGTGCGCCGCGACAGGAGGTTGGTGCTCATCACATTCTCGAATTGCCGCACTAAATATGGCGACCGCATTTTGTTCGATCCTGATTGGGGCGCATACGACATGGCCGTCGGTGAACGGATCAGTTCCGTGTTCAACGGCGCCGCGGACAAAGACGCTTACAACCAAGTCGCACTGGTCCCGAAAGAGCGAACGATCAAAGTGCCATCCGACGCGAAGCGCAAGAAGCTCGAAAATCTCTACGCGCAGGTGCGAAAAATTCGGGAGAGCAAAACTGGTTACGAACGGCTCGGGGAAATTTGGGAGACGCAGCAGGCTGAACATCCCGGCGACTGGTTATTGTCGATGGAAATTTTCGAAATCCTCGACACCATCGATCAGCAACCGGATTTGAAAGCGAAGATCGAGAAGTTCCTCAACCAAAAAAAAGCGACGACGAAAGATCTTTCGACCCTGATCGGCTGGGGGTTCCGGCTGGTCGAATATCACAAGAGACCGGAATACCAGGCGACTCTGCAGGCCTCGCCGAAGTAAGCCAGCATCGCGGCGGCCTCCTACCTGGCCCTCACCCGGCGCTTCGCGTGCGCCTCTCCCTCAGGGAGAGGATTGAGGTGAGGGCATCGATCGTGTCAAACCGATTCGTCTTTGAAGTGACGTTTGCCTTTGAGCGCTTTGGCATATTCGTCTTTGCTCAAAATATTTTCGTCCAGCTGTAGCTCGGTGCGGCAAAGGCTTCTGAAGAATGCTTCGATGCGTTCCTGGCTCTTCATTACATCGTCGGTGAGATAGTTTACATCGACATTGATGCAGATGGCGCCCACGACGCCGAATTCCTTGTGATAAATCGTGATGGTCGTGCATTTGAATTTTCGCGATCCGATATTCAGCTCATAATTCAACTTGTCTTCGTTTTGGAGCTGGCGCTTCTTTAAATCGATCAGCAGATTGGTCGTGCCGTCACGCAGATGTCTGCCCGTGACATTGTTCTCCAGACAAATGAGGGAATGCGATGGATCAGCCAGATTATGCAGCAAAATTTCCATTCCGATATTTGGAAATGATTTTCCGATCAGCCGCACGAGCCGTACGTAGTTTTCCAGATACTCAGTCGTGTCGTCAGCGATCTTCTTGCCGTCATATTTCTCGAAAAGTTTCGCGTAAACTTTTTGCTCGGCCGGCTCGAGCTGGCCGCGCACGTTATTTTGCTCGCCGATGAAAATGAGCTGGCGCGCTGCGGTGTAATCGTTGTTCTTGAGGAAGTAGTGCACGCCGAGCCGAAAATCTTTGAGATTAAACTCGGGCACGTTATCGCGATTGATGGTGTAGGGATAAAAATCATATTCCTCGAGATTCCTGCCGTAGCGGCGGCGCTCTTTGTATTTTCCCCAGACGAACCCTGCGGCTAGGAAAACGAGCGAGGCGATAATCGATGCGATTACGTTTACGGTAACATCGCTTCCAAAGCCTTTGATCATGACGTTGTCTCGAACTTAGAAAAAATAAGAATCACAAGCTGCCGCTCAAATTCCCGAGGGTGATGTTTTCGACGAGGACATCCGGCGGCTGCGACAGAGCGAAAACGACCGCTGATGCCACTTCTTCGGGTGAAATCATTTTGTCACGCGGCCAATCGCCTTCGACGTTGTTCCAGATCTCAGTATCTGTCGCGGCCGGATAAATGTTGATGACGCGAATTTTGTGTTCACGCAATTCTTCGCGGATAGACTGAGAAAGCCCTTCGAGCGCGAATTTGCTCATGCAATAGCTACTCCAATTTGCAAACCCTGTCTTGGCGGCAACGGAAAGGATGTTCACGATACTCGAGCCCGGCGCCATCTGCGGAGCGAAGCGTTGCATCAACAAAAACGGCGCAGTGATGTTTACGCCGAGCGTTTGCTCCCACTCGGTCATCGTAATTTCGCCGAACGGCTTTACGACCGCGATGCCGGCATTGTTGGCTAACAGATCGAGCGGATCGTCGCCAACTTCGGCGATCAACTCTGAAACTCCTTTCGGAATAGCGAGATCGTGAATAAGTCGAACGACACGGGCACATCGCGAGTTCACAGATTTACATGTCTTGGCGAGGGCAACGGTATCGCGTCCGTGCAAAAGTAGTGTGACGTCGGGCGCAGCTAATTTCTCAGCGATCGCGCGGCCGATTCCGCGGCTGGCGCCGGTGATGAGATAACGCTTCATCTATAAGCGATAGAAAACGTCCAACGTTCAACGCCCAACGTCCAACGCCGAATTTGCGCCGCGGAAAACTGTGGTGGCAGGCGTGTCGCCTGCAGAGTTATGAATTGTGCAGCCGACACGGCTGCCTCTACAGGCGTCTCCGACAGCGTGCACCATTCAACGCGGCGCGCTACAATCTGCGCAAGGTGAAACGATTGTTGATGGTTTCCCATAAGCGCAACCGCACGAGCTGATGGTTGAGGCGATTGTCGATCTTTGGCCAAAGTGCGCGCACAATATTTTCACCGGTGGAAGGACTTTCACGAAACTCCTCGGTTTCAAGATCGAGATGTCGATCTTGCCAGGGTTGAAGCGATTCTTTAATGGCGTTTCTGAGGGCCAGGAAATCGTAAAGTGTTCCACTTCGTTCATCGTACTCTCCACCGACCGTTGTCTCGGTAAGATAACGGTGGCCGTGACCGAGTGGGTTATTGCATTTGCCATAGAGCTTCGCGTTCTCGGCCTCGGAGAGAGCAGCCGCATGCAGACGATGTGCGGCATGAAACGGCATCTGCATTCCAAGAAAAACGCTTTCGTCATCCCATATCTCGGCGAAGAAATCGTCCCGCTCGTGCAAGCGGACGCGATGCAGCGGCAGCAGCGCATTGACACGCTCGTAAATGTACCCGGCGAGGCTTTCCGTCGTGATTGGACGATCTTTCATTGCCGCGACCTCCTTGTTCAGGTGTCGATGGTCGAGTTCAGCGTGGAGCGATCTCACGCAATGATCGACATCGTCATAACGAGCGAGCGGAGCTTTGCGGACACCTGATTCAGTTCGAAAGGTCAGACGTGCCCAATAATTATGACCGTGAATGGCAGTTGCATTGCCGAAGAGTCGCTTGTTCTCCGCTTTGCTGAGACGGGGCGACATGGTTTGACGCGCGGCGGAAAATTCAAACCAATAATTTCCTTCGCACGCGCCATCGGAATAATAGGTCGCGCTTCGCTCCGGCGATTCGGTGAGATGACAAGCCGCTAGCTTGGCATCGACATCGGAAAATAGAGGTGCAACCTCGACATGGAGTTGTCGCGCCATGTTCTCGACGGTTAGCGGCACATCAGCAAACGCCGGATTATCTTCATTCAGAAATTTATGGTCGAAACGTTCGTGGACAATTTTCCCCGCACGCGCCTTGATCTCACTGATATTAATCAGCATTCCAGTGACCGGATCAACCGGGCCGGCAAAAACAAAATAGGCGGCGTAGTTGCGCCCGGTTCCATAGCGCGCCTCTGTCTCAGGACCGAATGCCACCATGTTTTCGCTATCAGTCCAACGCGGAACAAACAAACGGCGCGAGGCCGAGAATTCGAGCCGCTTGCTGACCGTCAACAACATGACACGGATAATTGTAGGCCGTCTCTGTGAGACGGCACTTTAATTTAAACGGCGTCTGACACAGACGCCCTACAATTATTCTTTGAGGAGCGAGAGGAATTCCGAGCGCGTACGGGCATCATCCTTGAACGAGCCGAGCAAACAGGAAGTCTTCATCACTGAGTTCTGCTTTTCGACGCCGCGCATCATCATGCAAAGATGTTTCGCTTCTACGACCACCGCGACGCCTGCCGGCTCCAGGCACGACATCAGCGACTCGGCGATTTGAGTGGTGAGATTCTCCTGGATTTGCAATCGCCGCGCGTAAACATCGACAATGCGCGCGACTTTGGAGAGGCCGATGACTTTTCCATTCGGAATGTAAGCGACGTGCGCGCGCCCGATAAATGGCAAAAGATGGTGCTCGCACAACGAATAGAGCTCGATGTCTTTGACCAGGATGATCTCGCTCGCTTCGGAATCGAAGATCGCATCGTTGATAATGTCATCGAGATTTTGCCGATAGCCTTGAGTTAGAAACTCAAGCGCACGCGCGGCGCGGACCGGCGTGCGGCGTAAACCCTGGCGATCTACGTCTTCACCGATTGCTTCGAGCAAGGTGTGATAAGCTTTTTCGAGTAACTCAAGATTGCGCTTGTCGATCTTGGCGCCGGGTGGAACCAAATCTTCGGTGATCGTCGTATTTCTCAGCATGTCGATCTTCTAATCAAGCCAGCTCTGCGGATATTTCGGATCATCGAGCGCCAACGATTCTTCGGTCAACTCGAGTGTGTGCTGCGTGTCGAACATCACTGCCAACTCTTCTGTCCGCGTCGCGTTCTTGCTGGCCATGATCGTGCCGGGATGCGGGCCGTGCGGGATGCCGCGCGGATGCAGGGTAATCGAGCCGCTCTCGATCCCGCGGCGCGAGCCGAAGTTTCCGCGCACATAAAAGAGCACCTCGTCGGCTTCGACGTTGTCGTGCACCCACGGAATTTTCACCGCTTCGGGATGGGTATCGAGCAGGCGCGGCGCGAAAGTACAAACGACGTAGCCGCGAATTTCAAATGTCTGATGGATCGGGGGTGGTTGATGCACCGTGCCAGTGATTGGCTCAAAGTCCTGCGCGTTAAACGTGAATGGATAGAGATAACCGTCCCATCCAACGGCATCGAACGGATGATGCGCAAGCGTGACGCGCGTGAAACGTGGACCGTCTTTGACCAGAACATCGACGTCTTCCTCCTTGTCGATCGTGAGCAACTCGGTCGGCGCGTGGAGGTCGCGCTCCGAATAAGGCGCGCCCATTTTGATTTGCCCCTCGTGATTCAAATAACGCTGCGGAATTCGAACCGGGCCCGCGGATTCGAGGATGAGATAATCTTCTTCTTCAACTTTGTTCGGCACGATCCGGTAAGTGATGCCGCGGGGAATAACGATGTAATCTTCCGCGCGATAAGGGAGTTTCCCGAAAACGGTTTCGACCACGCCGCCGCCTTTGAAAACGAAGATGATCTCATCGGCGCCGCCGTTTTTGTAATACTCGAACTTGTCGTACGCTTTCGCAGGTTTCGCGCGGTACGCCGTCATGTCCTGATTGAACAACATCGGGATGCGGCTGGTATAGAGATCGCCGCGACGTGGAATGTTCGCCGTTTTCAGATGATGATGGCGCAGCGGACTGTCCGTGACTTTTTTCGGCTCCCAATGTTTGATCAACTCGACTTTGCGCACCCGCGTGGGCGGGCGCAGGTGATACATGATCGAATAGGCTTCATCGAATCCTTGAGTGGTGAATACATGCTCGTAAGCGATGCCCTCGTTTTTGTAACTCGGTCCGGCGCCATTGCGATGAAACCAGATATGATGCTTTCTCGGAATTTGACCGAGCTTTTGATAATACGGCATAGGTGCTCCTTTAAATTATGGTCAACTCCTCACCTACCCTCTCCTCTTCTCAAGAGGAGAGGCGAACTACGGTCGTGAACTCGCACGCAAACATTGCCATGACGCGCGCTCTTCGCCTCTCCCCTGCGAGGGGAGAGGATTATGGTGAGGGGTGTTTTGAATTTTTCAGAACTTTGCATTTACAGATTGCCTCGCGCTTCTTGTTCGCGCTCGAGGGCTTCGAATAAGGCTTTGAAATTTCCTTTGCCGAAACTCTTCGCGCCTTTGCGCTGGATGATCTCGAAAAATAGGGTCGGCCGATCTTCCACCGGCCTGGTGAATATTTGCAGCAAATAACCTTCGTCGTCGCGATCGACTAGAATGCCGAGGCGCTTCAACGGCTCGAGATCTTCATCGATGTGACCCACGCGTTCGGGAAGCGTGTCGTAATACGTCGATGGAATGTTCAAGAACTCGAGCCCGCGCTTCTGTAATTCCGTGACCGTTTTCACGATATCTTTCGTGGCGATGGCGACATGCTGCACGCCTTCGCCGTGATAAAATTCGAGATATTCCTCTACTTGCGATTTCTTTTTGCCTTCGGCCGGCTCGTTGATCGGAAATTTCACGAACCCGTTTCCGTTGCTCATCACCTTGCTCATAAGCGCCGAATATTCGGTCGAGATGTCTTTGTCGTCGAAGCTCAGGATGTTTTTGAAGCCCATTACATCCTCGTAAAATTTCACCCACGGATTCATCTGGTTCCAACCGACGTTGCCGACGCAATGGTCACAATAAAGCAAACCGGTCTCTTTCGCTTGGTAGGACGATTCCCACTTGCGGAAACCCGGCATGAATGCACCGCGGTAATTTTCGCGCTCGATAAAGAGATGAACGACGTCGCCGTAAGTATGGATGCCGCTCATCACTACCTCGCCGTCATCGTCGGTGAGCGTTTTCGGTTCCATGAAACTCTTGCCTCCGCGCTTCGTCGTTTCGTTCCAGGCCGAAGTCGCATCTTCCACGTTCAACGCGATCGCTTTCACGCCATCGCCATGCTCGTAAATGTGATCAGCGGTCGGATTGTCGGGATGCATCGGCGTCGTTAGAACAAACGTCAGCTCGTTCTGACGAATGGCGTAGCTCGCGCGATCCCGTACTCCCGTTTCCGGACCGGAATAAGCCAGGCTTTGAAAACCGAAAACCGTCTTGTAAAAATGCGCGGCCTGTTTGGCGTTGCCGACGTAGAACTCAACGTAGTCGGTGCCTTGCAGCGGCAGGAAATCTTTTTCCGCTGCGGGGACCTTTTTGGGAGCTGCGATTGTCGTTGGCATAAGATTCCTTCGTGTTGATTGACGCCACCAAAATATAAGATCGACAATCGCACCTCGCAAGGATTCAGGCGATTGAGGTCAATCGCGGCTATCTGATGTCCTGGCTGCGCGGACTTTCAAGCGAAGCGCATTCAAGCGGATGAATCCGGTGGCGTCACTTTGATCATATGTCGATGCGCCGGTTTCTTCCATCGTCGCAATTTTGGGATCGTATAAGCTTTTCGGGCTCTTGCGGCCGGCGACGATGATGTTGCCCTTGTAAAGTTTTAAGCGAACGACGCCGGTGACGTCACGCTGTGTTTCTGTGACGAGCGCCTGAAGCGCTTCGCGTTCAGGCGAGAACCAAAAACCATTGTAAACGAGAGAAGAGTATTTCGGAATGAGACTGTCGCGCAAATGCATGACCTCGCGATCCATCGTCAGCGTTTCCATTTGGCGATGGGCGAAATGGAGAATGGCGCCGCCGGGCGTCTCATAAACGCCGCGGCCTTTCATTCCGACGAAACGATTCTCCACGATATCGACGCGACCGATGCCATGTTTTCCGCCGAGCTTGTTCAGCTTTTTCATTACGCCGAGCGGCGACAGCGGCTTGCCGTTTACCGCGACACAATTTCCCTGCTCTAACTCAAGCTCGATGTACTCGGGTTCGTTAGGCGAATCTTCAGGCGCAACGCTCAATTTGTACATGCCGCGCATTTCTTTTGAGCTGGCATCGAACCATGGGTCTTCGAGTACGCCGCTCTCGTAGCTGATGTGGAGAAGATTGCGGTCGGTCGAGTACGGTTTTTTCGCGCTCGCTTCGACGGGAATTTTATTCTCTTTCGCGAACGCAATCATCTCGGCGCGCCCGGGAAACTTTTCTCGAAAACGTTCCTCGCGCCACGGCGCGATCACACGCAGCTCAGGCGCAAGCGCGGCGGCCGCAAGTTCAAAGCGAACCTGATCGTTCCCCTTCCCCGTCGCGCCGTGCGCAATGGCGTCCGCTTTTTTGAGCCGCGCGATTTCGACCATGCGTTTGGCGATGAGCGGGCGTGCAATGCTGGTGCCGAGAAAATACTGGCCTTCGTAAATCGCGCCGGCTTGAAACATCGGGAAAATAAAATTGCGCGCGAATTCCTCCTGCAGATTGTCGATGTAACACTTGGAGGCGCCGGTGCGGAGTGCCTTTGCTTCCAACCCGTCGAGTTCGTCTTCCTGACCGATGTCAGCGCAAAAGGCGATGATCTCAGCCTGATAATTTTCCTTGAGCCAGCGAAGAATGACTGAGGTGTCGAGCCCACCGGAATAGGCGAGAACAATCTTCATGATAATAAATGCGACGGTGTCTCACTGTCGAACATTTCGCTATCAAAAACTTCGGCGGTCATCCGCCTTCGCCAAGGCTACGGCGCGATAAATAGACCGCCGCTACCAATCAATCGCCGAAAGAAATTTCGACGTCACGCGCGGTTTGCACCATTTCGCCATTGGGCGGAACCAGCCGCAAGCGATTGACCGCATCGGCGATCGGGACATGGCGCACCTGATAGTTCTGATAACTGACCATCGATCCGAAATGTCCTTCGTTGGCCAATTGAACGGCCTTCACGCCGAAGCGGGTGCCGAGAATCCGATCGAGCGTGGTGGGCGCGCCGCCGCGTTGCAAATGCCCGAGCACGCAGGAGCGCGTTTCTTTGCCAGTGCGTTGGGCGATCTCTCGCGCTACGATATCGCCCACGCCGCCAAGACGGAATTCGCCGTCTTTACTCGGACGCATTACTTGTTGACCGTTTTTGGGTCGCGCGCCTTCCGCAACGACCACGAGCGAGCCGAGATTGCCCGCCGCATCACGTTTCTTGATCGTGGCCGCAATTTTATCGTAATCAAACGGGATCTCCGGAATCAAAATCATGTCCGCGCCGCCAGCGATCCCGCCATGAAGCGCGATCCAGCCGGCATGGCGCCCCATCACTTCGACAACCATAACACGTTTGTGACTTGTGGCCGTGGTGTGCAATCGATCGAGCGCGTCCATTACAGCCGCGACGGCGGAATCGAATCCGAACGTCATGGCCGTGGCTTCGAGATCATTATCAATCGTTTTGGGGACGCCGATGCAGTTGATGCCCGCTTCCTGTAACTGAAGCGCTGTAGTCATGGAACCGTCGCCGCCGACAATAATCAGCGATTTGATTCTAAGTTGGTTCAAGATCTCGCGAGCCTGCGCGATTATTTCCGCGGGAACGATCGCGCGGTCGCCGGCGCCGACCTTGGCGATGAAGTGTCCACGATTGGTCGTGCCGATGATGGTGCCGCCCAGGGTCATGATTCCATCGGTGCTCTTTCGGTCCAGGACGACGTGATCTCCGGGTGGAAGGAGTCCTTCAAATCCATCACGAAAGCCGATGACTTCCCAGCCAAGTTTCTCGGCGGCGAGCACAACTCCGCGCAGGACGGCGTTAAGTCCCGGGCAATCGCCACCACTGGTTAGGACACCGATGCGTGGCTTCATTTAGTTATGAGGCGATCAAAGCTGCTTATTGGGATCGACAAGACGTCCCGCGGCCGCCCATTGATCATAGAGCTGCCAACCATGTTCGACCAGCCCGGCGCCTTCGCCAAATCGATTCGCGCTACCGAGCAAAACCGCAATAATGTGACGCGGGAAAACGCTGGTGTATTGGCCCTGCTTGACCACTTCGGATTCCCGGTTGGCGGAAAGAATCAGGCATTCTCCCGCCCGAGCTGTCCGGCCCGTTTTCACGCCGTCGATGCCGTGCGTCCCCAAAAGTTCATTTGTGTTGCGCAAGAGATAACTCAGCGTGCGTTTGCCGCGCTGAAAAGAGATTTGCCGCTCCTTCTGCGAAACATAGAAACGGAAGCCGGCCTTGTTCATCGCGTAGCGAGCCAGGCGCGCCATGTCCTCGGCGGTTGAGAATGGTCTTGGTTTTACGTTCTCATCGATGCCATGCGGATTTACGAAACGGGTTCGTTCCATTTTCAGTTGTTTGGCCAACGCATTCATCTGGCTGACGAAGGCGATCTCGGGTGTAACTTTCGAGGCGGCAGTGGCGGGAACGAGTGATTCAAGCGTCGACCCAACATGATATGCCAGAGTATAGGCCGCGATGTTGTCGGATTGGACGAGCGCGGCATAGAGCAGATCGCGAAGGGCAATTGCATCGCCGGGTTGAAATCCGATGTTGTTCTCGCCCGTGCCGGCAAAGGCCTCGGGCGGAATCGTGACGACTTGGTTGAGATTGCCCGATTTGTGTTCCGCCCAATCGAGCACCACCACCGCCGTGGCGATCTTGGTCAGACTGCCCACTTGGCGTTTTTGCCGCGCGTCCTGTTCTTGCAGAACGTAACCAGTCTGCGAATCGATGACGATGAATGCCTGTGCGGCCGCGGCCAAACGGATGCCGCTCGCAAGCATGACGAGCGCGGCAATGGCGATGAAAATTCGGCGGAAGACAATCACGGTGCGCTGAACCGCAGCACGTTAATCGGCGCGTTCCGATTGGCAACTTCAATCAGGCAGCGTTCGCCTGCGCCGTCGTGGTCGCAAATTATTGCAAGCTTATCTGGGCGCGCTCGGCGTAGTGATGGGGGTTGGTACTGAGGGTCAGGTAGATTCGCTCGGCCGCGTTACGAAGATCGAAGTGCGTCGCTTTTCCGAGACCACTGGCGCGGACCGTCCCAAGCTTGCCTTGGTAACCACTGCCGCCAGCCATGTCGAATTCGTAAACGACCAAGCCTCTCCTAACGTTGGTCACTCTCACATGCAAAGCGAGAAACGAGCGGCCCGCGCCGAGATTTCCGAAGAAGAACCGCGCGAGCGGACTCCCGCCATCCACAGCCGTAAAATTGCCTTCCACCAGCCAACCGACTCTGGGCGATTCGTTATCTTTGAGAATTCGCGCCGGAGCGATTCTTTCCAGCTCCTGCTTCAAATCTTCCGCGAACTCAACCGGAGTAAGCGCCTTGCGAATGGGCATTTCGCCGTCTGAAGCTGCCTCATCGCCTTGGAAAACGGCGGTGTCGATGCAGAAAGGACGGATGTAGATGGCAATCGGGTTGCTGGCGCCGACGCCACAATTTGTGATCATGTGCACGCCCTTCGAGGCAAAATCTTTTGCGTCGATTGCTGCCGAGGCCTGGGCGCCCGGTGTGGCCACATAGGTCCTGGTGACATGCATGTCCGCACAGGAGCAAAGCAGGATGCTGAAAACAGTTCCGATCAAAGGTTTCATATTTATAGGTAGTGCCGACGGCCACCTGCCCCATTTTACGAGGCAAGAGACGAATCGTTTTTGCTTTGTAATGCAACTCTCGTGCCGTTCAGAAGAGAAAAAACGCAACATCTGGGCAACCTCGGCCGCTCAGCTTGGTTTCTGAGGCGCCCGTGAATAGCTCACCAGCATTCGCATCACAAAGTAAATGATCAGTGCCGAGGGCACCGCTAAAAACAACGAGCCGATAAGTGTAGGCCAAATGACTCCGACGAAAATTTTCCAGTGCAGATAATTGTGCATCGAGATATGCGCAAACCGGATTCTCTGTGGTCGGGCATGATGCAGGGCCAGGTAGCCAATTTTGTATTCCCACCAATAAATCGCCGGCATGAACGGCAGAATGACGTCATGCAAGGTCACTGCGATTGCCGCCGCGATTTTATTACATCGACACGCCCATGCCGCCGCAATGGAAAGCAATGTTTTCATGCTCCAAAGCGGCGTGAAGCCAAAAAAAATCCCGATGGCCGAGCCGAGTGCAATCGAGTGCGGTGTGTCCGCAATCGCCATCAGCGTCATGTGATGCTCGGTTAGCCAGCGCTTGAGCCGTGCGAGTGGGCCGGGTAATCGCGGTCCGTAACCTGTCTCTGCCCTCGGTGGCAAATCCTGCACGGAGGAATTGTAATCTAAAACAACTCCGGTGTCTGCGGAAGCGGGGCGACGTATTGTCTGAGAGCAACGCGCAACCGCGATGCCGCCCGCGGCGCATAATCGAGATTGTTGTTGTTAAAAACGACGTGCACCTCCTTTGCCTCTTTAGCGAGCTTGTGCGTTCGATCGGCAACATCGTCGATCTCCTGATCCGAATAATCGTAATCGAAACGCGCGGCCACCGTCTTGCCTTTGAGGTAAGCTTCTGGATTGCGCCCGTGCAGACGCAAATAAGCCACGCGCGAATTCGTGATTTCATCCAAGTCTGTGGGCATGATCGTAAAATGCTCGGCCGCAGGAGCATCGACATTCACAAAAATCGCGTCATGCTTTCTCAGAAAATCGATTGTCGATCTTAGCTGTTCGTCCACGGCCCAGTTACGATTTCGAAATTCAATCGCGAGCCGATAATCGCGCAGCAAGTCGATCAAAGGTTCAAGTTCGCTGAGCTCATGTTTTCGTGGAGAAAATGCCGGCGAAAGTTGCAAAAGCAGCACGCCCAATTTGCCCGCGTCGCGCAAGATCGACATCGATCGAAGAAAAATTTTCATCAACGCCTCCTTAAGCGCGGGAGCGACTCTTAGTTTTCCTTTCGCGTCAGTCACCGCGCGTCGTTGTAAATCCGGCGGCAACAACTTTGCCGGCGTCGAATGAAACGAGAAAAGCTGATGCAATTTCACATCAAACGTAAACGCGTCTGGTGTGCTCGCACACCAGCGCTCCACCATGCGAACATCGGGCGCTGCGTAGAACGTCGAATTGACTTCCACCATTTCGAAATGTTGCGCGTACCAACCGAGCCGCTCATGCGCGCGCATTCCTTTCGGATACCAGCGTGCAACAAAACCGGGATCCGACCAACTGGCCGTGCCGACCAGAATTTTCCCGAGACGCGATTGATGCGGAGTTTTTTCTGCCACGAGAAACAGGAGACGCGACTCCTGCCGAAAGCAAACAGTGTGAGAGCGAGAATTTGGTTGCGGGGGCGAGATTTGAACTCGCGATCCGGCAGCTGCCGGATTATGAGCCACTTCGACGCAAACCCGTGATCGAATAAAAGCCTTTGCCGCGTCCTTGTCGTTTCAGTTGATTTTCTAGCTCTCGTGCGTCGGTCAATGGGAGCTCTTGACTCTGCCAAACTAATGACCAAGGGCCTTTAGATTTCGTCCAGCGGGATTTACCGGAATTATGTTGCTCAATTCGTCGGGCAAGATCGTTGGTAAGGCCAACATAAGATCTGCCTGCATGATTCTGTAGAACGTAAACGCGATAATCCGATACCACCGGAGAAAATTGGTTGCGGGGGCGAGATTTGAACTCGCGACCTTCAGGTTATGAGCCTGACGAGCTACCAGGCTGCTCCACCCCGCGTCCTAATTATGCCGATATGATGCACGGAATCAAATTCAAAAAAGCGATTGCCGATCTGCGTGCGAGGTCGAAAGTCGCACTTGCCGCGGGAGGCGGGCTGCGCAAAATTCACGCCGCTCAATCGGGCGGCAAACAAAATCCAGCGTAGCTCAGTGGTAGAGCGGTCGGCTGTTAACCGATTGGTCGTAGGTTCGAATCCTACCGCTGGAGCCAAAATTTAAGTTCTTCACGACGAAGAGTTTCTCTGGTCGGCCGGACCTTTCGGAGGCCAATGCCAGCGGAAATGCCGCCAGATCGAGTGACGATGAAACAATTCGTGCGTACTCTGCACTGCTCTACGACGACTCCGTAACAGAAAAGATTTGGCGCGTGCATTCTCCTGAACGTGGAGAAAACCGTGCAACTTAAATATAGACTCTACTGTCGACGCGAAGCGGTTAAGGAAGGTCGGAGCATCGGCAAACGCTAACAGCGAAGGGCGGGAGAATCTGATCAGCAGATTTCGTGTCAATCAGCTCCGTCGCGTGACTAGTAAATATCCGATCTGTGGATCGGCCTTTCGATCAATTGACTGGAATGGCGCAATGGCCGCGTTCTGTAGCTCGCGCATCAATTCCGAGATTTTATCCTTCGGCACGACAAGAGCATCGAGCGCTCCGCCGTTCCATTCCTGAACCGCTTCATCCGGCTTGAGGAAATGCGGTTTCTGCAAGTAGAGCAGCATCCCTTCGTAACCTCCTCCTCGGCCGGAAATGACTTCGTAACGCCAATGATGGGCGACAACCTGTTCATTCACCGCGCGGCTGAAAACCTCGAGATGATCGGCGTGGTCACGATAATCGGACAGCATTTTTGCGACAGTATAACCGCCGGTAAACACGATCGAGAAGAGCAGTGCCGCAGCGCTCCATTGCAGGAAAGCTCCAGCAAACCAGCCACAAGATATCGGGCGTTGTCTGACGAAATAGATTGCGAATTCCCCAGCGCATTCGGCCGAAGGACAACACACCGAGTGCGAGGATCAGCAGGCTCCAGGGGGCGAATTTATGCAGCAGGTGCGGGAGATAAAAAAGGACCGGTTCCGGGCGATGGACAGTTTGGCTGAACCGGCCGAGAAATTCCTTCATGACGACCTGCTCATAGAAGCCCGGGACGAACTTGATGCCGCAGATCACCCACACTGAAAACAACGCGAGAGACGCAATCCATGGCCACCAGCCGCACCATGCATTTGCCCCACTCCGTTTCCCGGCGAGCCATTGAAAGAACACGATGCCTGGAAGCAAAAACGCGAAGACGATCGGCCCTTTGATGAACATGGAAGTGGTGAGCAGGGCCAACATTTGCCATTGCTCGCGCGGCTGCCACGACTCGCGGGAGCGAATTTTTTGCCAGATCAAGAGTCCCAGCAAAAAGATCACCAACGCGAGCGGCATGTCCGTGCGCACCAACGTCGCAAGGCGCACACTGAGTAGATTCAGGCCAAAGGCACCCAAGGCGATCAAGGCTGCGGCCGCTCCGTAAGCGGCAATCGCCGCGCGGAACAAGATGGTCGCCAGTACCACTGCCGTCAGGAACGAAGGAAGCCGCCACGCAATATCCCACGACCGCGTGATCGCGAAGGTCGCAGCTGAAGCCCAACCAACGAGCGGCGGTTTTTGCGCGATCCTTTCATGCGGGGTCCGCTGAAAGAACCAGTGGCCTTCCTTGATCATCTCGAACGAAGTAAACGCCTGCTGCGCCTGGTCGTAATCGTCCAGCTGCCACGGCAGATTCGTTAGGGCAAAGAAGCAGAGGATGACCGCGCTCATCACCCAAACTGTGCGCCGACTCTCCAGAAAATTTTCTGCCCATGACGCATCCGTGCTCATTCGATGATCTCGTGAACCGCTGATTGCTAGTTACCAGTGCGCCACTACATTCGCGAGACTAAAGCTCACGCAGCAGAAATCGGCTTCCTAAACATGTGTGGAATTGCAGGGTTCACTCAGCTCCATGAGCAATCCGCTGATGTCGCAGAATTGATCCGGCGCATGACGGCTCCGCTAACGATGCGTGGGCCAGACGGTGAAGGGTTCCACGTCGCGCCCGGGATCGCGCTCGGTCATCGGCGACTAAGTATCATCGATCTCACGGGCGGCGCACAGCCGATGCGCAGCAACGACGGGCGCTATTACATCGTCTATAATGGCGAGGTTTATAATTACCTCGAACTTCGCGCGGAACTCGAACGGCGCGGATGCGTTTTCCACACGCAATCGGATACCGAAGTGTTGCTAAATCAGTTCGTGCTCGACGGTGTCGAGGCCCTGCAGCTTTGCAACGGGATGTTCGCGGTCGCGATTTGGGACCGTGATGAGGAACGGTTGTTCCTGGCGCGCGATCGCCTCGGCATCAAACCGCTCTACTATTGCGTGCGCGGTCGCGAGCTGATCTTTGCCTCGGAACTTAAAGCGC
>WNFO01002388.1_pt1 | contig 22529 bp, 22 predicted proteins | sample 5400251 | NCBI WGS metagenome assembly WNFO01 (sample SAMN13153354, study PRJNA577476) | soil metagenome | isolation source: 100 cm saprolite under Madrone tree | place: USA:California | collected 2016-06-14
TCCCTCAACTTCATTGCGCCTTACGCCGGGTGCGCGATGGGCGAGTACTTCATGGACCAGGGCAAGGACGCGCTTTGCTGCTACGACGACCTGACGAAGCAGGCGTGGGCGTATCGCGAGGTGTCTGCCACCCTTCGCCGGCCCCCTGGTCGCGAGGCTTACCCCGGCGACGTCTTCTATCTCCACTCACGACTGCTCGAGCGCGCCGCGAAGATGAACAAGGCCCACGGCGGCGGCTCGCTGACGGCGCTGCCCGTCATCGAAACGCAGGCCAACGACGTTTCCGCGTTCATCCCGACCAACGTGATCTCGATCACCGACGGCCAGATCTATCTGCAGTCGGACCTGTTCAACGCCGGCCAGCGTCCCGCCCTCAATGTCGGCATCAGCGTTTCGCGCGTCGGCGGCGATGCGCAGACGAAAGCGATGCGTCAGGTTGCCGGTCAGCTGCGCCTCGACTTGGCGCAGTATCGCGAGCTCGCCGCCTTCGCTCAGTTCGCGTCCGACCTTGACACCGCCACACGCAACCAGCTCGAGCGCGGAGCGCGGTTGACTGAGCTCCTGAAACAGGACAAGTACGAGCCCGTGCCGCTCGCCGAGCAGGTTGCCGTGCTATACGCCGGCACGCAGGGCCACATCGACAAGGTGCCAACCGCTCGGGTCGGGGAGTGGGAGGCGGCGTTCGTGCGCTTCATGCGCAGCGAACGGCCGGGCGTGCTGGAGGCGATCGACAAGCAGAAAGCGCTGGACGATCCGTTGTTCGAGCGCTTGAAGGCCGCGATCTCGACCTTCAACCACCAGTTCGGGGTGGAGGGTTATGGCGACGTGCCTGACCCGGCGCCGGCTGCCAGCGTGAGTCCCCCCACCCGGCCTGCGGCCGACCTCCCCGCGAGCGGGGAGGCGAAACCAAAGGCTCCTCGGAAGAAGGCATCTAAATAATTGCCCGCATACCGCGACATCGTCCGCCGGATCGACAGCATCAAGAACACGCAGAAGATCACCAAAGCGATGCAGGTGGTCGCCGCGACGAGGCTGCGCCGCGCGCAGGCCGCGGTCCAGGCCACGCGGCCATATGCGGAGAAGATGCTCGAGGTGCTGCAGACCGCCGGCGAGCGGGCCACCGAATACAAGCATCCGTTCCTCGTCCGGCGCGAGGGCACCCGCGCGGTGATGATCCTTGTCACCACCGACAAAGGGCTTGCGGGCGCCGTCAACGTCAACAACATCCGCGCCGGCACGCGCTACATGACCGAGCACTACCCGGACCAGCAGAAGTACGTCACGCTCGGGCGCAAGGGCCGCGACTTCCTGCTGCGTTTTCGTAGGAACGTGATCGCGGACACGAGCGGTCTTCCGGACCGGCCGTCGATCGCGCAGATCCTCTCCGGCGTCGCGGTTGCCCTCGAGGAATACACGAATGGCAACGTCGACGCCGTGTTGCTGTGCTACGCGAAGTGGGTTTCGACGCTCAGGCAAGAGCCGGTGGTCCAGGTCCTCATCCCGGCTGAGATTCCGCAGCGCGAGAAAGACGCCGGCCCACGCGCCGATTACATCTACGAGCCCGACCCGGAGTCGGTTCTCGACGCGCTGCTCCCGCGATACGTGGAGACTCAGGTCTATCAGGCCGTTCTGGAGAACAAGGCCAGCGAGTACTCGGCCAAGATGATCGCCATGCAGAACGCGACCAAGGCCGCGGGCGACTTCATCAATGATTTGACCCTTTTTGCCAACAAGGTCCGCCAGGCGGGCATCACGACCGAGTTGATGGAGATCGTCGGCGGCACCGAAGCTTTGCGCGAAGCCGGCTGAGACTGATAAAGGAGACCCATGGCCGACACAAAGAAGAAGACGCGAGAGGGGCACGTGAGCCAGGTCATCGGCGCGGTCGTGGACGTAGCTTTTCCACCGGGTGAGCAGCCGGAGCTGTTCGAGGCGCTCGAGGTCCACACGCAGCAGGGCAAGACGGTCGTCCTCGAGGTTGCGAGCGCCATCGGGAACAACGTGGTGCGCACCATCGCCATGGACTCGACCGATGGTTTCCGCCGAGGTGACAAGGTGATCGCCACCGGCGGGCCGATCTCGGTGCCGGTCGGCGTCGAGACGCTCGGTCGATTGTTCAATGTCATCGGCGCCCCGATTGACGACGAGCCCGCTCCAGAAGGCGTGACCCGTTGGCCGATCCACCGACCGGCGCCGCCTGTTTCCGAGCAGCAGGCGAAGGTGGAAGTCCTCGAGACCGGGATCAAGGTCATCGACCTCATATGCACGTTCGCGAAGGGCTCGAAGATCGGGCTGTTCGGCGGCGCCGGCACCGGCAAGACGGTCATCGTCCAGGAGCTGATCCGCAACATTGCCTACCACCACAAAGGACGGTCCGTTTTCGCCGGGGTGGGGGAGAGGACGCGGGAAGGCAACGACATGTATCGAGAGATGGAAGACGCCGGGGTTCTGCCGCAGACGGCGCTCGTGTTCGGCCAGATGAACGAGCCGCCAGGCGCTCGCGCTCGCGTTGGGCTCACTGGACTGACGATGGCCGAGTACTTTCGCGACGAGGAGGGCGCTGACGTCCTCCTGTTCGTCGACAACATCTTCCGTTACCTGCTCGCGGGGTCCGAAGTCTCAGCGCTGCTCGGTCGTATGCCCTCGGCTGTCGGCTACCAGCCGACGCTCGCGACCGAGATGGGTGAGCTGCAGGAGCGCATCACTTCGACCAGCAAGGGATCGATCACATCGGTGCAGGCCGTGTATGTGCCCGCCGACGACTACACCGACCCGGCGATCCAGACGGTGTTCGCCCACCTCGGTGCCACCGTTCGGCTCGAGCGATCCCTGGTCGAGATCGGGATCTATCCCGCCATCGACCCGCTCGGCTCTTCCAGCCGATTCGTCGAGCCGTCGGTCGTTGGCCAGGAGCACTACGACGCGGCCCAGGGCGTTAAGAAGACGATGCAGCGCTACAAGGACCTGCAGGACATTATCGCCATCCTCGGCATGGAAGAGCTGTCCGAGGACGACAAGCAGGCCGTGTCACGCGCTCGCAAGATCCAGCGATTCCTTTCGCAACCGTTCAGCGTCGCGCAGCGTTTCACGGGACGTGAGGGCAAGTACGTGAAGGTCGAAGACACGGTGCGCGGCTTCACCGAGATCCTTGAGGGCAAGCACGACGACCTCCCCGAGCAGGCTTTCTACATGGTGGGCACCATCGAAGAGGCACGGGAGCAGGGCGAGAAGATGAAGAAGGCGACCTGAGGTGAAGTACCCGCTGCGCGTTGTGAGCGTCGAGCGAAGCCTGTTCGAGGGCGACGTCGAGTTCATCATCGCGACTGGGGCGGACGGCGAGCTCGGAGTGCTGGCGCGCCATGCGCCCCTCATGACGGTGCTCAAGCCGGGAGCGCTCCGCATTCAAGAAACGCTCGGCGCGCCAGAGCAGCTGCTGTTCGTGGGCGGCGGCTTCCTCGAAGTTCTGCCTGACCGCGTGACCGTGCTCGCGGACGTGGCCGAGCATGCCGAGGAGATCTCGGTCGAGAGGGCCGAGGAAGCGCGAAAGCGGGCACAGGAGAGGTTGGCCGGCACCCTCACGACCGCGGAGGAGGCCGAGTTCAACCAGGCGCTGGCGATCGCGGAGGCGAGGCTCAGGCTGGCCCGCACCCGCCGGGCCTGATGAAATCGCGCGCGCCTAGTCGCGACTACGCGCTGCGAATAACCGGCGGCTCGCAGCTCGCCGGCGACATTTGCATCAGCGGCTCCAAGAACGCGGCCCTCCCGGAGATGGCCGCGGCGCTCCTCACGTCGGAACCGCTTCGGCTGAGCAACGTTCCCAATGTCTCTGACACCGCGCTGATGGCCGAGATCCTGACCCTTCTGGGCGGCCGCACCGAGGGCGAGAGTTCGATGGTCTTGCGCATGGGACGGGCTCGCGAATCCAGCGTCCCCGATGAGCTGGGGCGGCGGATGCGGGCGACGATCCTCCTCCTTGGCGCCCTTCTAGGCAGGTTCGGACAGGCGCGACTGCCGCGGCCCGGCGGCGACGACATCGGGGCACGCCGTGTCGAGCAGCACCTGCGCGGGCTGCGACAGATGGGCGCCCGCATCGAAGAGACGGCGAAAGAGATCGTCGCGGAATCCGATCGGCTTCACGGGGCACGCATCGTGTTCGACCTGCCGACGGTCACGGGCACCGAGAACATCCTTCTCGCCGCCGTGCTCGCCGAGGGCCGCACCGAGATCTTCAATGCAGCGCGCGAGCCGCACGTACAGGACCTCTGCCTGCTGCTCGGCAAGATGGGCGCACGCATCGAGGGCATCGGCACCGAGCGCCTGGTGGTCGACGGGGTGCGCGAGCTGGGCGGCGCCGAGCATGCGGTCGTCGCCGACTACCTGGAGGCGGGGACCTACGCCATCGCGGTCGCTGCCGCCGGCGGCGAGCTGCGCATCGAATGCAGCCGTCCCGAGGACCTCAACGTGGTGCTGCTCAAGCTCGAGCTGGCGGGCGCGCACGTGCAGACGGGCGATGGTTGGTTTCAGATCGGGCGGCGAGCTCGTACTCGTGTCAAGCCGATCGATATGTCCACATGGACCTACCCCGGTTTCCCCACCGACCTGCAGGCGCAGTACATGGCGCTCATGACGCAGGCCGAGGGCGAAACTGTCATCTCCGAGTACGTCCACGAGAATCGCTTTCAGCACGTCACCCAGCTCGCGAAGATGGGCGCGGGTATCACGGTCGAGGGCCGACTCCATGCGGTCGTCCACGGTCCGTGCCGGCTGCGCGGCACGGAGGTGTCAATTCCCGACATCCGCTCCGGCGCGGCGCTGGTGATCGCGGCGCTATGCGCCGAAGGACAGAGCGTGCTTCGCAACGCCTGGCATGTCGAGCGCGGCTATGAGGACATGGCAGGCAAGCTGGCTTCGGTCGGCGCGCAGATCGAAAAGGTGTCGATCGACTCGGACGGCACCGGTACGGAGCGTACCTACGAGTAGTTGCTCAGCAAGAAGATAGGGATCGACCTGGGCACCTCGACGGTGCTCATCTACGTCAAGGGTGAGGGGATCGTCGTCAACGAGCCGTCGCTGGTCGCGGTCAATCGCGACGGCACGCGGATTCTCGCTGTCGGCCGCCAGGCGTTCGAGATGGTGGGCCGCGCGCCGGACACGATCCAGGTCGTGCGCCCGATGCGAGACGGTGTCATCGCCGACTTCGTCGTCACCGAGGGGATGCTCCACCACTTCATCGGCAAGGTCCAGGGGCGCCAGCGCATCTTCAAGCCCGAGATCATGATCTGCGTGCCGTCGGGCGTAACCTCCGTCGAGCGACGAGCCGTCACCGAGGCGGCCATCTCGGCCGGCGCGCGCCAGGCATGGCTCATCGACGAGCCGCTCGCCGCCGCGATCGGAGCGGGCCTCCCGATTTCCGAGCCGCGCGGCAACGCCATTTGCGACATAGGGGGCGGCACGACGGAGATCGCCGTCATCTCCCTTTCCGGCATGGTCGTTGCCCACTCGATTCGCGTCGGCGGCAACAGGATCGACGACGCGATCGCGACTTATCTCAAGCGCCGGCACAACCTCCTCATCGGTGAGCGAACCGCCGAGGAGGTGAAGATTGCGGTCGGCTCGGCGATCCAGATGAAGGAGCCGCTGCGAACCGAGGTGCGCGGACGCGACATCGTGTCTGGCCTCCCTCGCAACCAGGAAGTGACCTCAAACGACATCGCCGAGGCGATTCAGGAACCGCTCGGACTGATCGTCGGTGCGGTACGAAGCGTGCTCGAGGAAACGCCGCCGGAGCTGGCGGCTGACATTTTCGACCGCGGCCTCGTGCTGTCAGGCGGTGGGTCGCAGCTCCGAGGTATCGATCGTTACCTTTCGATGCACACCGGCATCACGACTGTTGTCGCCGACGACCCGCAGACTTCGGTCGTCCGCGGCACTGGGCTTGCCCTGGAGCACTTCGAGGTGCTGAAGCGGAACCAGTCTTACCTCCGCTAACTCCGTGACAGGCTTGCATGTGGCCGTCGACGGCGTGGGCTTGGCGCGGCCTTGGGCGGGTGTCGGCGTGTACACGAGCCAGATCCTGCGAGCGATGGCCGTGGAGCGTCCCGACTGCCGCTTCACGGTGTACGTGCCGCCAGGTGTGTCCGTAAACGGATCGCCCAGCATTGCCTACAGGGCGTTGCCCGACGTTCCCCTCGTCGGCCGCCACGTGCAGTGGCCGGCACGGCTGCGCCGTCTCAAGCCGGATGTTTTCTTCGGTGCCGTTGGCGCCCTCCCGCTGATGGACGTGGGCTCCCCCTCGGTCATCACCGTCCACGATCTCGCGATATATCGCAATGCCGGGTGGTTTCCACGGCGGCAGCCGCTCAGCACGCGCTGGGTGGTGCCAAGCTCGCTGAGGCGCGCAGATCGAGTGATCGCAGTCTCCACCAACACCGCCCGCGATGCCCAGGACCTCTTCGGAGTCCCGCCTTCTCTGATCTCGGTAATTCCCCACGGCGTATCGCCGGGACTAAGGCCCATGACCACCGACGAGCTCGCGGCCGCCCGCGAGCGCCTCCACCTACCGGAGCGATTCATCCTCTTCGTGGGCACGATCGAGCCGCGCAAGAACCTGCTGACCCTGCTGGACGCGTGGGCGATGATGCGCGACCGGCCCGACCTCGTCATCGTCGGGGGCTGGGGCTGGAACTACGAGCCCATGAAGCAGCGCATCAGCCGGCTGGGCGACCGGGTGCATCACCTCGATGGCCTCGAGCCGGCTCAATTGCCCGCTGTGTACAACCTCGCGCGCGTGCTCGCCCATCCCGCGTGGTACGAAGGGTTCGGTCTGCCCGCGCTCGAAGCGATGGCGTGTGGAACTCCGGTCGTGGTCTCCGACGCCTCGAGCCTCCCCGAGGTGGTCGGCGACGCTGGTTTGGTGGTGACCGCGGGTGACGCGGACGCGTGGCGCAAGGCGCTCGAGAAAATTCTTGGCGACCACGAGCTCGCCGCCGACCTGAGGCGCCGCGGCATCCTGCGTGCGGCGGAGTTCAGCTGGTCGAGGTCTGCCGCGATGACGTGGGAAGTGATCGACGACGCTGTGCAGCGCTAGCCCACCAGCTCGCGAACGACGTTGGCGACGCCGGCGGCGCTGCGATCCCACGTGAATTCCGCTGCGCGAGCCTTCGCGGCTTTGACCAGCAAGGTGCGCACCTTGCGGGCGCCGATCGCGGTCTCGAGGGCTTGCCCTAGCTGAGCTGGATCATTGGGATCGTCGACGTAAAGAACAGCGTCACCGCCCACCTCCGGCAGCGACGACGTGCGCGCGGCGACGACCACCTGGCCGCGAGCCATCGCCTCGAGGACGGGTAGCCCAAATCCCTCATAGAGGCTCGGCACGACCACGGCCCGCGCCTTCTGGTACAGAAGCTCGAGCGTGGGCCGGTCGACCCTGCCGAGGACGCGGCAATGTGAAGAAGACCGCAGCCGGGCCGCGAGCGCCCCATCTCGCTCGGGGCCGGCGACCGCGAGCGTCACGCCGTCCAGCCTTTCGACCGCAGCCAAGGCAGCGATCTGGTTCTTCCGTTTCTCGATGCGCCCGACCTGGAGGACGAAAGATCCATCGAGGCCGAGCTCGGCGAGCTTTGATGGGGGCGCGACCTCACGGTCGACCTGTTCGCCTCCGCCGTGCGGCACGACCCGCACACGGTCCGCAGCCACGCCATAAAGCTCAATGAGGTCAGCTCGCGTCGACTCGGACGACACGATGAGCAGGCGGCAGCGTAGTACTGCCCATCGTGTCGTCAGGCGCAGATACGAGCGTTCGGCCAACGAGTACGCCTCCGGATGTCGCTCGAATGCGAGGTCGTGGACGATGGTGAGGGATTTGCCCGTCCACCCGAGCGGAATTGCGTGTGCGGGCACGAACAGCAGGTCGGGATGCGCCGGCTGCAAGGCGAGCGGCAAACGAACCTGCGACCACAGGCGGGCCATCGGCACGACCATCACGTCCACGCCCAGCCCCGGGCGCGCCCGCGAGGCGTAGAAGAGCCAGCGAAACTCGGGAGCCGCGGCGGGCAGCCGGGAGCCGACCTCGCGGGTGTAGACCTCGGTTCCTGTCGCCACCTCGCGGGTCGCCGGGTTGAAGTCCACGGCGATTGTCTTCATCGCGCGTTGGGTAGTGGAATCAGTGGCGGCACGTGCTTAAGCTAAGGCCCGTGCGCGTTTCGATGCGCAGGGGTACACCGGTAATCGCGCTTGCGGCCGCCGGTTTTCTCCTGGTCCAGATCGGCGATTCGACCGCCGTGCCCGAGGCGTCGGCGGCAATGCTCGAGAAGCAGGCTCCATTTGGGATGGCTGCTGGGACGGACCACGAGTTCTTCCTCACCCATACGCGGGTGATCCCGATCGGCCGCTCGTCGATCAGCGTCCCGATCCTCATGTATCACTACATCCGCCCGGCGCCTTCGATCTACCTCGATCGACTTGGGTACCGGCTCACAGTCACCCCGGACGACTTTCGCGCGCAGATGGATTGGCTGTCCGTCAACGGTAACCACCCGGTCGATTTCAACGATCTACGCGCCTACTTCGGAGGGCTTGCGCCGCTGCCCTCCAAGCCGTTGGTCATCACCTTTGACGACGGTTACAGCGACCTGTATACGACGGCGTACCCGATCCTCAAGACCTACCACTTCAAGGCGGTCGCCTACATCGTCACGAGCTTCGTCGGCCAATCGAGATATGTCACCGGAGAGCAGATCGTCGAGATGGACCAAAACGGGATCCAGATCGCATCGCACACCATCGATCACGCCAACATCGGCGGGGCGTCTCTGGGCTCGGCGACCTACCAGCTGGCCACATCCAAGGCATGGCTGCAGCACTTGATCGGGCATTCGGTCATCGATTTCGCCTACCCCTCCGGAAAATTCAGCTCGTCTGCCGTGTATGCGCTCCAGTCGACTGGATACGACACCGCGGTTACCGAGCTGCCGGGAACGGTTCACAGCCTCGCTGATCGCTACACGTGGACGCGGATCAGGGTCGGCGGGGGCGAGTCGCTGTCCGACTTCATCTACAGCCTCGGTCCCGAGGAGCCCTGGGTTGACGTCACCGCGGTGACCACGCATCAGCCGGCGTAAATAACAGCGGCTGATAATCAGCCCGTGCACGAGACACGGGTACTTGGGGTGCGGGTGGATTGCGTCGACATGGATGCGGCGCTTGCTCGCATCGAAGCCTTCGTCGACGCTGGGGGCCGCCACCTGGTGGCCACCGTGAATCCCGAGTTCGTGATGCGGGCCAATGACGACAAAGAGTTCGCGCGTGTCCTCGAGTCCGCGGCGCTGTGCATTGCCGATGGAAGCGGCATCGTGTGGGCCGCGCGCAGGCAGGGCTGCGACATCGCGGGCCCTGTCACCGGGGTCGACCTCATCCCTCTGCTTGCCGCACTCTGTGAGCGCCGTGCCTTCGGGCTCTACCTGCTCGGAGCTGCTCCAGGTGTGGCGGACGAGCTTGCGCGGCAACTGCAGGAACACAACCCAAGGCTCCAGGTCGCCGCCTACGCGGGATCGGCGGATCCGTCTGCGGACGACGAAACTGTGGCGCGAATCGAAGCCGTCCGGCCCCAGGTGCTGCTGGTCGCATTTGGAGCGCCCAAGCAGGAGCTCTGGATCGACCGCGTGGGCGATCGGTTGAACGGGGTCGCGGTCGCGATCGGCGTCGGGGGCTCTTTCGATTACCTCACCGGACGCGTGCCCCGGGCGCCGATGTGGATGCGCCGCGCGGGGATGGAGTGGCTGTTCAGGCTTGCGCGCCAACCGTGGCGCATCAGGCGCATGGCCGTGCTCCCCGCTTACGCGCTGAAGGTGCTCCGCTCCAGGTCGTAGCCTGTCGCCCCTTTACGATGTGGCGCCATGGCCGCCGAAGGCGTGAACCTGAGCGTCGTCGTACCTTGCTACAACGAGGAGCAGCGGCTGCCCGGCACGATCGAGAAGATCGAGGCCTTTCTCGACAGGCGCGCCGACTCGTACGAGCTCATCCTGGTCGACGACGGCAGCGCCGATGGGACGCGCAAGGTGATGGACGAGGCCGCCGCGCGGCACAGGGCGGTTCGCATCCAAGCGCTGCCCGCCAACCGGGGCAAAGGCCGCGCATTGGCCGAAGGCGTGAAGGTCTCTCGCGGCACGAACGTGCTCGTAACCGATGCCGACCTTTCCACTCCAATCGATGAGCTCCCAAAGCTCGAGGCTCAGCTGGCGGCCGGCGCCGGCGTGGCGATCGCGTCACGCGCGATCAAGGGCTCGCGCGTCGAGCTCTCGCAGCCTGTCTACCGCGTCCTCATGGGCAAGGCCTTCAACCTCATAGTCCAGGCCGTCCTGCTGCCGGGCATCTGGGATACGCAATGCGGTTTCAAGTTGTTTCGCGGTGACATCGCGCGTGACGTCTTCGCCGGTTTGACGACCGATGGCTTCGGTTACGACCCGGAGGTCCTGTACTTCGCCAAGAAAAAAGGCGTGCGCATCGCCGAAGTGCCGGTCGTCTGGCGGAACTCAGCGCCGACCAAGGTCATGGCTGTGCGTAGCTCGCTGGACATGTTCCGCCACGTCGTGAGCGTGAGGTTTCGCGCGCGACCGTGACCGATGGGGTGCTTGTGGTCCTGCCCACCTATAACGAGCTGCAGAACCTGCAGGCTGTGGTGGCCGGCGTTCGCCGCCTTGGGCACGACGTCTTGATCGTCGACGATGGTTCGCCCGATGGCACCGGCGATCTGGCGGATCGTCTGGCTGCCGCTGATAACGGGGTGCGGGTCTTGCACCGGGCGCGCAAGCTTGGGCTGGGCAGTGCGTACGAAGACGCGTTCCGGATCGGGTTGAAAGATGGCGCGCAGCTCTTGGTGGAGATGGACGCCGACGGTTCGCACCTTCCGAAAGACCTGGATGCGATCGTGGAGGGCGCTCGGCGGTCGGGAGGGCTTGCGGTCGGCTCCCGCTACATCTCGGGCGGTTCGATCGAAGGGTGGCCCTTCCAGCGTTGGCTTCTTTCGTGGGGCGCCAACGTCTACTGCCGCATCCTCCTCGGCTTGCCGACGCATGACTGCACCTCGGGCTACCGGTGCTACACGAGAAATCTCCTCGAGCACATCGGGCTCGACAATGTGGTGTCGCAGGGTTACTCGTTTCAGATCGAGATGGTCTGGCGGGCAAAGCAGCTGGGATACGCCGTCGTCGAGGTGCCGATCAGATTCGAGGACCGCGTCGCCGGCGCGTCAAAGGTCTCGAGAGGGGAGGTCCGGCGCGCTTTGTGGACGGTGCTGCGCCTGAGTATGGGTCGATGGAAGCGGTAAGTCCCGCCCCGGCCGTCCGAGTTGCGGTCTCCCCGCCTGGCCGGGATTGGACGCTGCCGCTTGTCATGGGGCTGGTGCTCGCGATCGTGACCGCGGTGCCGTACCTGTACGCCTATATCGTCCAGCCCCACGACCAGGTGTTCATGGGCTTCTTCTACCTGGGCGACGACGCGAACACGTATCTGGCCAAGATGCGCCAGGGCTGGGAGGGTGCGTGGTCGTGGCAAAACCGGTACACGACCGAGGCCAGCCCATCCGCATATCTGTTCATGTTCTGGATCCTGCTCGGCCACATCGCCGCGATCCTTCAGGTGCCGCTGATCGCCGTGTTCCACGGCGCCCGCATCGCGGCGGCGTTCGCGTTGATGGGCGCGGCGTGGCTCTTCATCGCGCACTTCATCGAGGACCGACAGGCGCGCCGGTTCGCGTTCTTCTTCGTCGCGATCGGGTTGGGGATGGGATACGTGATCCAGGCGCTCGGTCACCCCGTCATCTTTGGCAACCGCACCGACACGCTGGATTGGCGGATGCCCGAGCTCACCGCCTTCTACTCGGTGCTCGCGCTGCCGCATTTCGCGTGGTCGGGCGTGTTCGCGGGCCTGGGCGTCGCCCTCACGCTCAAGGCCATCCAGCGAGGCAGCCTCGTCCTGGGCGCGCTCGCGGGTCTGGCATGGCTGGGTCAGGCCTCGATCCACCCGCAGATGCCGATCTTGATGGGCGGCGCCACCGCCGTCGCGCTGTTCTTGAGGCCCGCGCCTCCGCGCGGATGGATGGCCGCGACGCTGGCCTTTGCGATCCCCGCGCCCTACATCCTTTATTCGTACTTCGCGTTCGTGGGCAACCCCGAGGTTCAGCGCTGGACGTTCCATTCGAAGAACGCGCTGCCACCGGAGACGGTGAGCCTGGTTTTCGCCCTCGCGCCTCAGCTGCTGCTCGCGTTGTTCGGCATCCCAGGGGCCATCCGGCGTCACACCCGCGAGGACGTTTTCCTCCTGGCCTGGCTCATCCTGCTGGCCGCCATCCTTTATCTACCCAACCCGGCCGGCGACCTCCGCCGCCGTTTCCTCGACGCACTCTATCTCCCGCTTGGAGTGCTGGGAGCGCGAGGCATGTACGAGCTGATCCTGCCCCGGCTGCGGAGCGTGCGGGCGCGCGCCCTCGTGCCTTTCTCGTACGTGGCGTTCGCTTCGGTCGGCAGCGCGTTCCTGGTCCTGGCGCCGCTGGCTGTGGCCGCCCAACCGCAGTACTCGGTCAGCCGGGCGGAGTTCGACGGGCTGACGTGGTTGGGGAGCCATCCAGCGGGCATCGTCCTGTCGATGCCGGGCGTCGGCCTCTACGTCCCCGCTTACAGCGCCGACACCGTTTATGTCGGCCATTACGACGAGACGTTCGACTACTACACGAAGACGCAAAACGCGCTCGACCTGCTCACAGGCAAATCCGACCTCGCCGATTTCGTGCACACCGATCGCATCCGCTATGTGATCTGGACCGCCGACCTGCCGTCGCCGCCGCCGGACACCATCGGGCCGGCTGTATACGACACGCCGAACTTCAAAATTTGGGAGATCTATTAACGAGTCTTCCTGACGTAGATGACGGCGACCGAGTCCTGGTACACGAGCGTCCAATCCGGTTGCGTAGCCAGCACGTTCGCCAACGCTTCACCGCGGTTGTAGACGATGTAGTCCACGCCGTTCCTGTCCAGCACCGACTTCGAGTCCGGCCGCAGCGTCTGGACGTCCTGGTACTCGTTGAGGAGGTCATCGCCCATCAGCGCGGCCTCGCCGAAGATGAAGACCCGGCGGTTGGCCTGGGGGTAGAACCGGTAGACGAGATAGCCGCCCCAGCCGTACTGGTTGTACATCCTGGTGCCGACTTCGGGATGCGCCACCAGCCAGTCCGCGGCGCCGACCGGATAGGTGGTGTCGGTGAGCATCGACTGGTGGCTCGGGCTTGTCTCGGTGGCGATGTGGGCCACGGTGGCCAGCGCGATCACGATCAAAGCGATTGCGGTGGCCACCGCGAACATTGGCTGTGTCGGAAGCTGCAGCTTCCAGCCTCGAGCTTTCGAGATTTCCTTCCAGGCCTCTGAGTACGTGTTGATGAGCACGGGTGTGGTGGCGGCTATGAACAGCGCGACGTTGCGGACCGATTGGAGGGCGAGCGCGACCGCGACCACCGAAAGGAGCAGGTCGTACAGAGTCGGCCGCTTCAGGGCGAAGCCGACGATCAAGAGCAGCACCATCCCCTCGAAGGGGTGCAGGTAGGGCTGGTGGAAGTCCGGCGAGAACCATTCGACGATCAGCCGCTCCTGGGCCATGCTTGCCACCGTCTGGAAGGGATAGAGGTAGAGGTTGAAGCCGTGCGGGGTGGCGAGCACGGCGACGGCGGAGGCGGCGGTGACGATCGCCAGCAGCCGCGCATGCGCGCGGTGGGCGGGGTTCGACGGCTCCCACACCCATCCCACCAGCTCCGCCACCAGGGCCACGCCGAGCCAAACGAACCCGATCACCCAACCGCCGTGTAGGTTCGCCCACAACGCCATCACGAGCGGGAAGAACTGGAGAGCGCGGCTGCGGCCGCTCAGGTATCCCTGGAGCCAGTACAGCTCCAGGCAGGTGAGAGCGAAAGTGATCATCTGCGCACGGGGACCCCAGATCGGCGCGCCCGCGATCGCCCCGAGCGCAAGCCCCAGGCCGGCGATGACGAAGGGCTGCCGGCGGACCTGCCGGTACATGACGTAGAAGCCGGCATAGGTGACCGCGCCAAAGGCGAGCCCGATCCCGAGGGCCCCCGTCTTCGAGTAGACGAGCCACATCAGCATCTCGGTGAGGTACTCGTGGTCGGTCCAGACGTGGCTCGGAACCGTGTACGTAAAGATGTCATTGGAGGGCAGGTGGCCGTTCTCGACCATCCAGCGTCCAATCCGTATGTGCCACCAGAAGTCGGGGTCGAGGATCGCGCCGACGAAGAGGGCGGGGATGACGATCATCACGCCGCCCAGAAGCAGCGTGCGCGCAGTCAGACGATCAGCCAATCGCGTCAGCTTCGGGTCCTGAGCGGGTTGGGCACGTAGCGCGGCACAGCCCGGGCATAGGCGGGGTACTCGCCTGGGAACGCCCGCGAAAGCACGCCCTCCTCCCACCGGATGCGCAAGAGCTCGCAGACGATGAAGTAGCCGATGGCGAGCCCGCCCAGCCACCCGGCCGTGGCGAGATTGATCCCGATCGCCGTGACCACCTCGCCGAGGTACACGGGGTGGCGGCTCAGCGAGTAGGGTCCACCGGTCACCAGGCGGCGCGCCTCGGGGATGATCGAGAACGAGCGCCGTAGGTAGGCAAGGCCCCAGACCGAGTAGGCCAGGCCGATGGTGGCGATGATGTCCGCCGGCAGGACGAGCCCTTCTCGCCGCCCGCCGCCGGGCAAGAAGCTGGCCGCGATGGCGGAGAAGGTGCCCGTGAAAGCGATGAAGACGACGCCAAGGCGGTGGTCGGTGCCGCGCTTGGGCAGCCGCACGCTGTAGAGGATCACCAGCATCGTGAAGTAGGCGAGCGCGAGGCACTGCTGGAGGAGGAAAAGGTAGTCGTCCGGCTTGTGCAGCGAGCTCAGCCCGCCCCACACGAAGAGGAGCTGGCGGGCGAGGAAGATGCTGAAGAAAAGGGCTGGAAAGAGGCGGCTGAAGACCAGGTCGCGCCAGTAGGACGCATCGCGTTTGGTTACCTCGGGTTCGACGTCGGTAGCCTCCATTTCCGGGCGAAAGGTATCAGGGCGAACGTGCCGGGACCCCTGAAAAGTCATCCGGCAACACTTTTTTGCCTAATGAATTGACCTCTCCGGGACGCCCGAGTAGGATCACGGCCCGCGGTCGATCGCAGGGCCGCAAGAATCCAACCAGCGTCCCGTCATTCGGGTTGACAGTCTGTAGTTCAGGAAAAAGGAGGTGAATCGCAGATGTTGAGCCTTTACTGGAAACTTCGCAGCCTTACGTCTCGTCAGGAAGGGCAGGGTATGGTTGAGTACGCCCTGATCCTCGTGCTCGTTTCAATCGTGGTCATCGTCATCCTTCTTACGATGGGCAACCAGATCAAGAACGTGTTCTCGAACGTCGTAGCCGCACTCGGCTAACGAGAACCAAACGTAGTAGCACCGCTACAATGCAGGCGTTTCCAGGAATCAGTGATCCGGAGGTGACTTAGTTTTGGCCGTCGCATCAGCTCCAGCAAGACCTCGACCAGGTGGAGGTCGGTTCCTCATCATCATCGGTTTACTTCTCGCTATCCTCGCGGGCGCCGGCGTGTTCCTTCTTGGCAACTTCGGCGGCGGTGGCGGCGCGATCGGCGGCGGCCCCAACGAGACTGTAGTCGTGGCCGCGCAGTCGATCCCGATCCGGCATCAGATGAATGACGCCGACCTGACGACGACAAAGATCTCCGGCACCTTGCAGAACACGTATACCAAGCCGGGTGACGTCAAGGGTCTGATTTCAGAGATCCAGATCTCCAAGGGCGCGTTGATCACGTCTGACATGCTGGCCAGGGACGCCGGCCTCATCCCGGCCGGATCCGCCCCGGCGTACCTCCCGCTCGCCAGCGGCTACGTCGCCATGACCATCCCAACGGGTGAGCAGCAGGGCGTCGCCGGCCACATCACGCTCGGCGACTACATCACCGTGATCGCATCAGCCAGCCTGACCGTCTTCTCGACCACCGGCGCTGCGGCCGGGCCGGCGAAGGTCGTGAGCAAGACGGTGTTCACGAACGTCCACATCATCGGGCTCGGCCCGGCCAGCGCCAACGTGCAGCCGGCCGGATCGGCGGGGGCAGCCGGAGGCGCCCAGGGCGCCACCACCGGTATCACCTCGAGCCTGACCATCGAGGTCACGCAGTGTGATGCGGAGTTCTTCACCTGGTTCCTTGGGAACACGACGGTGCGCTACACGCTGGAGTCGTTCAACGACTACCTGAAGCAGCCACCCAGCGCTCCGGACCCAACGTGCCCGACGGTTGGCACTGCACAGGGCGTGAGCAACAAAGAGGTCGAAGCCAGGTACCATTTCACGACTTTGTGACAGCGCTGGATAGGCGCTAGTTGAATGGGTCTTCTCGACAGGGTTAAGCAAAACCAGACAGGGGTGCCGGCGCCGGTCGCGCCGGCAACCAACGGGCCGGCCACGTCAGCGCCCGCTGCCGCTTATGCGGCGGCCACTTCCATCCCGATCGCACGGCCGGCGCCCGCGCCGGTGGAGGCGGGACCCTCGCTGTCCAGCTTGGCCGCGCGGTCCGCCATCGCCGCCGGCGGCGAGATGACGCCGGCCTTCACGGCGGCCAAGGTCCAGATCCACTCCAAGCTCATCGAGAAGTTCGCCGACCAGATCGACTCGAGCAACAAGGCCGGCGTGCGGGAAAAGATCGTCGAGCTCGCGGACGAGTACTTCCGAGCCACGGCCATGACGATGACCAAGGCCGATAAGGAAAGGCTCGTCGAGTCGGTGCTGGACGACGTGCTGGGGTTGGGTCCTCTCGAAGCTCTGCTCGCCGACCCGAGCATCACCGAAATCATGGCCAACCATCCGAAGCAGATCTACGTCGAGAAAAGCGGGGAGCCAACTTTGTCGGCCGTCACGTTCGAGTCTGAAAGGCAGATGCGACAGGTAATCGACCGCATCGTCAGCCTTGTCGGGCGCCGCGTGGACGAGTCGACCCCGATTTGTGACGCGCGACTCAAAGACGGCTCCCGTGTCAACGTCGTCATCCCGCCGATCGCGCTCAAGGGGCCGTGCCTGACGATCCGAAAGTTCGCCAAGGAGAAGTGGGGACCGGCTGACGTCGTCAACCGCTTCCGCTCTTCGAGCCCTGAGGTCATGACCTTCCTGCGTTCGTGCGTACGAGCGCGGTTGAACATCCTGGTCTCCGGCGGTACCGGCTCCGGCAAGACCACGCTGCTCAACATCCTGTCGTCGTTCATCCCGGAGACCGAGCGCCTCATCACGTGCGAGGATGCCGCCGAGCTTCAGCTCCAGCAGCCGCACTGGATCCAGCTCGAGTCGCGGCCGCCCAACGTCGAGGGCAAGGGCGCTGTGCCTATTCGCGAGCTCGTCAAGAGCTGCCTTCGTATGCGACCCGATCGCATCATCGTCGGCGAGTGCCGTGGCGGCGAGGCGCTGGACATGCTCCAGGCCATGAACACCGGCCACGATGGCTCGATGTCCACCCTGCACGCCAACAACCCACACGAGTGCCTGGTCCGCCTGGAGACCCTGGTGCTCCAGGCCGGCCAGGACCTGCCATCTCGTGCCATACGCGAGACGATCGGCTCCGCCATCCATCTCATCGTCCAGCAGTCCCGGTTGCGTGGCGGCGTGCGCCGCATCGTGAGCGTGGCCGAGGTTCTCGGCATGAAGGACGGCGAGGTGCAGTTCCAGGAGCTCTTCCTGTTCCGTCAGATTGGCGTCAACTCAGAAGGCAAAGCGGTCGGCTACCACACGGCGACCGGCCTGATGCCGATGCGCATGGAGCACCTCAGGTCCGAGGGCGAGGACGTCCCAGAATCGCTATTTGTACCCACCCCTCAGCCCCCGCCGGATAAGCTGTACTAACCCTGTAGGAGGTCCCTAAATGTCCCTAGGCGTCGTTTTCGCCCTTTTCGCCTTCGCCGGTGTATTCCTCCTTTTCGTTGGGCTCAACCAGGCGCGGCGAGCTGCGGGAGGCGCCGAGGACTTTCAGGCCCGGCTGGCGGCGTACGGGGTCACGACCGCAGGTGCGACGCAACTCCCGCCGGCAAGCGGCTTCCGTGAAACCCTCAACCGCCTCTTCTCGCCGGCTGCCGAGCGGGTGGGCCGGGGCGACGCCAAGAAAGGCAAGCCGTCGGTGGCCGAGCAGCTTGGCCGTGCCGACCTGAAGCTCCGAACCTCGGAGTACTTCATGATCCAGATCGGCTTCGCGGCGCTGTTCATGCTGATTGGTGCCGTTCGATTCGGATTTCCAGGCGGCATCGTCCAGATCGTCGCGCTTGGAATCGTCGGCTACCTGGTGCCGGGCTTCTACGTGAAGTATCGGATCGGAAAGCGCCTGCGAGCATTCAACGGCCAGCTCGGCGACACGCTGAGCCTGCTCTCGAACGCACTCAAGGCCGGCTACTCGTTCGCTCAGGCGATCGACACTGTTGCCAAGAACGCGGTGCCGCCCATCGCCGAGGAGTTCGCACGTGCGGTACGCGAGATGAACCTCGGCGGCTCACCGGACGAGGCATTGCAGAACATCACCAAGCGCATCGCCAGCGCCGACTTCGACCTCGTGGCGACCGCCTACTCAATCCACCGCACAGTCGGTGGCAACCTCGCCGAGATCCTCGACAACATCGCCTACACGATCCGCGAACGCGTCCGCATCAAGGGCGAGATCGCCACGCTCACCGCGCAGGCGCGCGCCTCGGGAACGCTGATCACGTTCTTGCCGATCGTGCTCGCGACGTTCATGTACTTCGTTACGCCGACCTACTTCCGGCCGATGTTCGAAAACTTCATCGGCTGGATTCTGATCGCGATCGGCGCTTTCATGATCTTCGTCGGCAACCTGATCATCCGTCGCGTGGTCGCGATCGAGGTATGACCTGATGCTTCCAATCCTTGCGCTTGCGGTCGGCCTCGGAATCTTCATCATCTTCCTCGGCATTGCGCGCACGCCGCAGACCAATACGGCGCTGATGGTTCAGCAGCGCCTGCAGGTTTACGGGGGCGAGAAGCCGCTGACCATCGAAGAGGTCGAGCTGCAGAGGCCGTTCAGCGAGCGGTTCCTGCGGCCCTCGATCGAGAAGCTGGGCAGCCTGCTCTCGCGCTCCACGCCGGCGAAGGCGCGGCAAGACCTGATGAACAAGCTGGAGCTGGCGGGCCGGCCCGGCAACCTCACGCCGGAGGACTTCGGTGCGGTGCGCATCGTTTCCGCGGCAGTGTTGGCGGCGGTCGGATTGCTGCTCGGCTTTCTGCTTGCGAATCCGGTCTACCTGGTCGTCTCCCTGGCCGTGGGCGCGATCCTCGGCTACTACGCGCCGGTGATGTGGCTGCAGCAGAAGGTCGACGCGCGCCGTGCCGAGATCCAGAAGGGACTGCCGGACGCAATGGACCTGCTCGTCATCGCGGTCGACGCAGGCCTCGGGTTCGACGCCGCGCTGGCCCGCGTTACAGACAAGTACAAGAACGCGCTGTCGGAGCAGTTCGCCAAGGTCCTACGCGAGGTCAGCCTCGGCCGCCCCCGCCTGGAGGCCATGGACGAGATGGGCCGCAGCAGCGGCGTCGAGGACCTGCACAACTTCATTCAGGCTGTGATCCAGTCGGAGCAGTTCGGCACCGGCATCGGCAAGATCCTGCGCATCCAGGCTGACGAGATGCGCCGCAAGCGCCGCCAGCGGGCCCAGGAGAAAGCCGCGCAGGCGACGCTCAAGATGATGCTGCCGATGGTGGGATGCATCTTCCCGACGCTGTGGATCGTGCTGCTCGGGCCCGCCGCGTTGATCCTGATGCAGCCCAGGTAGCCGGGAGGCAGCTCACGCCTTCAGCCCTGCAGTTCACCGTCCCGCCGTGGGAGCTGGTGATTCGGGCAGTCGTCATCTATGTGGCTTTGCTGGTTGCCTTGAGACTATTCGGCAAGCGCGAGGTCGGCCAGTTCACGTTGTACGACCTCGTCTTCATCCTTCTGGTCGCCAATGCGCTGCAGCCGGCGATCACCGGACCCGACACGTCGGTCGTCGGGGGCATCGTCTTGATCGTGGCGCTGGTCGGAACCAACTACCTCGTCGGCAAGCTCGATAACATGCCTCGGTTCCATCAGCTCTTTTCGCCGGCGCCGGCGGTGATCGTGAAAGACGGCAAGTTCCTCGCTGACGTGATGAACCGCGAGGGGGTCGACCAGGGGGAGGTGGATATGTCGATGCGCGAGCATGGCATCACCGACATGAAGGACGTCCAGCTGGCTGTGCTCGAGGCCGACGGGACGATCTCGATCGTGCCGACAACGGTCACGGTGCAGCGGACGAAGCACCGGATCCGCTACCACCACCGGGCCGGCTGAGCTCTTAACAGCCAGGGTTCCAGCCTCGCGCACTTCGTGATTGACTGGAAAGGTCAGGCGCGTTGGGCTCTGGGGGAGGGAGGGCCCCGCCAAGGGGCTCAGGTTTCGGCGAGGAACTCCACGGCCGCATCCTTGAACTGGCGCGCGGGCACGGCGCCCATGTGGTCACGGCCGACGATCACGACTAGCCGAGCGCCCGGAATCTGGGCCGCAAGCTGAGCCGCGTCGTGGGCGATCTCGTCGCGCTCGCCGACGGCAAGCATGGTCGGCGTCGTGATGGCGGCCAGGCGAGCCGGATCAAATCCTGGGCTGTGACCCAAGCCCTCCATGCACGCCGCCAAAGCCTCGAGGTCGTTGGTCGACCGCGCCGAGGCGAAGCGCTGGAACGAAAGGGCGGATGGGCTTTCGGGCTCGCCTCCTCGCAGCGCCCGCGCGATCTTCTCCGCTTCCCCGACCGCTCCACCCACGCCTAGACCGCCAAGCACCACCCGCAGAATCCGATCCGGAAAATCGACCACCGCCTGGAGCCCGATGCGCGCGCCCATCGAGTACCCGATGTAGCTCGCGGCGGCAATGTGCACCTCGTCGAGCAAGCGCCGCACATCGGCCGTCATCACCCCGAGCGAGTACGCAACCGGGTCATGCGGTTTGTCGCTCGAGCCGTGCCCACGACAGTCGAGGCCGACCACACGATAGCCCGCGCTGACCAACGTCTCCTGCCATCGCGTGCCCACCCAGTTGAGCTGATACTCGGAAGCAAAGCCGTGCACCAGCACCACGGGCGGCCCGTCCTCCGGACCATGGAGCTCGTAATGCAGTCGCACTCCATCGCTGTCGAACTCCATGCGCGCAGCTACGCTACGCCATTCAGGTGAAAGGTCTTCGCGCGGTGCATGAGCGAACGGGCAAGGTCATGGCGGACGAGCTCGAGGTCCCGCTCACGTTCATCGGCCGCGGCATCGGCCTCATGTTTCGCAGAACGCTGGAGCCCGGACGCGGGATGTGGATCAACCCTTGCGAGGGCGGCAGCATCCACATGCTGTTCATGCGATTTGCCATCGACGCCGTGTTCCTGGACAAAAAAGAACGGGTGAAGAAGGTCTTTCCAAAGCTTCCTGCCTGGTATGGGGTGGTGTGGTTCGTTTGGGGAGCCCGGAGCGTGATCGAGCTGCCTGCCGGCTCGACGGCGGGGCTAGGTCTCGTGCCAGGCGACCAGATCCTCATCGGCTGACGCCCAGCGCTTGTAAAGTCCGGCTTGACGCCGCCCGGTAGCCTCGGTACGTGTTCTCGGCATTGTTCGATTTCCTCCTGCCGCCGAGATGCGGCGGCTGCACGCGTGTCGGCGCATGGCTGTGCGAGAGATGCCGCGCGCGAATCAGATACCTGCAGGAGCCGCTCTGTCGCCGCTGCGGCGCCGAGGTCGAGACGCCGCGCGCGGATTGTGGGTGCAGGACGCGTCTGCGTTCTCTGTCGCGGCTGAGATCCGGCGTCGCTTACGAAGGTCCCATCGAGCTCGCGATCCAGAGGTTCAAGTACCGCGGCTGGCGCCGCCTGGCCGAGCCGTTGGCGCTGCTCCTGGTCGAGCGCCTGACGGTCGAAGGCCTTGCGGCAGCGTGGGTGGTTCCGGTCCCTCTTCACAGCGATCGGCTTCGGGTGCGCGGGTTCAACCAATCCGAGCTGCTGGCGCGCCAGGTCACAGCGCGAATGGCGTTGGAGCCATCGCCCGGACGGCTCGTCCGCATACGCGCCACGCCGCCTCAGGTTGGGCATGACCGGCGCTGGCGCCAGAACAACGTCCAGGGGGCGTTCTACTGGCAAGGAGCCGGCCTGGGCGGGCGTTCCATCTTGCTTATCGATGACGTGGCCACGACCGGAGCGACCCTCGAAGCTTGCGCAGCCGCCCTCAAGGCCGGCGGGTCGGGCCCGGTCATCGGAGCGGTAGTGGCCCGCGTAAGCGTATGAACCACCCGGGCCCAAACCGTATAGTTGGGCGGCGTCTGGATCACAGCGGGAGGCTGACGAATGGCAGTTCGGATCCCCGGAATCAATATCGATGAGTACTACCAGCAGCTTGGGCCGATCGAGCCGCTGATTCGTGACGACCGTGTAACCGAGATCATGGTCAACGGCAGCGACCACGT
>WNFO01001176.1_pt1 | contig 22521 bp, 23 predicted proteins | sample 5400251 | NCBI WGS metagenome assembly WNFO01 (sample SAMN13153354, study PRJNA577476) | soil metagenome | isolation source: 100 cm saprolite under Madrone tree | place: USA:California | collected 2016-06-14
GCGATATCGAAGTAAACATGACCGGCGGTTATGATCCGACCAGCACATCGGCTGACTCAGGACTCATCAAGGCGCAGGCCGCGACGTACAGGAAATTCGGAATCGATCCGATGCTGTGGCCGCGGAACGCCGGTTCGTATCCCGGCTACGTTTTCACCGGCGAACCGCTCAAACTTGCTGCCGGCCATTTCGGACTCGGACACGGCAGCGGCGCGCACGCGCCGGATGAATATTACGTCATCGAATCCGCGAACCCGAAAATACAGGGATTCGACGGCGCAGTGATGTCGTTCGTCGAATACCTCTACGAACTCGCGAAATAGATCGCCTAGCGGACCAATTTCGCATCGAGATTAATCTGAGCGCCCGCCAGAACGACCGACACCGGGCACGTTTTCTTTGTGTGCTCGGCCTGCTCGCGAAATTTCGCTTCATCGATCCCCGGCACTTCCGCTTCAGTCTTGAGATCGATCGTCGTGATCTTAGGACCGCCGCCGACCATTTCCAGCTTCACGGTCGCGGTTGTGCTGATTCGCTTCGCCGGATGACCTGCCTTTTCAAGATTTGCCGAAAGCGCCATTGAGTAACAGCCCGCTTCGGCCGCGCCGATAAGTTCCTCCGGATTTGTCCCCTTCCCTTCCTCGAAGCGCGATGAAAACGAATAAGGGCCTTCAAACGCGCCGCTCCCGAGTTTCATGGTTCCCTTGCCTTGTTTCAGTGTTCCCTCCCACACCGCCGATCCAGTTCGTGTTGCCATGGTTTCCTCCTTTGATTTTGATTTGTTCGTTTACGTTTCGCCGCGGATGCAAACAAGCGCAACGCGTTTTCCGCCTAACCGAGCCAGTGTACAGGCGCTTGGCACAAGCGCCTCTACAAACTCGCGCCGGTTGCCCCGGCGATATCGCCGAACGCTGCGCTTTGATCTCTCTTTATTTGTGCGTCCGCTAAAGCGCGCTGTTTGCGGCCGAGCCAAATGCCAAGTGCGCACCAACAACCAACTACCGGTACGGCAATATAACTGATCGTACTCAAAGTAAGACCGAATGCCTGCATGCCGCCATAGGACCATGCGCCGAATTGATCGCCGCACCGATACCCGAACGTGTCGATAAAACTTTTGGCTTTGTACTTGTCTTCGCGCCGCAAAACCGTGAACAAGACCTCGCGGGCGGGCCGCATGAACGCGAAAGTGCTTGCGCGACGCGCAACTTGAAACACTGCCAACACAGCGAGCACCGGCACGAGACCCATTGCGGCGAAACCAAATAGGCTAAGCACCGGCATGAATAGCAGCGTCACAGTAACACCGAGGAACTTCATCAGCCGACCAGTGAGAAAAATCTGCAGCAGAAGCGTCAGCGTGTTCACCGACAGGTCGAGCTTGGCGAAAAATGCGGTGCGTGCGGCCTTATCGACAATACCGACTTTGGTCAGTTCAGATTGTTGAAAATACGTCCACGTCGACGTCAGCGTGTAGAGCAAGATAAAGAGAAAGAGCCCAAACAGGTAGGGCGATTTACAAATGTGCGTTACGCCGTCCCAAAACTTGCCCCCGATCGGCTTTTCGGCAGCGGTCGCATCTTCAGCCGATTTTGAATCGTACCGCCGAAATTCAACGGGAAAGAATCGGATACTTTGCGCCGCGATTTCGAGCATGCCGGCGCAGATCAGCAATAACACTCCGGTGCTAACCCTATGAACCAGCGACGCCGTAATGAGCGGTCCGAGCATTCCGCCTAACGAGCCGCCAACCGCGATGAAACCGAAAAGCCGTTTACCTTGCTCATTCGTGAATATGTCCGTCATGAATCCCCAGAAGACCGCCGTGGCGAAGAGATTGAACACGCTGACCCAGACAAAAAAGCATCCATCAACCCACGGTTGCTTTCCCGGAGGCGTGAACTGCATCAGCACGAAGAAAATAACCAGGTTCAGGATGAAAAAGCGGTAGGCGATCGGAATGAATTTCCGACGCGACATACGCGCAACGATCATGGAGAAGAGCGCGTTCGCGACAATCATCGCGACGAGGACGACGGTGAACATCCACCAAAGGTTTTCGAACTGCGTCGCGCCGATGTTATCGCGAATCGGCCGAATCACGTAATAGCCGGCGAGGACAACGAAGAACAAAATGAAACCCAGCCAAAGCGCCCGGACTTCGTTTGGTTTTACGTCGACAATTTTGGAGAAAAGGCGCTTCATATCAAAAGCGCGGTCATCCTGAGCGCGAGCGAAGGATCTCGCCTACTTGCATGACGTTTCCCGCATCTGTGAGGTCCCTCGAATTCGCTCGGGATGACATGGCTGTCATGCTTTTGTCTTCCTCCACGTCGTGAGAACTTCCATCTCGCGCTCGGACGTTAAACCCGCGCGTAGCTTCGATTGTCGATCCTGCGGGAGTGGCTTGAACCAGGCGAGGGTATCGCGCGCCGTTTCGGCGAGCGGCCGGAATGTCAGCCCTTTGCTCAGCGCGCGGTCGATTTTTGCGCGAGCAAGTCCGCTCTCTTTTCCAGTCCAGACCGGCATGTCGGACCACGGCTCAACTTTTTGCCGCGTGAGAAAATCTTCCGTTACCCATGTAAGCGTTGCGTTTGATTTCAGAGCCGCCTTGATTCCATCAAGCATTCCGCCGATGCCCAACGGTTTCGCCGGACCGGTTGCGTTGTAAGTTCCGGTCTCGCGGTTTTCGACCATTCGGATCGTCCATTCAGCGAGATCGCGGCCATCGATGAATTGCACCGGGTCGTCAGGCGAACCCGGTGCGAGAACTTCGCCGCCGCGGTCGATCCGAACCGGCCAATACGTGAAGCGATCAGTCTCGTCGCGCGGGCCGACGATGAGCCCCGGGCGAATGATCAGCGTTTTTCCGGGAAACCATTTCTCCGCTTCTTTTTCGGAGAGCGCTTTGAGCGGACCGTAGGTTTTGTAACCGGACGCCTTCATCGCCTCGAGCGTCTCCTTGTACGGATCTGCGCCTTCGTATTTTTCTGTTGGCGCGGTCTCGTCCGGACCAGTCTTTACCTCGCCGTAAACGGAAATCGTCGAGATGAAGACGTAACGGTCCACGTTGCCTTTAAGAAGCCGCGCCGCGTCGCGCACCCACGCCGGAAGGGTCGTCGGGTTATCGATCACGACGTCCCATTGCCGATCTTTCAGCGCGTCGAGCTTGCCGGTGCGGTCACCGATGAGTTGCTCGACTTCGCCAGGCAATTCGCCGGGGTGCGTTTTGCCGCGGTTGAATGTCGTCACCTCATGTCCGCGACTGAGCGCGTACTGCACCTGATATGGGCCGGTGAATCCAGTCCCGCCCAGAATCAGAATGCGCAGAGGCTTCACAGATTTCTCTGCGAAAAGCGTTGTCGATCTCGCCGTGATCGCAAACGCGGCGCCAGTGCCAGTAGTGAGTTTGATAAATTGGCGACGCGCCATTTTCATATGCCCAGTAGCTTTCTTGTCATTCCGAGCGAAGTCGAGGAATCTCTTGCCGCCTGCCCCTAAACAATTAGAGATGTCTCGACTCCGCTCGACATGACAAATCGACAGGTGAACGGAATAACCCGGCGCGAAGCTGCGCGCCTGATCGGCGCATCGGCGGCGAGTTTGTGTTTGCCGATCAGCACACGGGCGGCAAACGAATCGTCAACGATGCTGATGCGCACCGTTCCATCTTCCGGCGAGAAATTACCTGTAATCGGTTTGGGGACATGGCGCGCGTTTGACGTCGACCTTACGTCGGACAATCGCAGGCAGCTCCAAGAAGTGCTGTCGCTGTTTGTGAAACTTGGCGGACGCGTAATCGACTCATCTCCGATGTATGGCCGTGCCGAGGAGGTGATTGGCGATCTCAGTGCCGCGCTCGGAATTCGAGACAAACTTTTTCTGGCCACCAAGGTCTGGACTCGCGGTAAAGAGAGCGGAATCAAATCGATGGAACGCTCGATGGCGCTCTTGCGCACGAAACGAATCGAGCTGATGCAGGTGCACAATCTTCTGGATGTCCACACTCAGCTGGCGACGTTGCGCGAATGGAAAGAACAAGGCCGCATTCGCTACCTTGGCATCACGCACTACGAGGCGGGGGCTTTTGCCGACGTCGAGAAGATTATGCGCAGTGAGAAGCTCGATTTTGTGCAGATCAATTATTCGCTCATGGAACCCGAGGCCGAAAATCGCATTTTGCCACTGGCGCAGAACCGGGGCATCGCAGTCATCGTCAATCGCCCCTTTGGCGGCGGCGATATTTTCGACCGCGTGCGCTCGAAGCCACTACCTGATTGGGCCGCTGAATTCGATTGTCGAACCTGGGCACAATTTTTCCTGAAATGGATCGTGGCGCATCCTGCTGTGACCTGTGCCATCCCAGCAACGGACAAACCGCGCCACCTGGAAGACAATATGCAAGGCGGAATCGGCCGCTTGCCCGATGCAAACATGCGCCGGCGAATGGCCGAAATGGTATCGTCACTGTAGCGCCGCCGCGTCATTAAACCGCTCCCAAACTGCGCTTTTTCGACCCCCCTCGCGCATTCGGTGGATGTCAAATGAAAAAGTTTACTTTTCCTGAAAGAAAACAGTTGCGGGCTGGGCCGATATGCCGGATAGGACGCGCGCTTTATGCGAAAACTTCTCACCATTACCTTTGCCATCTTGGGATGCTCGGCGTTTTGTCCTCGTCCTGCGTTGGCGCTCGTCTTCTCGGCGCCGAATCCCAAGTTTGTTTACACCGATGTTTCTGGTAAAAAGCAAACCGCCCAAGTCGTGGACAAATATTACCCGAAGAAAATCGTGGCACCCTTTGCGAAGAGCGATACGCAGATCGACCCAAAACTGCGCCGGGCAGCGACCATTGCCGAAGAACGCGCCCATGCGCACTCGCTTTCAAAGTGCTGGCATTTTGTTAAGGAAGCGCTCGTTGCTGCGGGCGTGGTGAAATCCCGGCCGCAGACAACGCTGGCGAAACAAGCAGGTCAAGAGCTCGTGAATAATTACGGGTTCAAAAAACTGCCGGTCTCGAATCCTTACGAAGCGCCTGTCGGGTCAGTGCTCGTTTATGGCGCCAAGCGTGCAGCCGGTCATGTCGAAATCCGCACTGAGAGCGGCTTCGTTAGTGATTTTCGCTCGAAGATACCTTCACGCCGGCCGCTGTTGGGCGTTTTCGCCAAGAGTTAGATCGCCTAGTTAGGCAATCGGGGCGAATTGACGCATCGCCCGTGGTACATAGTTTGCGCCATGCGAAAGCTCAATGCCGCAATCCAGTTTGACGGCAAATGGTTTGTTGCTCGCTGTCTCGACTTGCCAGTGACTTCCCAAGGAGAAACGATGGAGATCGCAAAGGCGAATCTAAAGGAAGCAATCGAACTATACATCGAGACTTGGGGCAGTGACGACGTAGAGCGCACGATCGGCGAACCGAAGCTCGCGAAAGTCGAAGTCGCGGTATGAGCAAGCTGCCGGACGTCTCCGGCACAGAACTCGTCAAAGCGCTCCAGAAAGTTGGATTCATTATCCTTCGCCAAAAAGGTAGTCACGTCTCGATGGAAAAAATTGATTCCGCCGGTCAGTGGCGGACGATCGTTCCGATGCACCGTGAGATCGCACGTGGGACACTGCATGATATTCTCAAACAGACGGGGCTCACACGCGACGAACTGCGGAAGGTCTTGTGACCATGAAGTTATCCCGCCCAATTCGCATTGCGATGTGGTCGGGTCCGCGGAACATCTCGACCGCGATGATGCGCGCATGGGGAAATCGGCTGGATACTTTTGTCATCGATGAGCCCTTTTACGCCTATTATCTAAAGGCGACCGGCAAAAAACATCCCGGCGCGGACGAAGCGATCGCAGCCGGCGAAACAGATTGGCGAAAAGTCGTTGCGCAGCTGATCGGGCCGATCCCCAAGGGCGAACAGATTTTTTTTCAGAAACACATGACGCACCACCTTTTGCCGGAAATAGAGCGCGAATGGCTCGGGACAATGACGAACTGTTTCCTTATTCGCGCTCCTCGCGAGGTAATTTCTTCATATATCAAAAAGCTCGAAGACCCCCGGTTGGAGGACCTCGGCTTTATGCAGCAGGCGGAGATTTTTGATTTTGTCTGCGAGCGCGCGAATTCGACTCCACCGGTCGTTGATGCGAAAGACGTGCTCGAAGAGCCTGAACGACTGCTGCGGCTGCTCTGCGACGCGGTAGGCATCAAGTTTAGCAAGTCGATGCTTTCGTGGCCGCCGGGGTTGCGTGAGACCGACGGGATCTGGGCCACGCATTGGTACACTGAGGTGGCAAACACGACATCGTTCCAACCGTATCGGCAGACGCTCCATGAGGTGCCAGAGCGTTTCCACGAAATCTACGAGCGGTGCCGCGAATGCTATGAGCGGCTTTATCAATATCGGCTGCGCTAACAATCATCCACAGATTACGCAGATTTTCACAGGTTGCATTCAAGAGTGATCAACCAGCCGAGATCAACTTTGAAACAATCTGCGGAAATCTGTGTAATCTGTGGACCTAAACAATGTTGCAGAAATTCGACGAACGAAACCGCGACGTAATCGTTAATATCAACGGCCAGCTAGTACATCGCGACAAGGCCGGCATCAGCCCTTTTGATTCAGCGGTGCAGGGCGGCGATGCAGTCTGGGAAGGCTTACGGCTGTACGATCGCCGGATCTTCAAGCTCCACGAACATCTTGACCGGCTGGAGCGTTCGGCACGCGCGTTGTCGTTCACCGAAATTCCGCCGCGAGAGAAAATCATCGAGGAAATCAAACGCACACTTGACTCAAACAAAATGCGTGACGCCGTGCATATTCGCCTCACACTCACGCGCGGCGTGAAAATCACCTCGGGCATGGACCCGCGGCTAAACCAAACCGGGCCGACGTTGATTGTGCTCGCAGAATATAAGCCGCCGGTTTACGCGAAGACGGGTTTGACCTTGATTACGAGCAAAATCCGGCGCCCACCGCCCGAAGTTCTGGACGCGCGAATTCATCACGCGAACCTGTTGAATTCGATTCTGGCAAAGATCGAAGCAAATAACGTCGGTGCGGACGACGCTCTGATGCTGGATACACACGGTTTTGTTGCCGAGACGAACGCGACGCACGTCTTCATTGTGCGGAACGGCGATCTTGCGACCAGCCGGGTTGTTGCGTGTCCTGAGGGAATTACCCGCGCGACAGTGATTGAAATTTGTGCTGCGGAGAAAATTCGTTGCATCGAGACCGACATATCGGTTGTCGATGTTTATGGCGCCCACGAGATGTTTTGCACAGCCACAATGGGCGAACTGGCTGGCGTAACGAAGATCGACACTCGCCAGATCGGCGATGGTAAAGTCGGCCCGATGACGCAACGCCTAAGCGGTCTATACGCTAAGCGCACGGCGACCGAAGGTGTCCAAGTTGTCGAACTCTGAGGCAGCACCGCAACCTGATGTTAGTGCTCGCCCCAGGTTCTTTTTTGAAAAGAAACCCGCCCTGATCCTTTTTCAAACGCTTCGAAGTGGTCCGGGTTTTGCTGATAATATTTTTGGTGATATGCCTCCGCGGGATAGAACTTCATTGCCGGCAGAATTTCAGTTACGACCGGTTTGTCGAATTTTCCGGAGCGCGCCAGCTTCTCCTTTGAAGTCTCGGCGATTTTCTTTTCGTCCGCGTTGCCATAAAAAATCGCGGCGCGATAGCTCGGGCCAATATCGGTGAACTGGCCGTCGGATTGGGTCGGATCAATTTGCCGCCAGTAAATGTCCAGCAGCTCGTCGTACGAAATCTTCGCCGGATCGTAGGTGACCTCGATTGATTCGCGGTATTTTGTTTTTTCCGACGTAACGAGCTCATAAGTAGGATTCGGTTCTGTTCCTCCAGAATAACCGACCGCCGTCTTAATCACGCCTTTTGTTTTGTCGAACGCCGGCTGGATGCACCAAAAACAACCCCCAGCGAAAATTGCCGTTTTTGTCGCGGTAGGAGAAGAACTTTGCGCATCGCCAAGAGTCATAGGAGCGGCAGCGAGAGCTGCGTAGCTGAGCGCGAGAAGAAACGTTCGATTCATGATACCGATCTTAGACATCACGCTAACCGGCACGTTGTGAATAACTCTGTTCTTTTTTGCTTGCCTTCAACAATTGCGGCTGTCATAACCGGGTCGAGCTTAAGTCACAGGCTGATTAACATGACGAGTTCAACCGGAATTTCATCTTCTGTCGTGGCTTGGACGCATCTGGTTTCAAACGGGCAGCCTAATTTCTCCTCAGCGTGCCTGCGGGCGAGGATAGCTTAGCTCACCGCAGGCACGTCTTTTCTCGACTGATCCCGCAGTCGCTGTATTCGCTGACGAATCGGCTCGATCTGGAAAAGATTTTTGGGCGCAAAGCGCCGTTGCACGTCGATCTTGGTTGTGGCGACGGTTCGTTTCTTTGCACACTGGCGCAGCGCCTGCCGGACAGAAATTTTCTTGGGATCGAACGCCTGTCGAGTCGAATCCGCATCTCTGCCCATAAGGCCGCCAGTCTGGATAATGTGCGGCTCTTGCAGATCGAGAGCGCTTATGCTGTACGTCATCTTTTGCCGGCGGGATCAGTGGAAAGGGTTTATCTCCTGTTTCCAGATCCATGGCCAAAACGACGTCACCATCGGCGCCGCGTCGTGACGCCAGATTTCCTGAATTCAGTTCATTCCGCACTTGAGGAAAATGGCGCCATTCATATCGCGACCGATGACCTTGATTACTTTGGAAAAATTAAAGGGATCGCCGGATCAAATCCGGGTTTCGTAATCGGCGACGCTGATCGTGATCTGCCGCCGAGCAAATTTGGGCGGATTTTTCGGCAGAAAGGCGCAACGATTTACTGGTTGGCGCTTCGAAAAATTTCGCCTGTGACATAAGCTTGCGCTTCCCAGCTGTCGCGACGGAAACAGAGTGTCACTGCGCCAGTCTCATTTTGGCGAAAGAGTTTGATGCCGCGCTTCCGCAAATCCTCGGCCCAGTTGTCGCTAATTCGCTCGTGATTGGGGAAATCGCGCGAAGTCGCAATGATTAGCCGCGGGCGCGCCGCGTCAAGGAACGCGTCTGAGCCGGATTCTCCGGAATGATGCTGCCCTTTGATGACAATATCGCTGCGAAGATCTGAATCGCGGACTGTCAGCGCTTGTTCCGTTTTGAGGCCGCTATCCGACATGAACAATATCGACGGCGCCGGCCCGACCAAAACGCGGACAACAAACGCCTGATCGTCAGCGACCGGTGAGCTGAAATTACGCGGCGGAAACAGGACATGCGCAAGGAGATCGCGCGACGGATGGAAACTGTCTCCAGCAGCCAGGGCGTCCGGTCGGATTCCGCGTTCTTGAAACAAACGTTGCAATCGGCGGTGAATAGTTGAGCGATCGGGCGCCGGATTGTCGAGTACACGGACTCGAGGAAAATCGTCCAGCAACTGTGCCGTTCCACCCAGGTGAAGAGCATCGCCATGCGTGAGGAGCAAACCGGAGAGCCGGTTTACGCCTGCCCAGTGCAGATATTCGCGAACCACACGTTCGTAGCTCCGGTCATTACCGCAGTCGAACAACCAATCCGCGCTTCGCGTGTGCAAGTGAACAGCCGCTCCTGCGCCGAGATCCAGGACGGTGATCTTCGCGACCAGCTTCTCGGGCCAATGCGGGAGTTGGACATAGAAATGCCCACCAGGAATTTGCGCGAAAAGATGGACGATGCCGATCACCAGCGTCGCCAGCGCCCAGTTCGCATTGTTAAAAATGATAGCAACCCACGGGAGCAGCGGCGCTGAAAGAAGTGAAAGGAGCGCAATCGCGAGAACGAAAAATGCGATGGGAACAACGACGAGGTTCGCGAACAATGAAATCGGTGTAACCAGATGGAAATACCACAGAATTAATGGGAGTGAGCCGGCCCAGGCTGCGAGAGAAACGCTACTTCCGCGGCAGAGCCAGTCAAAGCTTGCGTGGATCCAACGTCGCGGCCCGCGCACCAGAGTGCGTGGCAAAAAAGGATCGGGCGCGCTCCAGCGCAGTAAGAATGTGGAGAGAGGATCTGCCAGCAATATGATGGCGGCCACGACGGCGAAAGAGAGTTGAAAACCGGTCGAAAAAAGTTCGTTTGTGTTCCAGCAGAGAAGAAAAACTGCCGCAGCGGCGAGGCTGTTAAGGACGAAAACTTTTCGGTCGAAAAAGAAACCACCGAGCAGAATCGAGCTCATTACCGCCGCCCGCACACTCGACACGTGGAGTCCCGTCACTGCAGCGTAAAAGAAAAGTAGGGGAATGATAAGCGCCGCCGCCGACCTGCGCGAAAGTCGCGCGATCGTCGCCACCATCCACAATAGCGCAGCGACAATTCCTACGTGCAGACCAGCTACGGCGAAGAGATGAAGAGTGCCTGTTTGTTGAAATGGTTCTTCGATGTCCTCCGGCGTCTGGTGCCTTAGGCCAAGCACGATGCCGCTGAGAAAATTCTGAACTTCGGGCGAGTCCTCCAGTCCACGGCAAAGCGCGTTTTGCATCCAAGTCCGCGACTTCTGCGCCGCACGCATGATCGGGTTGCCACCGCCATGTCGATTCAGCGTGCCGTCTTCCGGGTAGCGAACAAAGAGCATTCGACGAACATCGCGACGCGCGAGATAAGAGCGCATATCGAATTCACCAGGATTTCGCGGCGGCGCTATCGGCTCGGCTGTTCCAAACAGCCTGAGTTCATCGCCAAATTCCGGGGTGCCTTTCCAGCGAACCTGCCAGACTGCGTGTGTGGACTGTTTTCTGTCCTCCAGTTCAATTGATTTGAGCTTGAGCAGAAACGTCGCAAACCCGCTGGGCGCAACCTTTGGCTCGCTGATCACACAGCCGGTTGCTGTCACGACTCGCGGCCGGCTGCCAAGTTCGTCAGCGAGCTGCTGACTTTCCGTGTTCGTGGTCTGCAAATTGTGCAACAGGAAAAAACCAGCTGCCACCACGGCGTATGTTGCGAGCTGTCTCGGCCAGCAGGCCACAATGAGAATGCAAATCGCCAAGATTATCGCTGCTGGAGTCACGGCCACAGATGGAAGTGGAAAGATTTCCGCTGCGATAATGCCTGTGGCAGCCATGAGCGCCAGACTGACAAATGGCTGCCGCGGCGCACCGAGCAATTTCATCCATCGCGCTTTTCGCTTATCCAAGCTTCAGAAGGCAAGCCGTAATCGCATCATAAGACGACGCTGCTAGCGTCGTGACGCGCTTGACTTAAGGTTTCCTCTGCGACCGCTCCGCTCGGCCCGCGCAATAAAACGTTAATGCCGTCCTGAGCGATTGCTCTTTGCCATCGCGCCAGCTTCCTCTTGTGATCTTCACTCTTTGGAATTGATTCTGGCATCGGCTCAAATCCCAAAACCGGCACGCCCAGCATAGGCGCAAGCTCGGGCATACCCGTCAGGCCGTATCCCAGCGTGCCCGGCCCGAACGCATTCCTGGTCAGTCTTTCACATGAACGAGATGAATGTCCGTCTCGAGAGCTTTGGCGAGCCGTCGCGCCAGATCGATCACACGAGGTGTTGTATTCGAAAAATCGACCGCAACTAGGATGCGTTGCATGTCGCTAATTATTGCCGTGGAGTGCGCACCAAGATTTCCGTTCCATTCCCAAAGCCAGTGAACCGCAACGAATAGACTCCTGCAGGGGCGTGAGGTGCGCTGACGACCAAGTCGTTTTCGCCAGCGCGATCGGCGGTCGCAACGGTTTCGCCCGCCTGGTTCACCAGCTCCGCATGCAGATTATTCCCTAGCAGGACGCTGACCGGAATTTGCAGCGCGCCTTCGCCGTTCCATTGGAAATAACGATCCTGAATCGCCATGCCTTCCGGACTCCGATAGAGCGGCTCCAGGATGACACGATCGAAGCCGTTCAAGACTTGCAGGTCGCACATGGGACAGTTTCGGATTTCCTCCCAAATATTGGGTAAGCCTGGTTGGAAACAATCGCTGCGGTAGTGCAGGAAAAAGGCAATGTCCAGCTTGTAGGTGAGAATTTGGCCGGGAAATGGCGCGGTAATTTCCAGCACGATGGGTTGCGGCTGGCTCGCTCCGAGGGAAATCCAAAAGGACGAGGTGTTGGCGTACGCCTGTGTGACCACACCGTTCACAAAAATTCGGGCGTTCACTTTCGTTCCAAAATTGAACGCGAATCCAGAGGAAAAGCAGCGACCTCCGGGGGCATTCACCTGAGGGAAAGCGATGTTGAAATAATCAACGTCGTTTGACGGGTAGATACTCAGATTTGAGATCTTTAAAGTCGGCCGCGGACCCGAGCTCCAGAGATATTGATTCGCGCGCACGGCACTGAAGCGGCTGAAAGTACCCTGGCCGATCGGCGTGGCACCCACTGACGTATTGTTGTTGTTTGGAGAAGCAGGATTTGGATTGCCGCCGGGCCGGTCAAAGATGTCAGCTTGCGTGGGAATAACATAGGGGCAAAGCCCGACGGCGCACCACGCGTTGGTTACGGATTCGACCTCGGGAGAGTCACCGCCGAAGAGATCGCTGGCGGCGTCGATCGAACCAGCGCGCGCATCGGCGTAACCGGAATCGGCGGTCAAATATTGACTGAGTGTTCGGTACGCAATGTTCCTGGCTTTCACTCTGCCAATGCCGGCGACGTTGTAAGCTGAACCGAGCTCGGTATTGGTTCCGCTTCCGCCATCACAGAGCAGAACAAACCAGCGATTCTGCACGGTGCCATTGTTGTGTGGGTCGATGTTCGCGGTTTGCCAAAAATTTCCCTGGTAAGTGTCGGGATTGTTAAACGTCTTCGGATTTTTCAAGTCGCGACAGATGAGAGGAGGAGTACAACCTTTGTCACTGCCGATTACCCAACCCTTTGTCGCGCCGCCTTCGATCCATTGCTCGGCCATTTTGCCGAAGATGTCGCAGAACGACTCGTTCAACGCGGCTGACTCTTTGGTCTTGTCGTAGCTCAGGCCGGCAGTTTGTTCGATCACGCTGTGGGTGAATTCATGTCCAACGATATCCAGTGTATTGTAGTCGTCGTTATCACCCGGCCCTGCCACTCCGATATTAATCGTCCCGCCGCCACCGCGCGCGTTGTTGCCGCCATTGTCCATCGTGGGATCGTTGAAGATGGTCATGTTGGAGTTTTTCCCGTCATAACTCCGACGGTGATGGATCAAGTTGAAGTAATCGTAACACGCGCGTAGTCCCCAGTAGGAAGTGACGACGGAAGGATTGTTTCCCGCCCAGTTGTTGTCATCATCTGACACATCGACCGGCTTCTTGGCGTTGTCCCACAGCACGGCGGAAAGCAAAGTGCCGTCGCAATCATCCACGAGATAATACCGGTCGGCTTTCTTCTGAGTGTTGATACTTTTTGTGCCGCGATACGTCACCGGGCCTGATCCCCAGTAGCAGGACGGAAATAAGGGAATCTCTTTCACAATCGAGCTGTCGATCGCATTGACATAAATCTGTCGCGACTGCTCCATCGGCATGACATAGACCTTGAACGTCCACGCAAGGACGCGCTCGCCTCCGGTGCTCTTCGGGTCCTCCGTGAATAGCAGTGTCCCTTTCGGACGATAATCGGCCCCGCCAGCCTGCTGGTTTGTTAGATCATCGACCAGCTTGTCATCCCGGAAATATTTTTCCGCCGGCACCCGCCGGTGAACAATTTCCCACGCTTGCTCCTCGGAAATTTTCGGAGTGGTTACGTCCGGTTGAAAGTCATGCGCGAGGCGTCCGTTCGCGGAGACGGCCTCGTTGTTCTTTGCCCTGACCAAAAATTCAGCATTCTCCACTTTGATTTTGCGGAAAAATTGCTGGTAACGATAATGCGTGACGCCGAGCTCATCGGTCTGTTCCGATTGCAGCACCATCTCATTCCCTGGAGCCAGATGGAAGATGGGCGCATGATCCTTAAAGAGCGTCCTTGGATTCACATGCGCGCCGGGTTTGAATTTGAGCCAACCTGACGTGACCACCGGCTCGGCAATGTCAGTTATGTCAGGCGTGCGTTTCTGCGCCTGTTTCTCACAGGAGCAAATCGCCAGAGACAGCACGGTGAGGAACGCACTGGGCAGCCGTAGGGAAGTAGTGCAAATTTTCACCGGAAAACGAGCTTCGACTACGAGGCTATTGAATCCGCTCCGCCGGCTCAAGAAATTAACGACATCTGGAAATCAGATGCGGAAGGCGCGCGTGCGCCATATTTTGTTTCGTGAACGATCTCTTCGCGGCCACGGAAGAACTTGACGTCGAAGCCGTCGCCAGTGCAGCGCCGCTCGCCACGCGGATGCGGCCGCGCTCGCTCGAGGAACTTGTCGGCCAGGAACACATTCTTGGGCCTGGCAAACTCTTGCGCCGCGCAATTGAAGCCGATCGTTTGCCGTCGGTGATCTTCTCCGGGCCGCCGGGCAGCGGCAAGACCACGCTGGCCCGGATCATTGCGGAGATGACACACGCCAAATTCATTCGAATCAGCGGCGTGGAAAGCAACGTAGCCGAAATGCGCCGCGTCATCGCGTCAGCGACTAATCGGCTCCGTACATCTGGGCAAAGGACGATCCTGTTTATCGACGAAATCCATCACTTTAACAAAGCGCAGCAGGATATTCTCTTGCCCGATGTCGAAGCTGGAAATCTCCGCCTCATTGGCGCGACCACGTACAATCCGTTTTTTTATGTGAACAGCGCGCTCGTCTCGCGGTCGCAGGTTTTTCGACTTGAACCGCTTAGCGTCCAGCAACTCGAACAATTGATCGACCGCGCGTTGGCCGATAAAGAGCGCGGCCTCGGGAATTACAACGTGAAGATGGACGAGGACGCGCGGCGGCATCTCGCAAAGCTCAGCGACGGCGACGCGCGCAAATGTCTAAACGCGCTTGAGATTGGTGTCCTGACAACGCCGCCAGATTCTGTAGCCGGGGGCGGTGGCCCCGGCACCGCGATCACCGATCGTGGCCACAACGTAATTCATTTCACTCTCGCAGTCGCTGAGGAAAGCATCCAGCAGAAGGCGGTCGTATACGATCGCGCCGGCGATGCGCATTACGACACGATCAGCGCATTTATCAAAAGCATGCGCGCGTCCGACGAAAAAGGCGCCATGTATTGGCTCGCCAAAATGCTCCATGCTGGCGAAGACTTCCGTTTCATCGCCCGGCGTATCGTCATTTTCGCGAGCGAAGACATCGGCCTTGCCGATCCTGAAGCCTTGCCGCTCGCCATCGCGACGCAGCAAGCGGTGGAATTTGTCGGCATGCCCGAAGCGCGTATCCCTCTTGCGCATGCCACCGCTTACATGTGTCGCGCGCCAAAGAGCCGCGAAGCGTATGAGGCGCTGAATGCCGCGACTGAACAGATCGAAATGGAACAAACCAAGCGTGTCCCGGAGCGCCTCAAGAACAAACATTTCCCGGTAAATCCAGAAGGATAGTGCACGACTGTGCGAGCGGCCTCTGATTTCGATCGCATTGCTTCGAATATCGCGATCTGGCACGGTTATGTTCGGCGCGACCGAAGGGTTGCGAGGTTTGCTTGCCGGTTCAAGGAGTTAACCGCGAATGGACACGAATAGACACGAACGAACTTGCGAACTGGAAAGATCGACAGTTGAAGGCATCGGACTTGGCGGACCCGCGTCTCGATTTCTCCGGCTGATCCGTTTTTCGCACACGGTTTTTGCGCTGCCGTTTGCGCTGGGCGCGCTCGTCGTGGCGGCGAACGGCTGGCCATCGCTGAGAACTCTGCTGTTAGTGCTCGTCTGCATGGTGTTTGCACGCACTGGGGCAATGCTTTTTAATCGTTTGGTCGATTGGTCGCTTGATCAACGAAATCCGCGCACTGCTTCGCGTCACTTGCTGATTTCAAAATTCGCCGCCTCGCTTTTGCTGGTTCTGAGTTCTGCGGGATTCGTTTTGGCCGCAGCGGCAATTAATCGCCTGACATTCATCCTCGCACCGGTTGCTTTGTTCGTGATTTTCTTCTACTCGGTGACCAAACGATTCACCAGCGCGACCCACTTCTTTCTCGGACTTGCGCTGGCGGTCGCTCCGATCGGCGCATGGATCGCGCAGAGCGGACGCATCGATGTGGCGCCGCTAGTGCTCGCCGCCGGTGTGATTTGCTGGGTCGCGGGATTCGATCTGATTTACGCCACTCAGGATTACGATTTCGACCGGCGCGAAGGGATTCGTTCGCTGGTCGTGAAACTCGGTATTGTTCGGAGTCTGCGGCTGGCGCAGCTATTGCATCTCATAACGTTTGTCGCGCTGATCGCGTTCGGGCTCGTGGCGAGACTTGGACCGCTCTACTACTGGTCGATGCCTCTCATCGCAGTAGCGCTGGTTTACGAACACAAAATAGACAAACTCAATGTCGCCGGAATCAATCGCGCGTTTTTTCAGAGCAACGCATTCGTGAGCGCGGTGTTTCTCGTCGCGGTTTGCGCGGATCGATTGATCAGGTAGGGGCGATTGACCTCAAGCGCTCGAGGCGGTTCGGGTGAATCGCCGCTGGCTACATCGCGTTCAACATCGCGACGCGTCTTTCATGCCGGCCGCCGTCGAAACCGGTTTCGAGCCAGACGCGCACGATGTTGAGCGCCAGGTCTTCAGCGATCAGACGCTCACCCATTGAAAGCACGTTCGCGTCATTGTGTTGCCGTGAAAGGCGGGCCGACTCTTCGTTCCAACAAAGCGCGCAACGCACGCCGTGCACTTTGTTCGCCACCATCGCTTCGCCATTGCCCGAGCCGCCGAAGACAATCCCTCGTTCGCATTCGCCGCGTGCTACTGCTTCCGCTGCCGGGCGAATGAAAAGCGGATAATCTACCGGTTCTTCACTGGATGTGCCAAAGTCTTTCACTTCGTGCCCAAGCGAGCCGAGCAATTCTTTTACTTTTTCTTTGTAGCGAAACCCGGCGTGGTCTGAACCAAGGGAAATTTTCATAGATGTGTCATTCCGAGCGAAGTCGAGGAATCTCTAATTCTTGATCCGATCGCCAAGAAAAGACAATAGTAAGAGATGTCTCGGCTTCGCTCGACATGACAATGTTTATCCACCGTGCAGTTTGGCCAGTTCGCCCCAGATCTCCTTCTCGCGTTCGGTGAGCTTTTTCGGCACGTTGATCTGAACAACAACATAGAGGTCGCCGCGCTTACCAGAGACGCCAGGCAGTCCGCGCTCGCGCAGACGAAACCGTTGTCCACCTTGTGTGCCTGGCGGAATTTTCAGGCGCACTTTCCCTTCGAGAGTGGGCACAAGCAATTCATAGCCAAGCACTGCCTGCCACGGCTCGATTTTGACATCGTGAATCAGATCGCTGCCTTCGACTGAAAAATCCGGATGTCGAGCCAGGCGCACTCGAAGAAAAAGATCGCCGCTTTTTCCTCCGCGCGCGCCCGCTTCGCCCTGACCGCGCAAACGGATTCGCTGTCCTTCATGAACGCCGCGCGGGATCTTAACCTGGTAATTTTCCACTTTATCCGAGCCGGCCCGGCGCAACGAGACTGTTCGGGTCGATCCGTGCAACGCTTCTTCAAGTGTGACCATGATGTCGGCTTCGACATCGGCGCCACGCTCCGCAGTCGCCTGACGTCCGCCAAATCCGCCGAAAGCCGAGCGGCCGCGGCCACCGCCGAAAAATGCTTCGAAGAAGTCGCTGAACCCCGTTCCGTCGAACTCGAATTGAACTCCGCCGCCATCGCCGCCCCATTGATAAAATCCGCCGCCGGGTTGCTGTCCTTGCCGTTGCCAGTCGGGCGGTGGCTGGAACCCACCCGGACGATTCCAATCCGCGCCGAGTTGATCGTATTTTTTACGCTTTTCGGGATCGCCCAGCACCTCGTAGGCTTCGTTGATTTCCTTAAATTTTTCCTCGGCGGCCTTTTTATCCTTGGCGACATCGGGATGATATTTCCGGGCCAGCTTGCGAAAAGCGCTACGGATCTCCTCCTCGGTGGCGGTTTTCGGAACACCGAGTGTCTCGTAATAATCTCGGAACTGTACTGGCATTCGCTCTCAAACTTGTGCCTTCGCCCAGTTCGCGCAACTTTTTGAACGATGCGCGAGCTGGGCAAATTCATCGTGATCATGGGTGTGATCGCGACGCTGGTAGGACTAATGATGTGGAGCGGCTTCGCTCCAAAATGGCTGGGACGACTGCCAGGGGATATCCGGATCGAGCGCGAACATTCGACATTTTATTTTCCCATCGTTACCTGCATCGTCCTCAGCATTGTCCTGAGCTTGCTCTTGTCGATCTTCTCAATTTTCCGGCGCTAGGTGGATCGGCTTCTCCGAAGACGATGGCGAAAAATTCGCCGAAGGCCCAGTACGTTATGGTCAGAGTAAGTCGGCAGGAATTGCTCGAACGGCACGTTGCTGAGTTGCTGCAATGCCGTCGCTGTCCGCGCATGCAATCGACGCCAGTCTCAGGGGGCGCGATCATGAGCGAGGTCATGGTCATCGGACAGGCTCCGGGTCCCAGAGAGCCAGTTTTGCAACGACCTTTTGCGCATACCGCTGGTAAGACGCTTTTTCGCTGGTTCGAAGAGTTTTTAGGAATTAACGAAGCCGACGTTCGATCGACAATTTATTTCGCAGCGGTCTGCCGCTGTTTTCCTGGGAAAAATTCCAGCGGCGGTGACCGCGTCCCGGCGCCAGATGAAATTCGCAACTGCTCGTCGTGGATGGACGATGAGATCCAAATTTTGCGACCGCGTCTCATTATTCCAGTCGGCCGACTGGCTATCGTGCAATTTATCGACTGCCCAAAACTCGTGAAAGTGATTGGGCGCAAATTTCGGGTCGAACGCGCGGGACACCGCTTCGATGTGATTCCATTGCCGCATCCCTCGGGCGCATCGCCGTGGCACAAACTTCCGCCCGGTCGTGAGCTAACCAACCGCGCGCTCAAACTAATTGCGCGCCATTCTGCGATGGCCGCGCTCCGCGGGCCGCGCGGACGCCGTGCGAAGACCTCGAAATCCATCAAACGCGGCTTCCTTCAATCGCATTGACCACTCGACGCAAGAAGTGCTAGTTTTGCTCTGTATGAAACGCCGGAAAAAGGCTACGAGTGCGAGGGTGCGTGAGCGGCGCGCTCGCGCGGTGATTACGGCAGCCGAGCCCGGCACCATCCCCAAAGGAATGAAATTCATCTCCTTTCGCAAACTGACAGCGGCGGAGCGAGCCTACGGGAACTCGCTGGCCGGACGCGCTGCCGAACTCTTGGCACGAAAGTCCGAGAAAGTCGCGGTGTCTCGTTAGCGTTCGCTGATGCCTGACTACGTCAGGCAAGTTGTTCGCGAGCCTCGCTTCGAATACGAATTGCGCGGATTAATTGGCGAAGCGATCGCAGCAGATCAATTTGTCGAAGCTGCCGAATTTCTCATCGCGCGCGATCCATTGATTGGATCGCAGACCGAAGACCCGCGTGTTTGGGCAATGCCCATGGCCTTGGTTGAGGGCAGGCAAGTCGTACTTTACTACGTCTTTGACGACACAACTGTGTGGCTCCTATCGATTACCCGCATTTCAAATGAGCACTGAACACGTTCTAACTCGCTCCGAGATTCCAGAGTCCGACAAATGGGACCTAACGCAGCTTTTTGCTGATGTCGGCAAATGGCAGGAAGATTTCGCCTGGCTTCAGAGGACCTATCCGAAACTTCAGGAGTGGAAGGGTAAAGCAGGTGAGTCGGCGCAGGCGCTCGCCGCGCTTCTTGAGTTTGAAAAGTCGCTCGAGGCGAAGATGGAGCGCGTCTATCACTACGCATCGCTGCAACTGGCGGAGGACAGCACGAACAACGAATACCTCGCGCGAATCGGACAGGTTCAGAACCTGCTCACCAGGATTGGTGAAGCGTCAGCGTTTGTCGTTCCGGAAATCCTGGCGATCGATGACCAGAAGTTCGCACAGTTGATTGCCGATCCGGCGTTGAAGGATTGGCGAATCAAGTTGCACAAACTTCGGCGGATGAAGCCGCACGTGCTCTCAGAACCCGAGGAACGTCTGCTCGCTCTGGGAAATGTCGCGCTCAGCGGTTACGACGACACGTTTTCACAACTGACCGACGTCGACATGAAGTTCGGCGCCCTGACGGATGAGACCGGACGCGAAAAACCGCTGACCCAAAGTTCATTCAGCTCATTTTTGGTGAAGCGCGATCCTGAACTGCGCAAACGCGCGTTCCATCAATTCTACGCAGAATTCCACGACCACGAGTACACGCTTGCCGCGTCGCTTGCCTATTCGGTCAAGGCTCGCTATTTCGATTTGCGCCGACGCGTTCTTGGCTTGGACGAACTGCATCATTACGACACGTACGTCCCGCTCGTTCCGGAAATCGAGACGCGCTTCAGCTTTGATCATGCCGTCGAAATGGTTTTGGCCGCGCTAGCTCCGCTCGGGAAGCAGTATGTTGACGTGCTGGCGGAAGGGTTGGGCTCGAAGCGCTGGTGTGATCGTTACGAAAATAGAGGCAAACGCAGTGGCGCGTTTTCATTCGGAAGTTACGGCGCGCCACCGTACATCCTGATGAACTACAAACAGGACGTCTTCGCCGATGTTTACACACTCGCGCACGAGGCCGGTCACTCCATGCACAGCTGGTTCTCGCAAAACTCGCAGTTGTTTCAGGATTACGAGTATCCGATTTTTCTGGCCGAGGTAGCCTCGACATTTAACGAAGAATTGCTCACGCATCATCTGCTCAAGACAACGAGCGATCCGAAGATGCGGGCTTACGTCATCAACAGGCAGATCGACGACCTGCGCGGCACGCTCTTCCGGCAGACCATGTTTGCCGAATTTGAAAAAATTATTCATGCCATTGAGGAAAGCGGCGACGCGCTAACACTCGATGTTTTTAAATCGAAGTATCACAAACTTCTCGAGACCTATTTTGCTGAAAATTTTGTGCTTGATCGGGAGCTTGATCTGGAATGCCTGCGTATTCCGCATTTCTACCACGCCTTCTACGTGTACAAGTACGCGACAGGAATTTCCGCTGCCGTGGCGCTTTCGCAGCGCGTGTTGTCGGGCGAGTCAGGAGGTGTGGATGCGTATCTAAATTTTCTGCGCTCGGGCGGGTCGAAGTTTCCGCTTGAGACATTAAAAGCGGCAGGCGTGGACATGACGACGCCCGCGCCTATCGAGAGTACATTGCGTTTGTTCGAACAACGGCTCGAAGAGCTTGAATCGCTTTTGCTGCAAACAAGGAGCGGCGGTCTCTAGTCCGCCGTCGGAAAAAGGGGCGGATTGAAAACCGCACCTGCTTGGTTAGTCGATGCTTCGCGCAAGCTCGCTCTCGTACAAAATGAATTCCCCATTGCGCAGGCGTGCTTTTGCAGGATTCCTGCGGATATAACGTACACAATTGGCGAAATGCTTTTCATCACGGACAAGCCGATCGAAATAATCCTGCTGCCATACGCTGCCGTTACGACCCAACAGCGAGTTTATTTTCCGCGAAGTAAAGCTTTTCCAGCTGCGCAGTAGTTTTTCCAAGGGCCAACCAGTGTTTTGCACGAACACTGCGTGCACATGGTTCGGCATTACGACAGACGAAATGAGGACTAACCGTTCACCGTCGAAGTAGCACAGCGCTTCAGCTACAATTCTCGCGCAATCGCGTCGCCGCAGAACGCATGAACCGTGGCCCGCGTCGAGCCAGCGTTCGATTGCGCCTGCGAATCGTTCATGATATTCGCGCTCGGCTTCAGCGCTCCACGGTTACGGATGAATGCGCAACCACGCATCACGTTCCGATTCCCATCGAGTGCGCAGATTATGAGGCACGGCGTCGGCGAGCCGAAACGTAACGAAATACACTGCGCCCTCTTGTTGCCAATGTGGCAAGCGATTCGCAGTAAAGCGAATATCCGCGTACGGATTGAAAAAGCGCAGCTCAGGCATGAAGGCCAAGTGTATCAAGGCAAAAGGCGGCTCCGGAAACCGAAAAAAGGTCGAGTGGTTCTCCAAGGAGGCGCGGTTTCCGCACCTTGTGAGGCGGCGGACTGGAGACCGCCGCTCCTTGAACCACCACGCTTTGGGAAACGTCGTTCGTTGTTTACCTTTCCTTCGATGCAACTGGAGAGCGCACGACTTCTTCAGCGACTGAAACCACTGTTCCAAGAGAATTTCGAAAAGTTCGGTGAGCTAGGCGCTGCGGTTTCGGTTTGGCAGAATGGGAAACCGATTGTCGACCTTTATGGCGGATTTCGCGATGCGCATCGCGAAAATCCATGGACGAGCGACACGCTTGTTTTGGTATGGTCGGCGACGAAGGGAATCGGCAGCGCATGTGTCTTGCATGTATTGCAAGGACACGGGATCAATCTCGACGAACGGGTAGCTGAGTTCTGGCCCGAGTTTACGCAGGCCGGCAAACAAGAAATCACACTTGCCCAATTGCTTTCGCATCAAGCCGGGCTTTGCGCTCCGGATCGGCGAGTCGATGTGCTGGATTACGACGCGGTCATTCGCGCGCTGGAGGCGCAAGAAC
>WNFO01000909.1_pt1 | contig 22491 bp, 11 predicted proteins | sample 5400251 | NCBI WGS metagenome assembly WNFO01 (sample SAMN13153354, study PRJNA577476) | soil metagenome | isolation source: 100 cm saprolite under Madrone tree | place: USA:California | collected 2016-06-14
GAGACGAACACCGCCACATCCGGGCGACCGGAGGCTTCCCGCTGATCGTCCACAAGCCATTGAGACCAGGTCAAGCCATTGGAGTAGCCCATGGGTTGGCTAGGGCGTGCGCGGAAGGGCACGGGCTTGGCGGGGTCGGAGACGTATTCGTCAAAGGCCGTGTCGTTCGGCGCCGGCGCGGCATAGCTCAGCTTCAGCCCGGCGTTTAGATAGAGCGGCGTGGGTCGTACAGTGCAGCCGCTCGCACAGCCTGAAGGCCACGCGGGCAGACGCCGCCACTTGTTCGTCCCGGTCTCGTAAGCAGAGACGGGCGGCACGTCCGCCTTTGGCGCGCCGTCCTTGAGGTATTGGTCGAGGAAGGGCCGCAAGATCTCTCGCTGGAAGTAGAGCGAGGTATCGCTATTGAATTTCAAGGCGCCGAGCGTGCTGCCGTCATCAATCTCCTGGCCGTGATGCCAAGGCCCCATGACCAGGAAGACCTTGTCGTTGTCCGTGTCTTTCGGCTTGATCGCTTTGTAGACGGCCATCGCGCCGTAGATGTCCTCCTGGTCCCACAGGCTGTGCACCAGCATCACCGGCACTTTCAGCGGTTGCCTCGCCAACACTCGGTCCATTGCCTGCTCGCGCCAAAAGGCGTCGTAACTGGGATGCTCGAGAATTTTCCGCCAGAAGCCGACCTGTTCGAGGCCATGACGACGGCCGAGCTCGCCAGCCGAGCCTGCCTGCATGAATTCGTCGTAATCGTCAAAGTGGCTGGTCCACCATTTGGCTTTGTTGTCGCGCGTAGCTTCTTGTTCGTAGATGTAGCCCATATTCTGTTGCCGAAAGGCGCCGTAGTGAAACCAATCGTCGCCCATCCATCCGTCCACCATGGGGTTCATCGGCACGGACACTTTGAGGGCCGGATGCGGATTGACGAGGGCCATCAACGGCAAAAACCCGTCGTAGGAAATGCCCAGAATGCCGACCTTGCCGTTGCACTCCGGAATGTTTTTCACCAGCCAGTCGATGGTGTCGTAGGTGTCCGTGGCGTGGTCGACCGTTGTGGGGTTCAGCGGCCCTCGCAGCGGACGGTTCATCACGTAGTCGCCCTCGGAGTCGTACTTGCCACGCACATCCTGGACGACGCGAATGTAACCACCTCCGACGATGACCTCGGTAGCGTTGTCGTAGCCGCTCAAGATCGGACCGAGGTGGGAGCTGTGCGCGTGGGAGGTGAGATCAGTGGCGTCGTAGGGCGTGCGGGTAAGAAGAATGGGCGCGTTCTTGGCGCCTTTGGGCACGAGGATGACGGTGTGCAGTTTTACGCCGTCACGCATGGGGATCATCACCTCGCGCCGCATGTAATCGAAGCTATCGGTAACGGGGGTGATGTGGGTCGGTGTTTCGTTGGGCAAGGTGGCAGGAGTAGATGGCGACGGAGCCTGGGCGGCAATGGCTTCGGCGAACAAAAGGAGGCCCAGCACCGGCGCGAGCAAGGTTAGCGTGCGAACGCAGTTGATCGGCTTCATCAGAGTCCCTCAGCAATGCATGGAATGAGGCTGGATTATATCCCTGCTTTGACGGTGCACGCCACTTTCGCGTCCAGGTGGATGCACAACGTGGAATCCGGAAACTAGTACGGCACCCCCGTATTTAACGGTGTTTACTGCATTGGGGAGCGAGAGTAAAATGAGGTGAACTGATTGCGTTGTGTGCCTCACACAGCCGTTTGACGGAAACCCAGTTACAAAGACTTTCCTCTAGGAGCGACCAAGATGGCCACCGCTACTCTCACCAAGCCCGCAGCAAAGGGAGGCAGCTTCCTCCTGGAATCGCCGCAGCCGGGGGACGTCTTTACGCCTGCCGATCTGACGGACGATCAGAAGCTGATCGGCCAGACGGCGGAGGAATTTGTCCTAAAGGAAGTTTTCCCTTTCATCAAGGACCTCGAAAACAAAAAGGCCGGGTTGATGGCCGAGCTGGTGAAAAAGGGCGGCGAAGTCGGTTTGATGGGCGGCGGAGTGCCGGAGGAATTCGGCGGCGCGGGGCTCGACAAGATTTCCACCACGGTGCTGACCGAGAAACTTTCGATTTACGGCGGCTTCGCGGTGACCCACGGCGCGCATGCGGGCATCGGGACACTGCCGGTCGTTTACTTCGGCACGGAAGCGCAGAAGAAAAAATACCTGCCGAAGCTGGCTACCGGCGAATGGATCGGCGCCTACTGCCTCTCCGAACCGCAAGCCGGGTCCGACGCTCAGAATTCGCTGACACGCGCGGAACTGAATAAAGAAGGCACGCACTACATCCTCAATGGGCAGAAGATGTGGATCACTAACGGCGGCTTCGCCGATGTTTACATTGTGTTTGCGAAGATCGACGGAGAAAAATTCACGGCCTTCATCGTCGAGCGCACTTTTCCGGGATTCAAGCCCGGCAACGAAGAGCACAAGATGGGCATTCACGGCAGCTCGACGACGCCGATCTTCCTGGAAAACTGCAAGGTACCGAAAGAAAATCTGCTACACGAAATCGGCCGCGGCCACATCGTGGCGTTCAATATCCTGAACGCCGGGCGGTTCACGCTCGGCGCTTCCTGCGTGGGCGGGTCGAAGCACGTGCTGATGACCTCTTCAAAGTACACCAAGGAGCGCAAAGCGTTTGGAAAACAGATCGGCGACTTCGGCTTGATGAAGGAAAAGCTGGCGGAGATGGCCATTCGGATTTTTGCGGTGGAATCTATGGTCTACCGCTCCGCGGGAAACATCGAAGCGGCCATGGCCGCGGCTTCCGGCTCCGGCGACAAGATTCAGAACACCATGAAAGTTCTCGAGGAATATGCCATCGAGAGCTCCATCGCCAAGGTCTACGGGAGCGAAATGCTTGATTTCGTGGTGGACGAAGCCGTACAGATCTTCGGCGGCTACGGATTTCACGAGGATTATCCTGTGTGCCGCGCCTATCGCGACTCGCGCATCAACCGCATCTTTGAAGGCACCAACGAAATCAACCGCATGCTCATCATTCAAATGCTGATGAAGCGCGCAATGGGCGGCCAACTGCCGCTCATTTCCGCGGCCATGAAGCTGGCGGATGAAATCCTGGCCGGGCCGTCCTTCGAGGAAGCGCCGGAAGGCGTGCTCGCCGGCGAATCCCGCGTCGTCGCCAACTCCAAGAAAATGTTTCTGCAAGCGGCCGGCGGAGCCGTCCAGAAATTCCGCGAGAAGCTGGCCGACGAGCAGGAACTAATCGGCGCGCTCTCAAACGTGGTTATGGAAATCTACGCGATGGAGTCCTGCCTGCTGCGCGCGCAAAAAGCTGCCGCGGCAAAGGGCGAACCCGCATCGCAAACCATGATTGATTCCGCGCGCGTTTTCATTAATGATGCCGCCGAACGCGTCGAGCACGAAGCCAAGCGCGCCATCGCCGCCATTCACGAAGGCGACATGCTCACCACGCAAATGGCTGTCCTGAAGCGTTTCGCGAAGCGCGCCCCGGTGGACACCATCTCGCTGCGCCGCCGCGTCGCCACCGCCGTCCAGTCACAGGACCGCTACCCCCTCGAAGGACGTTAAGTAGCAACCAACAAAGTTGTTAGCAATCCGCGATAAAAGCGACGGGGAATTCACGAGCGGTTGATGTGTCACACTCTCCGCCCCGCTGGAAACGACGCCGTCACCTTTGCTGCGTATGCACAAATGTGCATATAATGGTGCCGTGAGTTACGAGTGGGACCCGGCGAAGGCTCGCGCCAACCTCTCCAAGCACGGCGTTGACTTCGCCGATGCCGCAAGCGCCCTCGAAGACGATCGGGCTTTGACGATACGAGATCCCCTCTCCTCGGATGAGGAGCGCTGGATCACGATGGGAAGGGTTCCCTCGGCAGTTTGTTGGTAGTGGTTTACACGTGGCGCGAAGAAACTGTCCGGCTAATTTCAGCCCGGCTCGCCACGGCACGCGAGAAGCGGCAGTACGAGGAAAGCTTATGAAACGCGAATATGATTTCCGAGGCGGAAAGCGGGGACCGGTAGTTTCCGTGTCCAAGAGAAAGACGCGGATCACTATCCGGCTGGACGAGGAAATTCTCGCCTGGTTCCGCTCTCAGGTGAACCGCGCCGGCGGAGGCAGCTACCAAACTCTAGTCAACGAAGCCCTACGCCAACACATCCAGCGCACGCGCGAACCACTGGAGAAAACACTCCGCCGCGTCATCCGCGAAGAACTCCGAGCAGCTAGCTGAGTAAGCTCCGCCGTGCAGCCCCAGGACCGCTACCCGTTGGAAGGCCGCTAGCAGGTATTGCGGCCTTCTCGTTCTTCGAAAAAAATCACTTGAGACAGCCGGATGCCACGGGCTCCATGGGGGTCTTTTCCATTTTGGAACCCCGGTCCGTAAGTCTTTCCTATCCTTCAAATAACTGCCCTAGACTGAGCTTTGGAACCATTCAGCCAATTCATGAAGGAGCCCCTTCGGATGTCCCGCAAGTTGCTGGCACTGGTTTCCGTCATCGTCGGTCTTCATATCGTCGAAGCGCTGACGCTTGGCACCTCCACACTCGGGTCCTTTCTCGCAAACGGCCTGCAAATCTTTGCTTGCGGTTTTGCCGCGGTCATGGCTTTCGGGGCATCTCGCCGCGGGCGCGGCTTGAGCCGCACCTTCTGGCTGATCTTCGGGGCGAGCATCGCGATGTGGGGCGTAGCGAACCTAGGCTGGATGTACTACGAAGTGGTGCTCCACAGTGAACCGCCCGCAACCTCGGCGGTACGATTCTTGTTCGGTTTGGAAAGCGTGCTGATCGCGATAACTTTATTCCTGGACGAGGACAAGGATTCTCCACGGATCGACCCAGAATCCGCCCTTGACTTCATCCAGATCGGAATCGTCTTCTTTTTTATTTACCTCGAATACTATTACGTGCCGGCTCGCCGCCTTGATAACTACTCCGCATTCCTGCGGGAGATGCGCGTCGAGAACGTGGAAGATGCTTTGCTCACCGTCCTGGCTGCTTTCCAGGCGCTGCGCGCGCGGAAACAGCACACTCGGAAACTTTATGGCGGCCTCGCTCTCTACCTGCTGTTCTTGACGGTGTGCGCGGCGCTGGCCCAGTACTTGCAGAGCATCAAACCAGCCCCAACTGGGACGTTGCGGGACTTGTTATGGACATTGCCGTTTCTCGCTGGTGCCATGTGGGCGGCACAGTGGCAGCCGAGTCCTGTGGCGGAAACTGGTGCGCGATTGCGGCGAAAGACGTTCGGCGAATTGATGCTGACCAACACCACGTTTGCACTGGCGCCGTTGATCATACTCTGGCAGGTCTCGCAACTGGAAGCGGAGTGGCGCCTGCTTCGTTTCTGGCTTCTTGGCGTTTCCATCGTGTGCTACGCCGCGCGCCTGGCAATTAGTCAATTTCATGAGGCAAAAAGCGCGAACGCCGTTCAGACGCATACGCTGGCCATGGATTCTGCCATCAATGGGTTGGCCATTCTCGATGCCGGCGGCAGATACATTTACGTCAACCCGGCCTACGCGCGGATGATCGGGAACACAAATCGGGAAGCGATGGTGGGCAAGTCATGGCGAGAGGTTTCCGCCTCCCGGGATGCGGCACCGGTAGCGTCGGAGATTCGCGAAGCCCTGAAGCAACATGGCAAATGGTTCGGGCCGCTGACCGTGCCTCACAGCGGCGGAACAGCGGTCGACATGGAAATGGCCATTACCGCGCTTCCCGATGGCGGCACGATTTGCGTGAGCGGCGACATTACCGAGCGGGTGAGCGCGCAGCGTGCGCGTGCCGAAACCGAAATTAAATACCGCAAGCTCATCGAGCAAGTGGCGGCCATAAGTTACATCGCCGAAATTGGGGTCAACGGCCAGTGGTTTTACGTCAGCCCCCAAATCGAAACGATGTTCGGCTACTCCGCGGACGAATGGCTTTCGAATTCGAGAAATTGGATACGTTACATCCCCATCGACGATCACCCCATCGTTCACGCCGCGGAGGAGAACAGTGCACGCGGCGAACCCTTCCAGGCCGAATATCGCATCACGCGGAAGGACGGGAACACCATTTGGGTGAGCGACACGGCGGTCGTGGTGCGCGGCAGTGACAGCCATCCCGTCATGGAGGGCCTGATCGTCGATATCACCGATCGGAAAATGCTCGAAAATCAATTGCTGCAGGCGCGCAAGATGGAGGCCGTGGGAAGGCTTGCGGGAGGTGTCGCGCACGATTTCAATAATCTTCTGACCATCATCAAGGGTTATGTCGAGATGGCTATGCAGCGCTGCCTGGACCGGCCGGAGCTGCACAGCGATATCCGGCGCATTGAAGATGCCGCCGATCGCGCGGTCACGCTGGTTCGCCAGTTGCTGGCCTTCAGCCGCAAGCAGGTTCTGCGGCCAAAAATCCTCGATCTCAACGCCATCGTTATGAATCTCGACCAGCTCCTCCGGCGGCTGATGAACGAAAACATCGCGATGAAGACATTTGTGTCGGATGACGTTGGAGCGATCAAGGCTGATCCGGGTCAGATCGAGCAGGTCATCATGAATCTGGTCGTGAACGCGCGAGACGCCTTGCCCGATGGCGGCCGGATCCTCATTGAAACGAGCAACGTCGATCTCGACTCTGCATATACCCGCGATCATACTGTCGTGCGTCCGGGACCATACGTCTTGCTGGCGGTCACGGACACCGGCATCGGCATGACGGCCGACACGGCCGCCCACATTTTCGAGCCTTTCTACACGACGAAGGAAAGCGGCCGGGGCACCGGACTCGGTCTTTCGACCGTCTATGGCATCGTGAAACAGAGCGGCGGCTACATCTGGGTGTACAGCGAATTGGGAAAAGGCACTACCTTCAAGGTTTATTTACCGCGCGTCAAAGATGCCGTCGAGGTGCCGGCGCCGCCGGAGACTCCGGCATCCGCAACGCGCAGAGGCCACGAAACCATCCTGATTGTCGAAGACGAATCCGACGTGCGCGAGCTGACGCAGATGGTTCTCTCCGAACGCGGGTACAAGGTGATCGAAGCCCCTACGCCGGAAGACGCAGAGCGCCTGGCCGGAAACAACGGCGCGGAAATCCATCTGCTATTAACGGACGTGGTGATGCCGGGAATGAGCGGGCGCGAACTGGCCAGGCGTCTCACCGGGCGTTACCCCCATCTGCGAGTGCTGTATATGTCCGGCTATACTTACAATGTGATCGCGCAAGATGGGACGCTTGAGGAAGGAATCTCCTTCCTCCAAAAACCATTTACTCCCCAAGTGCTAACGCAAAAAGTCCGCGAGTCGCTGGACCGCCCCATCCCCGTAAAATAAATAGGCGCATCACCATGGCTCTATTGTGTTCCCGCCAGGGGAACGGTCTTGCCAGTGGCCGCGGACTGTCTGGCCGCGTCGAGTATTTGCGTCACAATTACGTTTGTCTCGAGGGAAGATTGTCCCTCCGGTTTCATGCCACCCAAAAGCACCGCGCGTAGATAGGACACGGAATCTTCCTTCGTTTTCTCCAATGGCTTCGCGTCGGCCGATATCTCCTGTTTTTCGGGAAGCCGCACGCGCACCGTGTCACGCCCGACGGTGATGGCATAGCCTCTCTGCCCGTACACTTCCATATCTTTTCGGGAGAACGGCCAGTTCCAGGAGGCCTGGATTATCGCCTGGGCGTGGGAATAAGTCAGGATGATCGTCGCCTCATCATCCACACGCGGGTAGACATCCGGCTTGATTTGCTGCGTGACTGCGGTCACCGAGTCCGGTCGGCGGCCATCCATCAGCCAGGTCGCCAGGTCCGCGCCATAGCAGCCAAAATCAAAGAGCGCGCCTCCGCCGTTTAGTTTGGGATCGGTGAGCCAGGCAAGAAACTCCGGCCCGACGTTGATCTCTTTCGGGCCCTGATGACCGTCATGCACGACAATTTTTCGGATTTCTCCAATGGCGTTCTCGTGCACCAGGTCGTAAGCCGCTTGATTGCTGCGATACCAGGTCGTCTCGTAATTCACCAAGACCTGAATCTTCCCAGCCCGCGCCGCTTTCTCGATGGCGCGTGCATCTTCGAAGCTGACCGCCAGCGGCTTTTCCATTATCACCGGAACGCCATACCGCGCGCATATCTCCACCACACGGCGATGATCGTAGGTGTTGGTGTACGCGAGTACGGCTTGAGGATGCGTCGCCTTCAGCATTTCCTCCAGGTCGGAATAGAAGAGACCTGGCGCCAGGCCGTACCTCTTCGCGAATTGTGCTGTGAGTTGGTGATCGGCTTCGGCAATTCCGACGACCTGCAGGTCCGTCCTCTTCTGAAACTGGTCGAAGAATCCGAACGCGTGTCCGTGCACCAGTCCCGCCAGTACGACACGCACCGGCGGTTCTTCCTTTTTATCCGCCGGCTTCGTTTGTCCGCGGGAAACAGCGTTCGCGCTCCCCAACACGGCTATGGTCATCAGGAAAACAACAGGAAATGGGTTACGTCGCATGCTCCTCCTTCAAATCTTCAGCATTCTCTCTCCCGCGCGCGCGACAAAGGCTGAACACAGCGGAGACACGCAATCTCAAAATTGCTCTGCCCGCCACATTCTCGATCAAACGCCGCGCGTCGGATTCTACCTCAGCCGGACTCACGGAAGCACTTCGTGCGTTAGTTTTGTCGAACCGGAAGGAAGGTTGCTGATTCCGTCGAAATAGCGTGGCAGGCCTGATCAATCAAAATGGAACTTAATTGGCGCATCCAAGCGGACGATTCCAGAGCTTTTTGGACCCCTCGGTGCCAGCATCCCTGAGACACCCGTAGGGCTCTTAATTAATGAGAAGGGCGAGAGCCTCTGGGCTCGCTGGACCTATCGACATCTCCACCACGGGCCACCGTCTCAGGTGTGGCCTGATGACAGACGCAGGGCCATCTGAATGCCCACCCACAGTCCGATGCCGCAGGCCGTTAGGATGGCAATGGCTGCCACGATTTTCTTTCGTGTGCTCGTCGAAGATTCTTGTACTTGGCTTGGACTTTCAGAATAAAGCGATAGCATTTTCATCGTTCCCTCCCAGTGACAGATCGCGCGGGAGCAAAGCCTGCCCTGGGGACGGGAGCGCAGTCGCAGCGCCGAACAGCGCGATGATGAGGATTCGATTCTCGATCTCACCTCATTTGCACGCATATTCGGCGAAAGGTCGACCTATTTCATTGCGAAAGAACAACAATAATGTAATTTGGCTGTAAATTCGGGCGAACCGTCCCAAGACCACCGGTCGTCCCCATGGAGCTCTGGATCAACAAGCCGTTTCAACCAACTTGAAAAAACTCGCTAATTTCCGTGGGCGCCTGTCTCAAAGTCATTGATAGGCGCCGAAAAGCGACGCTTTCTGATCGCTGCTTATAAGCGGATTCCGGGCCGTTTGACCAGACGGGCTAGTTCTTGGCGTCCAAGAGTCGTGCCATCACTTGTGGAGCGGAGGTAGGCAACTTGCAAACATAGTTCTCGCAAACATAGGCTGTGGCACGATCTTTGATGCGATGGGCTCCCGCTACAAAAGGCAGCCACCGCGCGAGTTGCTGTTGTCCGCTGCCGCCATCGGCGAGAAGCAGAATCATGTTTGGGAGGAACCTAATGTTGACCTGGCGCAACAAATCACGTGTGTCCTGGGATAGGGGATCGCCGGCGATGAGTATTTGTTTCGTTTGAGCGAGTCGAAAATCGAGGGCGGAAACAAGCGCTGGCACTGCCTCGGGGTTTGACTGCAAGCGAGAAGCGAACGCGGATAGCGTCTTATAGGCCGCATCGCGCCACCCAGCGCGGTCCGTGAATTGGGCGAGGCGAAGGAGATTCATGGCGGCGGTTGAATTGGGCGAAGGTTCGGCGCCATCGTACGACTCGCGCGTAGGGCTGAGGAGCGAAGGATCAGATGACTCCGAGTCGAAATAACCGCCCTCTTTCGCATCTTTGAATAGCTGGTCCTGTTTTTCTTGCAGTGAAACAGCCCAAGTTAGCCAGTGAACGTCGAAGCCCGCCTGGTACAGGTCCAGAAGTCCGCTGATGAGATCGGTGTAGTCGTCGAGGAAGCCGTCCACGGTGGGACCGCCCGCGCGAAAGCTGCGCCAAAGCTTGCCGGTCTTCGAATCATAAAGATGAGATTCGAGAAACTTTGCCGTGGCTTGCGCGGGTTCGAGATAGCGCGGCTCATCGAGAGCCTGGTTGGCCCGCGCCAGAGCGGAGATCATCAAGCCATTCCATGCTGTGACGATCTTATCGTCGAGAGGGGGCTGCGGACGGCGAGCGCGCGCTTCGAATAAGGCCCTCCGTCCGGTGGTCAGCTTCGCGGCGGTTTGCGGAACGGTCAGGCTGAATTTTCTGGCCGTCTCCTCCGTCGAGTGCGCTTCGTACAAAACGTTCTTACCGCTCAGTTCGCCGCGAAAGTCTTGTTGCGCGGGGACATTACCGTCGGATTCAACTCCATAGGCGTATTCGACGACCGTCGAATCCTGCCTGCTTAGGACGCTCTCAATTTCTTTCGCCGTCCAGGTGTAAAAGACTCCCTCACCGGTCTCCGGCTTTCCAGGAGCAATTCGGCTGTCGGCATCCTTGGCGGAGGCAAAACCACCACGAGGCTGGTGCATCTCGCGCAGAGTGAAATCGAGAATGCTTCGCGCGGTTTTCGCGAACATGGGGTCGTGCGTGATCTGGTAGGCCTCCGTGTACACGATTGCAAGTTGCGCCTGGTCGTACAGCATCTTCTCGAAATGAGGAACGAGCCAGGTCGCACCCGTCGAATACCGGTGAAATCCACCACCGAGCTGGTCGTGAATGCCGCCGCGCTCCATGGCGCGGAGTGTGTTGAGCGTCATTTCGAGCGCGTCTCGCTGGCCCGTGCGGGCGAAATAGCGGAGCAAGAAACACAGCGCGACCGGCCTCGGAAACTTCGGCGCTCCTCCGAAGCCGCCGTTCGTGGCGTCGTAGCTCGATGCAATCTGTTTGTACGCCTGGTCAAGAATGGCGGGTTGTAGATCGCCCGTGGCCGGAGGCTGCTTGCTGACCATCTGAATGAGTTGCTGTGTGGCGAGTCCTGCGGTCTGAGTGATTGAATCTTGTTGTGTTTTCCACGAGTCGGCGACCTTCTCTAAGAGCGACTTGAGTTGGTCCGGAGGAAAATAGGTGCCGCCGAAAAAAGGTTTGCGTTCGGGCGTGAGCACGACATTCAGCGGCCAGCCCGCGCTTCCCGTCGTCGCTTCGACGTAGGCGATGTATAGGCGGTCAATATCGGGCCGTTCTTCGCGGTCCACTTTAATAGAAACGAAATACTGCTTCAGGATGGCGGCGATGTTGGGATCGGAATACGATTCCCGCTCCATGACATGGCACCAGTGACATGTGAAGTAGCCGATGGAAAGAAAGATGGGCTTGTTCTCTTTGCGGGCCTTTTCAAAAGCTTCATCACCCCACGGATACCAATCCACCGGATTGTGGGCGTGCAATAGCAAGTATGGACTTTTGGCGCGAATGAGCCGGTTGGTGTAGCGGTATTGCCGTGTTCCCGCGCGAGGCTTGGGTGACTGACTATCATGGGATTGGGCCGAGGCGTTGGCACCAGGCCGTTCGGCAGCGTTAATCGCGCCCGAGAAGGCAAGGAGTAGCGCGCCTGCACGAAGCAGTTTGAAATGCTTGTGCTGTTTGCGCAATCCCACGCTCCCTATTAAATGGCTATTCGCTTCAAGTTTAGCAGTTGCCAGGGCTCATGGTCTAAAGAGTCATCCTTCTCCAGGCGTCGGCAAGCAGGAGTTATGGTCCGCCTTGTGGTCTTGGAGTTCGATAGGGAGGGACAGTTTTACTGTGGCTTTGCCGGAGGATCCGCGGGCGCCTCGGCCGCCGCCTTGGGCTTGGCGATCGTGGAGAGCGTCTCCACGTTGAACTTCCTGTAATCCCAATAGCGCGTCACTACGCTGGCCTTGATCCCTTTCACGAGCAGGAACCGCACTCCGACGTGCCCCTCCACGTAGGTCGGCAGCCACACCTCGTTATTCACAAACGCCTGCTCGAAAACAAAGCTGGTGCCCTTTTGCAAGTTCGCCAGCAAGCCGCCGGCAATCTTCATGTCCCCGGTAAAATACGCTTCCAGCCGCGCCACGTCGTGCGCCTTCTCGTCGATCCAAACGACTCCGGCGAGTTTCTGCACAATTTTTTCTACCAGCTTGTGCGGTCTGAATTCAGGATTCGGCTCAAAATCGAAGACCAAAACGTCCTGGCCGCGGAATCGTTCGCGGCGCGGATTCACGAACTGGCATGCGCGCAGAAATATTTCGATCCCCGGCTCATCTTTTTCGTTGGTCTTCCCTTCCTCCTTGGCCTTTTCCTCTTTGGCTTCCTTCTTGATCTCGCGCTTCTGCAGCACCTCGATCCGTTTCTGTGTCTTCTCGTTTTCTTTCTTCTGTTCTTCGGCACTCAGGGGCTTGCCGTCTTTTTTCACCAGCGTCGTAACTTCCTGTCCGTTGAGATAGAAAAAAGTGTACTCGTTGGCCTCGCGCTTTTTCACGCGGCCGTCGCCCTCGAATTCCGTCTCCTCCTCGGACTGCGATCCGGCGTAGTTTTCTCGAATTTTGTCGATGGCTTTCTGGTTGTCGTCGATCTCTTTGAACAGCGCTTTCAGGTCTGGCAATTTGACTTGCGATTTGATCGGGAAATCAAATACGCGCTCGCCGACGGTTCCATTGATCACCGCCCGCGTCACGCTGATGTCGTATTTGCCGCTCCCCCGGTGCAGCTCGATCTTGTGCGGTAGCTTCACGCCATCGATCGTTCGGTAGTCGTCATACAGGATCTCTTCCTCCACACCGCCGACCGTCGCCGCCTCCTTCACGATCAGGTGGCTCTGCGAATCGAAGAAAACTTGCCGCTTCATACCGGTGGCCGTGTTTATCTCGACTTGCAGGGCATCCTTCCCACGCACCTGCGCGTGACCCACAAACGCCAACGCGATTTTGCTTTTCGTAGGATTGACCAGCCGGGAGTTGTAATACTGTGCCGCAGCTTCCAGTTGCATTCCTTCGGGACCCACCAGCGTGCCAAGCTCCCCGGCCGCATTCTGATGCCAGGCGGACTTCCCGTTGTACGCCTCGATCAGATTCTTTTCGCCAATCAGCAATTCCGAGTAGTAGCGATTTGGCAGCTTGGTATCCAGCGTGTAGGTCCCCATCTTCCCGTCATCACTCGTAAAGCTCCCTTCGAGCGTCATAGTCTGGATCTTAGCCAACGCCCTGCCGCCCCCCGCCGCCTTCACGTACTGCTCCACAATCTTCCCCGCTTCCTGCGCGCGCGCAGGATAGGCCCCGCCAGTGAGCATCAATGCGATGAGTATGGTGAACAGACGTGTGCGCATAGCGTTCCAGTATAGGAACGCAATCCGGCGCAAAAAGTTTCTTGGAATTTGAGCCTAGGCGCGCAGCTCTATCCTGAGCGTGAGCGAAAGAATGCTGCGCCACGGCGTGGACGCAGGGCTAGTGGGGGTTTCCGAAGAGTCAAGAATGGGAAGGGGTTAGGGAATAGGGAGTAGAGGATGGGAAAAACGCCAGCACCAGCACCGGCAACCCCAAAAAAAAACAAAAGGAATCCGGAAACAAAACGCCGGGGTCTTACGTTTCTTCTATTGCATTCCCATAGGGACTGTGACATATAGATATGGGCATCCCATAGGAGCTGCAGGAGAAAACGATGGGCGAACGAGCAGACGTTTGGCAAGGCACCCTGGCCTTGATGGTCCTGAAGACTTTGCAGGCCCTGGGGCCGCTACACGGATATGGGATTGCGCGCCGCATCGAACAGACCAGCGGCGACCTGCTGGCAGTGAACTACGGAACGCTATACCCCGCCCTGCTCAAGCTGGAGCAGGAGGGCTACATTTCCTCCGAGTGGGGCACCTCCGACAACAATCGCAAAGCGAAGTATTACAAGTTGACGCGCGCCGGGCGCAAGCAATTGGAAAAAGAAGCGCGCGAGTGGGAGCAAACCACGGAAATTCTGGCGCGGTTCCTGTCTCCCGGGAAGGAATCTGCATGAGGCGTTTACGCGCGTTGTTCCTACGTCTGGCCGGACTCTTTCGCAAAGACCGCCGCGAGCACGAACTCGCCGCGGAGGTGGAAAGCCATCTCCAAATGCACATGGAGGACAACCTGCGTGCCGGAATGAGCTCAGATGAAGCGCGCCGACAGGCGCTCATCAAGCTCGGAGGCGTCCAACAGACTAGGGAAAATTACCGCGATCGGCGCGGGCTGCCCGTGTTGGAAAATCTCTTGCAGGACGTGCGCTACGGCGTGCGCATGCTGCGCGCGTCTCCGGGTTTCACTGCTGTCGCCGTTCTCACGCTCGCCCTGGGCATCGGAGCAAACGCAGCCATCTTCAGCGTGGTCAACGCCATCCTTCTCCGACCTTTGCCTTATCCCGAACCCGAACGCCTGGTCCGGGTCTGGGAATCCTCTCCGAGCAAAGGATATTTCAGAAACGTGGTCAATCCCCTCAACTTCCTTGACTGGCGCGACAACTCCCGTTCCTTCGAATCTATGGCCGCTATTCTCGACTTGATGACCAATCTCAGCGCCAACGGCGAGCCCGTCGCCGTACAGGGCCTCCAAGTGTCATCGCAATTCTTTTCCATCCTCCGGGTTCCGCCGCTCCTCGGGCGCACCTTCACTTCAGAGGACGGGGTTGCCGGACACCATCAGGTGGTCATCCTCAGCTACGAACTCTGGCAGCGCCAATTCGGCGCGAATCCTAAAATCATCGGCCAGAAGATGGACGTTGACGCCGTCCCTTTTACCGTGATTGGAGTAATGCCTCGCGGTTTTTCTTTTCCGAAAACGCATTCCGAAGTTTGGACGCCCTTGCCTCTCGCCCGTACCGAGGACTGGAAGGGCGGCCGCTATCTTACCGTGGTCGCGCGGCTCAAGCCCGGCGTGACTCTTGAGCAGGCTCGAGAGGACATGCTCAACGTCGCCAATCTTGCCGCCGAAACCCGGCCGGATTTCAACAAAGGGTGGAGCGCCGAGGTCATGCCCATGCTCGAAGACGCCACCCAGGGCGTTCGCCGTCCGCTCTGGGTCTTGCTCGCCGCCGTCGGCTTCCTGTTGCTGATCGCTTGCGCCAATCTCGCCAACCTTCTCCTCATGCGCGGCACTGGCCGCCTGCGTGAAATGGCCGTGCGCTCCGCGCTGGGCGCCGCGCGCTCGCGCATCATTCAGCAGTTATTCGTTGAAAGCCTGCTCCTCTCGCTCGCCGGCACCGCCGCCGGCCTGCTCTTCGCACAGCTCGGCCTGCGCAGTCTGCTCGCGCTCATTCCTCAGAACGCGCCTCTCCCTCGCAGCGAACCCATCGTCATCGATGAACGTGTGCTGCTCTTCACTTTCCTCGCCTCTCTTTTCACCGCATTGATCTTTGGCTTCGTTCCCGCGCTGCGCCTCTCTCGTGTGGACCTTCAGAGCGCGCTCAAGCAAGGTTCTCTCCGCGGTGGCGTTGGCGGCCATCAAACCCTCCGCAGGTGTTTTGTCGTCGCCGAAGTGGCCCTCGCTCTGCTCCTCTCCGTCGGTGCCGGTTTGATGCTGCGCAGCTTCTCCCGGCTCATCTCCGTGGATCCCGGTTTCAGCCCCGAGCACGTACTCACCATGCACATTTGGACTTCGCCCGCGCGCTATCACGACAACCTCAAGCGCTCGCAGTATTTTGACCGCATCCTCTCCGAAATCCGCAGCGCTCCCGGCGTCCGCGCCGCCGGCTCGACCCATTTCCTGCCGCTCACGGAAAAAATCTCCGGCTCCTGCTTTTCTCCCGCGGACCAGCCCGCTCCCACGCCTGCCGAATCGCCCTCTGCCCAATTTCTCATCATCAGCCCGGACTATTTCCGGGCCATGGGCACTACCATCCTGAAGGGCCGCGATTTCGACGCGCGCGACAATTTCAACTCTCAGCCCGTCGCCATCGTCAACCACGCCTTCGCCGAGCGTTACTTTCCGGGGCAGGACATTTTCGCAAAGCAACTTCGCGTCTGCTGGACCATTGAAAAGCCGGTCGCCATCGTCGGTGTCGTGGCCGATGCCCGCCAGGCACAGCTTCAACAGGTTCCCACCCCTACCATCTTTCTCTCCAATTCGCAGGCGCCTAAGTATTTCGCCACTCTCGTTGTCCGCGCCACCGGCGACCCGCGCCAGATCGCACGCTCCGCCGAAGGCGCCGTCCACCGCGTCGACCCTGACCAGGCTATCTCCGACATTCAAACCATGGAAACCGTCCTTTCCGATTCGGTTTCCAGTCCGCGTTTTCAGGCGATTTTGTTGCTCGTTTTCGCAGGTCTTGCCGTTGCGCTCGCGATGATCGGCGTTTACGGCATCGTTTCCTACTCCGTCAGCCAGCGCACCAATGAAATCGGCATCCGCGTCGCCATGGGCGCTCGTTCCTCGGACATCGTTCGTCTGGTTCTACGCGAAGCGCTCGCTCTTTCTGGGATCGCTCTGGGTCTCGGCCTCGCTGGCTCCCTGGCCCTGAGCCGCGTCCTGCAAACGCTTCTCTTCGAAGTCACACCGACCGACCCGATCACTTTCGCCTCGGTCTGTTGCCTCGTTCTCGTGGTATCCGCTCTCGCGGCGGTGTGGCCCGCGCGGCGCGCCGTGCGGGTCGATCCATTGGTGGCGCTGCGTTACGAATGATTTTTCGGAAGTTTGCAGTAAGTCTTCAGAGATTCGAATCGCGAGTGGCAGAGGGTGTTATGAGAAGGCTGCGTGCATGGCTGTTGCGGCTGGGTGGACTCTTCGGGAGAGCGCGGCGGGAGCGCGAACTCGCCGCAGAGATGGAAAGCCATCTCCAAATGCACATTGAGGACAATCTGCGGGCGGGCATGAGCGCTGCAGAAGCACGAAGGCAGGCTCTTATGAAGCTCGGCGGGATCGAGCAAACGAAAGAGATGGTTCGCGAGCGCAGAGGGCTGCCGATGCTGGACGTGCTGCTGCAGGATCTGCGTTTCGGCGTGCGAATGTTGCGAAAGAATCCAGCCTTCACCGCCGTTGCCGTACTGACCCTGGCCCTCGGCATCGGCGTCAACACCGCCATCTTTACGGCCTTTGATGCGCTCGTCTTGCGCCCGCGGCCGGTGAAGGATCCCGGCAGTCTGGCCTCCGTCTTTCGCACCACTCCCGGCGAAACCCATGGCTGGTTTTCCTACCCCGATTACATCTACTATCGCGACCACAGTAGCTCGTTCTCTGATCTTTCTCTGTTTGCCTTCGGCATGGCCGTCACTTCTTCCGACCTGCCTGCCACCAGTCCGGAAGCCACCCCCCGCATCGCTGGTGCCGTTGGCTTCCAGCTCCCGCAATTGCTTCAGGGCGGCGCTCAACCCATCATGTGTTTTTTTGTTTCTGGCAACTACTTCCCAATGCTGGGAGCCACTCCTCTCTTAGGCCGCATCCTCCTGCCCGAAGATGACCAAGCCAATGCCCTGCCGGTTGTCCTGATGAGCGGTAATTCCTGGCAGCGGCGCTTTCATTCCGACCCAAAAATTGTCGGCTCAGTTCTCCATCTGAATGGTGTGGCCTTTACAGTCGTCGGTGTTACGCCTCTCGATTACCTTGCTACCGCTGCATCTGTTCCCGATCTTTGGGCGCCCATCCCTGCAAAAATCGCGTTGGGCGTAATAACCCGCCAGGAATTAGAAAATCGCCTGGTGCCGGCCGGCTTCCCCAGCGGTCGATTGAAACAGGGCGTCTCGCTTTTCGGCGCGCAAGCCGAAGTCAATGTCCTCGCAACGCAGTTGCGAACGCAGTACCCCGAAGCCGAGGGCAAGATGAGTGTGAGTGTTGTCTCCGGTCGGAATAACCTCTCTGGACTTGACCCTGAGGCGTGGGCCGTCGTCGCTGCTGCCATGACGGCCGTCGCTTTGCTCCTGCTCATCGCCGGTGCGAACGTTGCAAGCCTGTTGCTTGCCCGCGCTGCCGCCCGGCGCAAAGAAATTGCCGTGCGCCTGGCGGTCGGCGCGGGCCGCTGGCGCCTCGTACGCCAGTTGCTGACAGAAAGCATCATGATGGCCCTTCTCGCCGGAGCGCTCGGCTTGCCTCTGGCTGGATGGATGCTCCACCTTTTGATCGTCGAGATCGCTGCGGCTCTCCCGTCGTTCTGGGGCACCATCGCACTTGAGATCTCTCCCGACATCCGCATCTTCGCCTACACTCTGCTTGTTTCCTGCGCGGCCGGAATCGCGTTTGGCCTCGTGCCCGCTTTGCAGGCCTCGAAGTCCGACGTTAACTCTGCTCTCAAAGAAGAGGGCAGCGCCTTCGGCCGGCATTTGAGCCGCTCGCGGCTGCGCGGAATTCTCATCGCTGGACAAATGGCTGCATGCCTCGTCCTGCTCATCAGCTCCGCTCTGCTGCTCCGCGGCTCGCAGCGCGCCCTCAAGATCGATCCGGGTTTCGAGGCGCGGCGCGTGGCCTACCTGGAAATGTACAATCCCGCGAACCTGCACTACTCCCCGTCACGTTTGCTCCAGCTTAATCGCGACCTCATTCAACGGATCGCCGGTCTTCCTGGTGTGCACTCTGTGGCACAAGCCTCGCGCGGTCCGTTTGGGGGCATCCGGTGGGTGCCTGTATCTCCCGTCGACGCTGCGCCTTCCATCCCCGGCACTAACGGAAACGAACCACCTGTCGCTGGATACAGCTTCGTGACGCCAGACTACTTTGGCACGCTCAGCATTCCCATCGTTCGCGGCCGTAACTTCGCGCTGCGCGAAGCCGAGGGAGAGTCGCCAGTCGTCGTTATCAGCGAAGCCACCGCTCGGCGCTTCTGGCCCGGCGAAGATCCCTTAGGCAAGCGCCTCAAGATCGGCTCGGAAAAGGGGACCACGTCCTTCCCCGGAGAGAAGGGTCCGTTCGTGGCGAGCAGCGAAGTGATCGGCGTTGCCCGGGATGTGCGCAGCATGGACCTGCGCAAAATTGATGAAGCCTACGTGTACTTGCCGCTCTCGCAGACCCATCGGTGGACAAGCACTCTGCTCGCGCGTACCGAAGGCGACCCCACGCCTTTGCTCCCGGCGATCGGCCAAGAGGTTCGCCGCGTGGACGCCAATCTCCCCGTCATGGGCGCCCCGTTGTATACGATGATCTCCATGAATCCTTATTTTGTAGTCTCCCGCATCGGCGGGGTGCTTGCGAGCATCGTCGGCATGCTTGGGCTTTTGCTGGCGTGCATGGGCGTGTATGGCATGGTCAGCTACAGCGTCGCTCAGCGCACCCGGGAAATCGGCATACGCATGGCGCTTGGCGCGCAAAGTGTTCAGGTGCTCCGGCACGTTGTGCGCGAAGGCTTCCAGCCCATTCTCGCCGGGATAGTGATTGGCATCGTCGCTTCTGCTGGCGTCTCGCGCCTGATGGCCGCGACGCTTTTCGGCCTCAATCCCATGGATGCGGTTTCTTTTTCCGGCGTGTCGCTTTTGCTGGGAGCCATCGCGCTGCTTGCTACCTGGCTCCCCGCACGCCGGGCGACCGGGGTGGATCCGATGGTGGCGCTGCGCCACGAATGATTATTGTAGTGGCCGGTCTTCAGACCGGTCCGTGTCGAGGAACGATTATGAGGCAGTTGCGTGCCTGGTTTGTGCGGCTTGGCGGATTCTTCCTCAGGAACCGTAGCGAGCGCGATCTTGTTGCGGAGATGGAGAGCCATCTCCAGATGCACATCGAAGACAATCTGCGGGCGGGCATGAGTTCGGAAATCGCACGTCGGGAGGCACTGATGAAATTAGGCGGCGTTGAACAAACGAAGGAAATCTACCGCGACCGGCGCGGTCTTCCATTAATTGAAACACTTTTCCAGGATTTGCGCTTCGCCGCTCGGATGCTGCTGAAAAATCCCGGCTTCACCGCGATTGCCGTTCTGACCCTGGTGCTTGGCATCGGCGCTACCACCGCCATCTTCAGCGTGGTCTACGGGGTTCTCTTGCGTCCGCTTCCCTACCCGAATCCCGACCAGATCGTTCAGTTGTGGGAGGTTAATGCCAAGGGCGGTCGGATGAACTTCCCGGAGCCGAATTTCACAGACATCCGCAGTGCCTCCCAAACCCTCGAGGCTCTAGCTGAATGCAACGCTGGGCCCTTCACTGTTACTGGCGGGACGGAACCGACCCGAACTTTTGCCGCATCGGTTTCCCGGGATTTCTTCAAAGTGATGCGCGTCTCCCCTCTTCTCGGCAGAAGTTTTAGCCCAGAAGATCAGCGCGAAGGCGCGGCGCCAGTATTGCTGGTCAGCCATAGCTATTGGCGGCAGCACCTCGGCGGTTCCAACGAACTTTCGAAACTCAAACTTGTCGCGGATCACAAAGCTTTTTCCGTCGTCGGAGTGATGCCGGAAGGGTTTCGCTTCCCCGCTGCGGCGGACCTCTGGATTCCGCGTGAACTCTATCCTCCAGACAGCCAAAGCCGTACCGCGCACAACTGGCACGTTTTCGGCCGTGTGCGCGAAGGCGTTGCACTCTCGCAGGCGCGCGCTGAGCTTTCCTCCATCGCTCACCGGCTGAATCAGCAATACGGCCAGGACATAGACATGACCGACGCAGCAGCCGACCGTCTGAGAGACGCGATGACCTCCGATATACGCGCAGCCTTACTTCTGCTGCTCGGCGCGGTCAGTTTTCTCTTGCTGGTGGCATGCGCCAATGTGGCCAATCTTCTCTTGGCCCAGGCGGCGCGCCGCGATCGTGAACTGGCCATCCGCGCGGCCCTTGGAGCCGACCGCCGCCGTTTGGTCTGGCAATTTCTGATTGAGTCGGCATTGCTTTGCACCATAAGCGCAATCATTGGAGCGCTCGCGGCTCGCTGGGGCGTGAATGTTCTTTTGGCGCAGGCTCCCAAGAATCTGCCGCGCCTCGACGCCATCTCTCTCAACAGGCCGGTGCTGTTGTTTGCTGTGGGCTTGTCGTGCGTCATGGCCGTAGCCCTCGGCACCTTCACCGCAATGCGCGCGACCTCTGGTGATGTCCGCGATGCTCTCGCCGAGGGCGGCCGCGAACAGATCGGCGGTCGGCGTGCGCGGCGATTCGGTCAGACGATTGTGGCCGGTCAACTCGCGATTACCCTGGTGTTGCTGGTCGGCGCCGGACTTCTCGGCCGCAGCCTGATCCGCGTTCTTTCCGTGGAGCCCGGATTTCGCATCGAGCACGTGGTCACCATGGATCTTGCATTCGCCCCTCTTAGAGATAACAACGACGCGCTAAAAGCGCTTCACGTGAACAAGCTCAACAGTTTATTCGAACGCCTGCATGCCATCCCCGGTGTCGAAGCAGTGGGCGGTGCGAACGCGTTGCCGCTCGTGAGTGACTTCCTCGCCGGCGGAGCTTTTCTCATACTCAATCCGCGCGACGTGCCCACGCGGATGGAAGACTTCGAACAGCTATCTCACAATCCTTCCATCACCGGCTATGCCGACTACTTGGTGGCCAGCGAAGACTACTTCCGCGTGCTGGCTATTCCGCTTCTGCGTGGCCGATTTTTCGATAATCGAGATGTGATGAACGCGCCTCACGTCGCCGTCATTAGCGATTCTCTTGCGCGCACCCGCTGGCCAAACGAAGACCCACTCGGCAAGACGATTGAATTCGGCAACATGGACGGCGACTTGCGCTTGCTCACCATCGTTGGCATCGTCGGCGACGTGCGTAATCGCAGCCTCGAAGCACCTCCGAGCCCCACAGTCTACGTAAACTACCGTCAGCGGCCACAATCATCCGATCTCTTCACCATTGTGATGCGGACCAGTTTGCCTCCAGAAGGCGTGATTCCCGCGGCGCGCGAGATTGTCCGCGGTGTCGATCCAGACGTCCCGCCGCAGTTCCGCACGTTCGCCCAAGTTTTCACTTCTTCCCTGGCCGCGCGGCGATTCAATCTCACTCTGGTGTTGGCGTTCGCGGGAACGGCGTTGCTTCTCGCGGTAGCCGGCATCTATGGAGTAACGGCTTACAGCGTTACGCGCCGCACGCGCGAAATAGGCGTTCGCATAGCCCTCGGAGCCGCGCGTGGCGACGTGCTCCGCCTCGTGCTCGGTCAGGGCATGTGGACGACCGCGATCGGCGTGTCTATCGGCATTGCGGGTTCGTTCGCGCTGACTCGCACGACGCAGTCGCTCCTGTTCGGAGTAAGCCCCACCGATGCGGTCACATTGGCCGGAGTTTCGCTCTTGCTCGCAGGTGTTTCCCTATTGGCATGCTGGATTCCCACGCGCCGCGCCATGCGCGTCGATCCCATCGTCGCCTTGCGTTACGAGTGAAGCATCACTTTCGAGTTTCTAATTTCGAGTTTCTGTCCTAGGGCTTTTTCTTTTTGAAGAGGCCGCCGAGGCTGCTGATGGCGTCGGCCGGATTTTGCCCCTGCGCCAATGTCTTGGTGGTGCCGGCGGCGGAAGTGCCCGCGCATCCAAGCTGCGACTTCAGCATGCCCGCCGCAAGACCGCCAACATCGGGAATAAATTTTGGATCGGAAGCCGTGCCGTGAATCA
>WNFO01002545.1_pt1 | contig 22455 bp, 38 predicted proteins | sample 5400251 | NCBI WGS metagenome assembly WNFO01 (sample SAMN13153354, study PRJNA577476) | soil metagenome | isolation source: 100 cm saprolite under Madrone tree | place: USA:California | collected 2016-06-14
CAGAGACCGCGACCGGGACAGGGATCGCTATCGAGATAGCAGGGGGCGCGACTCGAGAGACGATAGGAGAGACGATAGAAGGGATGATAGACGTGATGACCGGAGAGATGATAGGCGTAGAGACGATCGTCGGCGTTCACGTTCCCGCGACCGACGAGACCGCAAACCCTCGCCCCCCAGAGATGCCCCCGAGAAGTCCGAATCAACTCCCCCAGTCGAGGATGAAAAGCTCAAGGCAAAGAGGGCAAGGCTGGAGGCATGGAAAAAAGAGAGAGAGGCTAAGAAAGCCTTGGGCGAAGCCAAGGCTAAGGCTATGGCACTTGCAGGAAAGTCTGCTCCTCAAGGTGAGTAAGTTTCTTTCCACCGTCGAGTATTGTGATTTCATCACTTGATCCGTCTCTTCACAGCATCGGCAACCACGGGCGCCACGAAACCTGCGGGTTCATTAAATCGCTCCGCCTTTGGGGGTTTAGGTCTTAAGGGTTTGCCCCTTAAGCCCGATTTACTCAAGGGAAACAAGGTCGTGTCTTCCTTGGATGATTCAGTCGAAACGAAGCGCCATCTTGAGATGCTTGGAGACATGCCTGCTGTCGATATGACCATGGCAGATGGAGAGGCCGGTATCGGTGACCTTGAAGTCGACGATGACGACGAAGATGCGAATCGGATTGATGCGGAATCCAAGGCTAAAGCTAAAGCCAAAGCTCAAGCCAAGGCACAAAATTCCATGGACGTAGATCAATATGATGACGTAGATCCCCTGGACGCTTTCATGGATGGTGTCAAGGATGAGGTAAAGAAAGTAAATGCGGAAGATCTCAAGAAGATGGTAGGCTCTGGTCGTTTACCTGACCGAGGGGATGACAGGATGAACGAAGCCGGCGCAGATGACGACGACGGAGAGGTCGAAGCAGAAGATGAGTTGGACGCGACGGATCTCAACCCTGAAGATATCCTTGCTCTCGCGGCGAAGAAGGCAAGAAAAAAGGATTTGGCTGCTGTGGATCACAACAAAATCAAGTATGAGCCATTCCGGAAGGAGTTCTATGCTCCACCTCCTGAAGTTGCAGCTATGACCGATGAGGAGGCCGATCTACTTCGACTGGAACTCGATAGTATTAAAATTCGTGGCGTCGATTGCCCGCGACCAGTTACTAAATGGAGCCACTTTGGCCTCCATGCCAGTGTGTAAGCCCCGTTTTTGTGGTTTCTCTTGCTGTTCCATCCATATTTATTACTTTTTCAGTTTGGATGCTATCAAACGACTAAACTACACGGCCCCAACGTCAATCCAAGCCCAGGCGATCCCTGCCATCATGTCTGGCCGCGACGTCATTGGCGTGGCCAAGACGGGCTCCGGAAAGACTATTGCGTTCCTTCTTCCCGTCTTCCGTCACATTAAGGACCAGCGCCCTCTCGAAATATACAGAGACTGCAAACCTTTCCTAAAAGTGTTGAACCTTCGAGTAAGTGTCTTTTAAAGTCGCCATTTCGTTGACACCTGATTCAGTTGCCATCAGGCCGTTTGCGCATACGGAGGTTCACCAATCAAAGACCAAATCGCAGACATGAAAAAGGGCGCAGAAATTATTGTCTGCACACCCGGCCGCATGATTGACCTACTCACTGCAAACTCTGGCCGCGTCACAAACCTCAAACGTGTAACCTATCTTGTTTTAGACGAAGCTGATCGTATGTTCGATATGGGCTTTGAGCCTCAAGTCATGAAGATTGTCAACAACATCCGTCCTGATCGTCAGACGCTCCTCTTCTCAGCAACTTTCCCAAAACAGATGGACTCGCTAGCGAGGAAGATTCTAAAAAAGCCTCTCGAGATCACAGTGGGCGGCAGGTCCGTCGTTGCTGCCGAGATCGACCAGATTGTGGAGGTTCGCGCGGAGGACACCAAATTTAATCGCCTGCTCGAAATTTTGGGCCAGATGTACAACGATGACCCGGAAGCACGGACGCTTATATTCGTAGACCGCCAGGAAGCGGCGGACAATTTGCTACGTGAACTTCTCCGGAAGAGTTATCTTGCCATGTCCTTGCATGGAGGGAAGGACCAGGTCGACCGTGATACCACTATTTCTGACTTTAAAAGCGGCGTGGTTCCTGTCGTCATCGCCACCTCAGTTGCTGCAAGAGGACTGGATGTAAAGCAGTTAAAACTAGTCATCAATTACGATGCCCCGAATCACATGGAAGATTATGTCCATCGTGCTGGCCGAACCGGACGAGCTGGGAACAAGGGTACATGTATCTCGTTTATCACTCCAGAACAGGACAGGTACTCAGTTGACATTTTCCGTGCTCTCAAAGCGAGCAATGCGACAGTACCCCCAGAACTAGAAGAACTAGCTAATGGTAAGTTTGTTCCATACTCGTAAGTGAAGATATTTTATTCACTTCACACGCTCCGCATAGGTTTCCTTGAGAAGGTCAAAGCGGGCAAGGCTCAGGCCGCGGGATCTGGCTTTGGAGGAAAGGGTCTAGACAAACTCGACAAAGAGCGCGACGCCCGTGAAAAGGCGGAGCGTAAGGCATATGGCGAGCCAGAAGAAGAGAAGACTGAAGTCACTGCGGAAAAGAAAGACGGGGATGATATGACGTTCGGCAACTTCAAGGTTGAGATTAAACGGGGTCCGGCACCCGATACATCCAAAGGAGTCCTAGGGGTCGCAGGCGCTGCCGCTGCTGCTCGGCGCCTCGCACACGCGAAGGAGGAGGAGAAGATGCAGTCTTCTCTTCGCGCTGCAGAAGAAGCCGCCGCTCGTGCTGGCAAGGACAGCCCTGCTCATAAGCAGGCTCTCAGCGTCATGGCGAAGTTAAACGCACAGCTGCGCGCTTCGAAGCTTGCGCTTCAGGCTCAGCTCCAAGCCGAGGATGTCAGCCGGAAAGTCAACCCGGATGCGACCGATTTCCACGCTATTGTACCAATCAACGATTATCCCCAGAAGGCAAGGTGGAGGGTCACGAACAAGGAGACTATGGTCCAGGTAAGTCTGGTAACTAGATGCTCAGTGAAAGAATGGTAGGCTAACTAGACACTTTCTAGCTCATCGATATGACTGGCGCATCAGTCACAAACAAAGGTGAGCTATTGTTATTACGTGGAATATCCCGTGACTAAGGGACTCACAACTGCCCCGTTCAGGAATCTACTACGAGTCTGGAAAGGAGCCGCCACCAGACGGCCCTCCCAAGCTCCACCTTCTCGTCGAGTCCAACGAAGAGTTCCGGGTACGTTTCTTAGTTCCCCGGAATTGTAGATGTTTTCTGAATCCGACGATCAATAATAGGTGGAGAATGCCGTGCGCGAAATCAAACGACTGCTTATTGAAGCTTCCACTGCCGCGCTCCAAGCGGAGATGCGTAATCCTTCTGCACCATCAGGGCGTTACAGTGTTGTCTAAAATCACAATTGCAATCATTGTTTTCGGCGGACGTGTCTCAATTTGTAATTACGTGCATAGCTTCTCTCCGTTAATTTTATTCCCTCTTTAGAACGGAACGACTCAGAATAACATTATGGCCACGAGAATCATCGATGCTCGCACGGAGATGTACAGTGGTCCTGATCGGGGAAATGAGGTTTGAGATGCTCCATGCTCAACTCCGTGACAAAGTTTGTGTCACCAGATGACTTGCTACTTCCTGCTTGTAGTGACACATTCTCATGGGTATTCTCTAACGGCTATTTAGCCACGAGGCCTTCACTGAGAGTTTGTGCACGCAACGACAAGTTGAGAATGCTTCGTTCCATCCACTGTGACCGACCAAGGTGATCCAAGGCCCGTGGCTCCGGCGACACTATTGATCCCCAAGCAAAAAAGAATCATAAGCGTAACAAAACCTTTGATCCAAAGCCCCAGCGCCCTGAGCGGTACGGCCGCATTTACTAGCAATTTCCTCGCAGGTTCTGTTCTATGATGCTATGGCTCTAATTCACCTGGGGAGGTCTGAACCAGCTGATATCTAGAAAGTAACCAGGATTGACTGACTGACCCCTTGAGAGCACCGCGTTATAGTGTTTGGTTTCATAGGGGTGTTGTGCCACCAGTGACTATCCCCACATTCGACAATTTGCGTAGCCCTCATACCCGGCAGACATTCTCGCTCTCTCAAGGTAGCATTTCCCTATAAATATTATGACTGGAAATTTTCATTTTTTGGACCCAAACTCTGCTCTCCCATTTGCGTTGGAAAGGCGTGAATGCTCTCGTAAGATAAGAAGAAACACATTTCGGGAACTTGGGTCTGTGTGTACGACGCTATACATGCAGTAGAGACTCTAGAGTATCAGCGACTCGCTTCGCCGAAGCTCGCGATTGCTACAGCGGGGGTACCATTTTCTGATACTGTATAGGATTTTTCGCTCTACAAACTGTATAACCTGTCTCATAGGAGGGGTGTAAGAAGGCTACTTGATGGCGCCGTTTCGACCATTTCGTGCATGCGCTTTCGGTCCTTTCACCATCTGTCATCAATAGCCTAGACTGCCTGGATTCAAAGGTGTATGTCGGTTCATCGTCACTGAAGTGTGAGGCGGTCCCTCGTAATGGAACGTTTGGCTTTGTACGGGAGCCGCCCAAGTCTCGAAATTTATCCTTGCTTGCTTGGACCGAACTCGTTCATGAATTCCGTAAGCGATAAAACAGCGAGCGTGGCCCTCTCGTGGAGACCCAATCATCTGTAACGGGGGGATTTTTGAAGCAGCCGAAGAGTCGGGTAACTTTCTGCGCGTCGGTGACGCCACCCGGCCTTCAGCGTTTGCGAAGAAAATTCTCGTAACGAAATTGGAGCTCTCGAACGGCGCCCGGGTTCACCTTCCCGTTGGTCATGAGGGGGCCAATGTTCGGGCGTAAGTAAGACAGTGACCTCCTTTTGCGTGGGTTTGATGGATAAGCATTTTGCGAGGGTGTGTAGTAGAGAGGAATCGCCAAGGAATTATAGTAATCCGGGGTTAGAGTTCGATCGGGTACGTGTGGGTGGGTCTCTTGCGCACCTTCAGATCGGGCAGCGGGACACGATTAGAGCGTAGAAATGGGAAAGGGGAAAGAATTTCTATGGCGGTCAAGGGACTTCAATTGAACTGCCTTGTACTAGGCACGGACGTCGCATTTGGATTCTATCCAACGTCGTTCAGGCTTTGTGTGGAATAATAAGGAAGACGATCAGCGTGATCGGAGAGGTAGGTGAGCCAGACAAAAAAGCAGCTTTTGGACGCGAACTTGAAGTGGATGTAGTTGACGGGGTAAATGATCGGGTGGGTCAATGCCATGTCAGAATGTGTATTCATCACCACATCACCCTCTCGATGGGGATTTTAGGCAGACATCAATACAGCTGGCCTGTTGCACTTCACGTATGCAGACAGCGAGACACATCTCGCGTTTTGATGTACGTGCTCTTTCATAAAATGTGAGAACGTGTGTGTAAGGAGTATGAAATACAAAACGACTATGCTCAAAAACACTATACTGTAGCTAGCGATGCTTATGACCCTTGTAGAGCTGGTGGTCGGCTAAGTGACAGGTCCACTCTCGAAGCCAGCTCGAGCACATCGGTCTGAAGCTTCTCCAAGTTGGTACGTCTAGAATCCCACATCTCAGTTCTTTGTACGTACCCGGGTAAGAAAGGAAAGAAAGACGTACTCTTTGTTAAATTGTTGACCAAACTCAAACGCCTGTGATACACCAAGGCCCATATTATTTTCCTGCATGCTCTTCGCATGTGCGAGTTCCCTCTCGCTCAACACCTTCAAGTGAGGTAGCAGCCGATCATACTCTCGTTTCAGCTGTGTAATGATCATCATCGTGAGTATGGAACACACGCCCAAGAAAAACGAGTAATCGCGTCTCTCACCGCTTGCACACGCGCCTTGAGCGACTCCTCGTCGTACCTCCCCGCCCCAAGCACTTGTTCCCGAATTCTCCCCAGCTCATCAAACCACTTCGTCTCGTTGTCGCTAGGTGTTGGGTTTGCGCGCTTCATAAGCTCTGCGAGCACGCGATCTAGCCTCGCAATAAGGGCCTGCTGCCCCGCTTGTATCGTGCGCATGCGGTCCTCAATGCGGTCCTGCCGTGCGCCGCGGAGATCTCCTAATAGTATCTTGATCTCGTTGATCTTGGTTGCCTGTCGGTCAAGTTCCTCGTGTTGCAGATCGACCCGTGCGTTTGCTTGGCGATAGACGGACTCCATGTCATGGATACGCGTGACAAATTCATCCACTTGGCCGGAGAAAAAGCGGAGTATATCGGGCGTGATGCGGAACTCTCTCGGTCCTGGCGTGGCCAAGCGCGGTGTGGTGGGTAGACCAGTCGTGAACAGGCTAGTTGGTGGCTTCCAGCTCTCAGTACCAAGTAGAGAAATATATGCGGGTGGCCCTTTAGCGAGTTTGAGCGACCGATCAACAGGTACACTACTTTTGTGATCATTCTTGAGTGGAAGGTCGGAGCGCATGTTCAAGGAGAACGAAACCACGCGCATCGACGAGGTGAGAACGTATATGCTGTAGTTTAGATATACGTCATTCGGCACAATGACAGAGATAACTGGATAGGACGCCCTATGTTCATTCAGTGAACAATTATTAGGAGCTATTATTGGAACCTCACCTCCTTTCCACCGAGAACGTCGTCACAATCGGCTGCACCTCAGCAGGTGCTGGGTTGCGGAACGTAGCCGAAAGCGCATTTTCGGCCCCGCCTGAGACAGAATGCAAAGCATTGCTGAGGGCACGTAACATTTTGTAGAGATGGATGGCATGCACTCCGAAGCCGTGATACACATAAACAGTATCCCCGTGTATCGGGTCTGGTAAGAAGACGGGATAATTGCTCTGTATGAGATTGAAGGAAGATGGCTGAGTTGTCGAAAGAACCTCAATCAAGCCAAGGTCGATGGTTTCATATACTGCAAGCATGGGCAGTTCGGTGTTCGGGGACTGCAATGAAAATCAAGACCCTGCTTGTTGATAGAACATTTCACACTGACCTGTCGAGTCTCCCAGCGGGCCTCCACCTTATCTACGTCAAGACAGACATCCACCTTGCCGTCCTTAGTAACCACCAAAACCACACCCAGCCGCTCTGTCTCTCCATCGTCGTCGGTCTCATCATCGTGATCAAATGAAAGGTATAATATGTCAGTAGCATCTCCGTCCTCGCTTCCATCAAGGGTTAACGGTGCCGGCTGGAGTAGGAAAGGGCCTTGGCGCAAGGGGGGAGTTTTCATCGTCGTTGGTGGGTGGAGGAGGACGGAACGAGACGCTGCAGGGAAAACAGTGCCTGGAGGGAGCTGCTTGAGAAGTGCATTGATGTACTTGTGTTGATAAGAATATGTACTTGATAGTGATTGAGACTCGGACGACGGGTTTTGAGAAAGGTATTCTTGCTTGGCTGCTACGAAGCACTCGAGTGCGTGAATGTATGATGAAGGTATTGACCTATATACCGCGATTAGAGAGAACAGAGTTGAAACAGAGGGAAACGTACGCGTTCTTGGGCATATAGGGGCAAACTGCATAAACGTCCCCGTTCTTCATTAGGGCGTAAATGGTCAGAGGGCCCCAGTCCGCCATTCCTTTGCCGAGTGTGAATGAGGCAACCTCACGCTCGGCCGAGTCGACAGCGTTGAATGTCTTGGATGACCTACGTCGGTCAGGGACAAAGGAAACCACTTGCAAGGGTTCTTCCGCATCCACTGAGATGTCATACTCGCTGACCATTGACAGTAACCGTGAGTGAAGACACCAGACGAAGGGTTGGAAAGTCTCACCGAAGTTTCCCATCCACGGTCATTACCATGAGTGTTGAGCCTGCCTCACCCCAAGGATGCCACTCGACCTTGGCTATGGGGGCCGAGGCGGAGGATGCGTGGAAGTACTGCCCGACTTGAATAGACCTACAGGAGGACTCAGGGATGAAGAAGCGAGGTACAGTGAATGACACGCACTTGCAATCTATGACTGTTGGAACGAGGCGCATAAAACCTGGTCTGGGAAGGACGACAACAGCGACTTGGAATATACCCGCCACGGTCAAAAGCTTCCTTGTTGGATTTAGGGACAGGTGGGTGATGTCGAACTGTATATTGGGCGTATGTAAAACCTGAAGCAACGAGGTTAGTACTGGACGATAGAACCATGCCCTAGGTTACGCGTACCTTGTATGACTTTGACTTGCCTCTACCAAGCTTCGCATCTCCGAGAGATGTCACCCGCAGTTCTTTCCCAACGGCAACAATCAAATCCGCGTCTTTTAAGACCATAACTTGGCGTCTACCGGACGGCGAGGGAGAGTCATTGTAAAGCTCGAGCTGTCGCGACAAATTTGTATCTGTTGAGGACGAAAAGATAGGGTGTCCTTTGAGGAGAGACGACCAGGCATCGCCATCGCCATCGCCATCGAAATCCATGGACATTTGAGTGAGAGGGTGACCAGACCCGGGCCGTGTTATCCGGGACGCGTCTTTTGCGAGGCTTGCGCGTCCAAGCGGACGTTAAGGATGACTTCTATCGGCACAGGCTACGATCTCTCTGCGAGTACTTACTCCCCAGATGGCCGCATATTTCAGGTCTCATCTCTCTCTAATGGTTACTTTCGTCGTCTTCTCACCTCATCTGATACAGGTCGAATACGCGAACAAGGCAGTAGATAATTCTGGGTATGCGTCCTTACTTGCTCGGCCGTCCTTTCTCGATACTACATTCGTCCTGCTAGAACCGTGATTGGCCTTCGCGTCAAAGATGGTGTAGTTTTAGCTGTCGAGAAGCTTGTCCACTCAAAGCTCCTGGTGCCTGGCGCAAATCGCAGGATCCAGGCGATCGACCGCCATATTGGTCTGGTGCGTTATCGCATATCCAACCTCGACCCCCACTCACAGCAGCCACTCAGGCTAGCTCTGGTCTTTTGGCAGATGGGCGCCATATCTCCAACAGAGCGCGAGATGAGGCCACTAACTATCGTGACAATTATCGCGAGCCGGCACCTCTTAAGGTCTTTTTGCTCTGATGCCATTAGCAATTGTCCACGTCTCACCACCTCATATCCAGGCGTTGTCGGACCGTCTCAGCCTCTATGTACAAGCATATACCCTTTACTCTTCCGTACGGCCATTCGGTTGTAGCACCATTCTTGGAGGTGTCGACAAGGGTGGCCCGGCGATATTTGTGATCGAACCTAGTGGCGTCTTCTACGTGCGTATAGGATGCTATATTGACCGATCTCTCTGCTAACCTATCACTCTTAGGGCTACCACGGTGCTGCCATTGGTAAAGGCCGCCAGCTTGCAAAGACTGAATTGGAAAAGCTAAAGCTATCCGAGCTATCTACGCGCGAGGCTGTCTTTGAGGCTGCACGCATGTAAGTATTACATTCTCTACCAGGCTATCCTATTACTGATGCTATCACAGCATCCATCTCGTTCATGATGATGCCAAAGAGAAAGAATTCGAGTTGGAGCTATCATGGATGGGTGATGAGACCAACGGCCGTCATTTACCCGTACCAAAGGACCTTTTCGAAGAAGCAGACCAAAAGGCAAAGGAGGCATTAGAGAACTTCGAATAACCAGCTCTTCGCTTTTTCTTCTGTATTATACGTCAGCCCCTTGCACCTTATCCTCTTTCAGTCCCTCTCTGATGGTATGAATGAATAGTCGGTCGGTCACTAGGTCACGCCGCCTACATGTATATCTGGTAGATGCTCCCTAGTCTACTAACGGTCGGTGATTAGTGTCGCAGGAAAGAAACCAGTTTATACAATATAGAACAATATTCATGTGCTATACGATCTGTTCCAACTCGCGTGCATATGCGAGATTGTTGGCGATCAGTTTCTGTTTTGGTATCTCCAGCTTCTCCTCTCCCTTTTGAGTGAATGTAATCAACCCGCGTGTCAAGTCTATCAACCAACCTCGCTGAAAGATGACACAAAGAGGTTAGCGCATAACACTCATACGAAGGTCTTTGGGTACACACCTGTTTAGCAAAATCCAATACTTCTGATTGTGACCTAAAGAAAAGAAGCGTCGCCGCGTCCTTGAGCGGCAGGCTCTCGTATGCCGTCTCTTCACAGCTTGCAATCTCGTTCCTGTAACATCGATTTTCAGTGAACCGATCCCGGAAGAGGGGAAAAGAAGTAGAAAAAACACGAACCGGATTGTACCCATCAGGCTATCCACGAAGAATTTGTACTCCTCCGCCGGAGCTTCCTCCCGCGCATTCCAAACTTTGCTGTAGCTGCCCTCCATGAGCCACCTCTCGAGATTAACGGGATGCCGGATGAACGGGTTCGCGATGAGTTCGTCTGCGGGAAGAGGGAGTGACTCTAGCGTCGTATGGAAGTCGGCGATGCGGTTCTGGATGAGTAGGCGGATGAGGTTGAGGCCCCGGATGGGGAATTCGCGCTCGGAGTGTGGGAGGATGGAACTGTACGTGTCGATGTATGAGCAACGAACGGAATAATAGTGGGGGCTGGGGGGGGCAGGATATCGAAGGGGAGACTCGCCTGTAATCATTGTAGAACGTCTGTAGTTGAGAAAAATACCGGTCGAAGGAGGGCACCTCTTTCGTTCGTAAGCTCCAGAATGCCCCAATCTCAAGAATTTCCCCTGTTGTGGTTTAATCAGGGATGTCTTGAGTGCGTGGATCGCTCGGTAGAGCAGGCAGTAGTACTCACGAGCAATCACCAGATCCTGGGTACTATAATCTACCTGAGGGAAGATGAGTCCTGTTTCTATTAAAACGACCTAACACGCGTCAGTGAGTCCGAGGGCATAGGAGACGGAGCGTACCTTGAGCTCGGCCAGTAGCCTACCAGATGTTTTCAGGTCTGACGGTTGTGATGTGAAAGCCCTGACCAGTTGCTTGTATAGGGTATGCAGTTTTGAGGAGGACATGATCTGTGTTGCTTGAAGACAAGGTCGGATGCGACGCGCGTTCATCTCACCCACGCGTACGCATAATCTATCAGTTGTTCCTTCAATCTCATCCCCACCACACTTTAGCTCCTTTATCTGCCCGTGCATCCGCGTCAGATTTTCAAAGCCTTTCACAGTAAACAAAAGTATGGAATCCATCGACATGGACAGGCTTAAAACTGGTGAAGTCAATCTCGGTGTACGTGAGCCCCCACACGACCGTAATTTCCTCCCGTAAACCCCGTAGATCTAACCCATATTATATATCCATGAACTTAGACATCTATCATGGCTGTTCAATTTGAAGGTGGAGTCGTAGTTGGTGCAGATAGCCGAACGACGACGGGAAGCTACATTGTGCGTCTCGAAATCCCGCACTCCTTCTCTCAACTCACCCTTTGTCCGCGAACAAGGCCAACCGCGTGACAGACAAACTGACCTTTGTCCATGACCGCATATACTGCTGTCGATCCGGCTCAGCGGCAGATACACAAGCCATCGCAGACGTGGTGCACATGGCTTTGCAACAATATACGTGCGTTCAGACACACACACTCTCTCTCTTCACTCCTTTTTTCCTTTCAGAATCTGAGGATTGAATTATCGTCTAACCCAAACCTATTTCCGGTTATACAGACAGGCAAGCGGCGGACCACCGTCCGTGCATGTCGCTGCGACGTTGTTTGAAAGTATATGCTATTCCAACAAGGACGCGCTGAGCGCCGGCATCATCATTGCGGGGTGGGACAAGGAGGTCGGTCCGAGTGTGTACAACGTCCCACTTGGTGGCGGTCTTTTCCGCCAGCAATGGGCGATTGGAGGCTCGGGATCGACTTATGTCTATGGCTACTGTGACGCGACGTATAAGGAGGGATGGGGACGCGATGAGACGATTGAATTCGTCAAGAACAGTAAGCGACCACACTCTTGGTAAATGGGCAGTAGACTGATGCTATTACACAGCGCTCGCACTTGCCATGGCCCGTGATGGCTCGTCGGGAGGTGTCATCCGTATGGCCGTGATCACAGAAGACGGTGTAGAGAGGCTGTTTGTACCGGGCAACGAGTTACCCACGTTTTGGGAGGGTCTAGAAGTTCTTGGCAGCAAATCAGTCAAGCAAGTAGGCGTTGTCCCAATGGCCATTGAGCCATTGTAATTTGGATTGTGTATCGAACATGTGTATCGAACATTACATCTTGAGTACACCAAGTCCGAGATCGCACTTCTTACTGGAGTTGTACTACACAAAGGAGATCTAAGGTATTTGACACACTCATACCGATGGACATCCCGCCCGGAGCACATTCCGAAACCAGTCGCGCCCGGTTTTCCACATACCAGCTAGAGTATACAGGCTCAACACGGCCACAATCAGTATGAACAAAGATATGCTTAAAGCTATCCAAGCGGCGTTCCAATGTCCTTTGTCTGAATCCCCGACCACTAAGTCTTGAGCTGTGTATGCAATAAAGCCGATTGCAAATGCAATGATGCCCCATACAAGTAGGACGGGTGGTAAGCTGAGGAACATGGCATGACCGTGTAGTCCAAAGGCACCGTGATGGGCGTTATGAAGATATATGAACTAGAGGATAATAGTATCACTAAACGAGCTGGTCTCGGGAAATCAATTGACCTACCGACTGCGACTGTCTGACCTTAGTCTGGTGTCTCCAGAGGCAAAAGAGTCCAGTGATCATGCTTCCCATCGAAGTAAAAACGGAAACAATGCCCGCTACTCTTGAGGTCGACTGAATATCAGGTACGGCAAGTAGGCCTACAGTTGCTCTACGATAGCAACCCGGCATCAATCAGGTTGATCGTGGACCACGTATCATAAACTCACGACAAGAGCACAGTAGCCTTTTTGACTCGGCGTCAGCCTTCAGGGAAGGATAAGAGAAGGTTTCCAATCTTACGATAAGGAGAAAGTCTTGGTATTCCTTGACAATCCGGTGGGTATATTGATCCCAGATATCCTGTGCAGTGGAGAGTCGCCCATGATAGTGGCTGGCAGCCTTGATGTGTTCCAAATATGACCAGGGAATAGAGAAAAACACGGCGCTAATAATGAAATTTAGCGGAATACGAATGTACGCCGAAAACGGAGCAATCGGTAAAGGACCAGCAGGTATCCTTTCAGCGTAGTGTTCTTCCCATCGACGGAATGTGTTTTGTCCATACCGCTCTGTGATGCGGAAACTCCCTGAGGCATTGTAAAGTCTCAGTATGAATACGTAGAGAGGAAAAAGGTACAGGCGCTTAAACATACAAACGATCCTCAAAATCCAGCTGATCAAAACGGTTCGCCCCGGCGAGCTTTCTGCCAAATTTGCTGAAAGAGAAGCGTGAGGGGCAAGGGGACAATACAGTTCAGCCGAAGTTCTCACAATTGATTCGAGATATTGCATCCAGTAGATCTTCACACTCCTTCTTCGAGAACGGTACCGTGCTGCGGGATCCGGACTTGAGGTTATCTATTGTAGAACCTTGAATGAGAGCCCGAAAATAGCCGCCAAAGATTGGCAGATACCAAGATGAAACCAAGCTAGGGCATCTCTGGCTTCCTGCTCGGCGTTCGGAGGAAGTAGGACATGGTTTGGGTGTCTTTCAAGGTAATTCCAGTACATCCTTCGCCGCTTGTTCACTGCGGACGTGAGTCAGTAAGATGTAGACCCGCGTTGTGTAGAACGCGCCATAATCGGCTTTCATCCCCTCGGTAGACATAACCTCCTTCACATCATAGCCAGCCATGCAAGATTTGTGGTTTATAATGAGTGAGAACATGTGCTCGTCGGGTTGTGGGTCATGAGGGACGAGGATCTCCGAGTCCATTCCGTCCGCCAAGTCACGGAACGGATATGTTGCGATGTACCTCTCGACAGTACTTAGAACGCTTGGTGTTCGAATGTCGTCATTGGTGACAACCCGAATTTCTTGGTGATAAAAGTAAACCCATCCTTGAGGGTGAATGTGTGATGTCCACCCTTCAGGTGTTGGAGGAGAGGATGGGACACAAGGTTGTTCGAGCCCATGTCTAACGCACCACGAATGAAAAGCTGTCAGTGGGAAGAATATCGTTTTCAGAGGAGATTAAACCTCACCGGGGCGTTGGTACTGTCATAATGATGGCTATCAATGCCGCAGTCGTACATGATCAGGGGATATTTCGTAGCAATTAAAGTATCTTGATTTGTGGACAGTGTTGGCGCCCGAGTCAGGTTGTCTCTCCACGCGACGCGTTCCTTACTCCAAACCATGAGCAACTTCGGAGCAGGTCAAGGTTTTTTCGGCAACAATCAGAATACAAATCAAGGCATATCAACTCCTGGCTTAACCCCAGCTGCTGGTACGGGTGCCTTTGGCAACCTCGGCGCAAACACAACAAGCAGTTCTGCGTTTGGGGGCGCGGGGGCGGGAAACACGCCCGGTGGTGGTGGAACCGCCTCGGGGCCAACTAGAAGTGCGTTTGGGACAGGTGTCAGTGCGTTTGGTAGCGGTGGGAACACGTCTACGTCTACTCCCTCTGGAGCTGGAACGAGTGGAACGGGCGGTCTATTCGGCGGCTCGTCATTGTTCGCAGGTGTGTACGCGTCCTACCCCATCTTTATGAAACTACCTTATCTAAAAATCACGCAGCAAATCCTGCGACAAATACAGGGTCGACAGCGCCAGCAACGGGGGGCGGGCTGTTCGCAAATGCAAGTTCAAACCCAGGTACTTCCGGGACTCCAGCAGGACAAAGCCTGTTTGGCAATACCACTGGCGCAGGTACAGGGGGCGGTACTGGAGGTGCGCACCAACTAAATATAGCTTGGTTTCGGAAATGGACTTTCGTTTTTCTGGTTTCAGGATCTCTGTTTGGTTATCCGAAACCTGCGACCTCTGGCGCGAGCCCTTTCGCTTCGGGCGCGGGGGCTCCAATTGGCACCAGTGGAAGCGGTGGTGGCTTATTTCCAAGCGCAGGGAATTCCAGTGCAACTGGCAGTACGACGGCAACGGCCACTGGCACGTCCGCTAGCTCAAATACACTTGGTGGGGGCCTGTTTGGGAATAACAAACCTGCGGATAACGCTGCTAAGCCCGCTGCTTCTTCCTGTGAGCATAAGGCAATGCGGTAGAGAGATTTGATACTTATGAATCTACAAGTCTTTAGCGCTCCTACTACAGGAGGGGGCTCATCCACAGGCATGACAGCGACAGGTAACATGTATTATTACTTAGTCAATGCTGTTCTAATAATCGATTATAGGTAATACATCTAGTCTGTTCTCGAATCTCGCGGCCAAACCCATCGAGACCTCCACATCATCGGGTGCGACACCCGGCACCCAGCCTCATGCTGGTGGCAATGCGTTCAGACCTCTGGGCACGAACACGGCTCTCCCAACCCCACCGGCCAACCAGTCTGGTTTCACTCTAGGTGGCGCCGCTACAACAGGGGACAAGGCAGCCCCAATTAGTGTTCCGGGTAAGGCTAAATTTTCGTATTTCCTACCTCAGTTAAAGATAAGGTGTTGCAGCTGGTGGTGGGCTCTTCGGTAATATAGGTGCCGCCGCGAACAAAGATGGAAAGCCCGAGGAGAAAAAAGACGGTACATTGAGTAAGTCGTTAACGTACTTTTACCTCCCAACTTAATGTCGTTTCCCAACAGCCGCTCCACCAACTTTCTCCCTCGGTGGTCAGCCGACAGGGACAGGGACAGCTCCCGCAGCGCCCACAACAGAGAAGAAGGACGGAGCGGCCGCACCATGTGAGTATCCTTGGTCTGTGGGGCTTATAACCTTTGACCTATTGTAAAGCATTGTTCTCGGGTTTGGGAGGTGCCACCTCGGGTGCAGCGAAGCCTGTAACGGCACTAGGGGGATCGTCTTCAAGTGGGTCGTCGACACCAACCGGTAGTTTTTAATTCTAACGACCCCGCAGCAGGCACCACTTCTGGAACGCAGGCCTTAACTACAACCACCACTTCGGCCATTTCTGTCGCTCCACCATCCATGCTCAAGGGGAAAAGCATCGAAGAGATCATCAACAGGTGGTCAACTGAACTGGAAACACATGTACGCGACTTCAATAAATCCGCATCGGAAGTGGCCGTTTGGGACCGCTCTTTGATCGAAAATGGTAACAATGTAAGTCTGTCTCATTGAACGTGCCTCGATGTAGGTTTGACATGACCCTGTCTTGCAGCTCGCGGCATTGTACAGTCATGTTTTGGCTGCCGAACGAGAACAAAACGATATCGACCAGTCATTGGACCACATCGAACAACAGGAAAGGGAGCTCACTGCTACAGTGGAAATGTACGAGAAGCAAATGTCAGATATCCTTGGTGGCCAGAGTGGCACTCTGCGGACTCTTGATACCGGCCCCGCCGACACTGAGCGAGACAAAAAGCAAGTGTTTCATTAGTCAATGCCTAGTATATATTCTGATTCTTTCATCCTAGTTACATACTTGCGACCGAGCTTCATAATCACCTCGACGACCTTTCGTCCTCGTTGACACAACTTATTGATTCTGTGAACTCAATGTCCATAGGACAAAATGACAGCAAAAGGGTATCGGCGGATGACCCGATGGCCCAGATTGCGCACGTCCTCAGCAACCACCTCGAGAGTTTGCAGTGGATCGATGGCGCCTCGCGAGATCTAGAGGAGAAGGTCGTGGAGGTGGAAAAGAGAATCAAAGACGTCGGCGGGGTTTCGCAGACCACCCCTGCCCTGGGCGGTGGAAGCAGATCAAGGGGCTTCGGTCTGAATCGGTAATTCCGGCCTCTATTCATGGACACTCCCCATTTCTCCGCACATTACCGGTAGGGCCTAGGTATATGTATTGCGCACCAGGATTATGAGGTGTATATGATATTACGATATTATATGATGGTCGCCCATGTACCCTCGCCACGCTCCCAGCTGTCCCCTTCCCACATTCTGAGTCGCCACAGAGCAATGGCTAATGGAACAGTATCTGCCCTCAGAACTGTCTCAGCGCCTGATCGAAGCAAGAACGCATGGCTGGGCACTTCATTCGGGCGGCGCGTTGCAGGTCGACCATCGCCCGATTCTGGGGTCGAGACAGGACCGTGTTGGCGCCAGCGCGCACGTCGTTCAACCATGAGTACCTTGCATAACCGCTTGTGTAATGCCGCACGTTGTGGTTTTGAAGGAAACAGAGCAACCCCATTATAGAGAGGGACCTTCATAGAAGTGATAATGTCCGGCGAACCTTGGTAGTCCTTTGATGAAACGGCATGACACATCGTAGACAGCGGCAACGCGTCCCCATTTTTTGCCATCGGTTGTACGTCCAAGGACGGTGGTTCGGGAGGAACGGGCGATGCATTGGGCACTGGCCGCGTTTTGGTGGTAGGATCCTGATTAAGCGAGGGTACGACGAGAACAGCCACTGCGTCCTGGTCCTCTAAGGGCTTTCCAGCACGTATGGCTGAGAATTCATTCCGAGTGAGTCTCCGCAGTAGTGGATATTCTCCCGCTCCCTGAGGACGAGCTTGCAAACGCTCAGCCAAAAGTTCCAGTTCTTGCAGAATGCGCAAGCGCAGTAGATGACTGATATAATCCGGCAATGAGGAGGGTAGCTTGACCTCTGCGGACACGATGCGACGGAAACTCCCTTGAATAGGTATTATTCCTTCTCAATGCTACTTTGCGTGGAAAGGGGTGCGGTACCTCTCTGGCCAAATTCTTGTATGGCGGCACGACGACAGACGATGTAGTGACCCCTGTCGCTATCGTGACCTTTGAATTTGGGGTGCTGCAGACCGTCGGGAACTATGGTGTACGTTAGCCGTTCGGAGCCTGTCTGGGAAGAGGGCAATTGTTTAATAGAAATGCGAATCAAAAAGTCTGGCAAGTGTTGAGTCAGTTAGCATCGTACAGGCATGAGTTACAGTGGGAAGACATGCCACTTGGGAGGTATCGCGAGGACAGAGTACATCTCCGTATCGGCGTCGATAGCATTCGAACTACAGCATTGTCTCTCAATGGGGCTGCTATATGTAAGGACGAACGGAATTGGGGACGTACGGTAAGGGTTTGCCCACCACATTCTCTCCTCCGCTGTCATTTCGCGACGAACGTCATCCTCAACTGTTCCATCCCTTGAAACAGTCCTCGTCTTCTGAGAATCGGGCAGTCTGATGTGTGGAGGCAGGCTCTTGTGCCGCCTGTACGCCTTGGGGTGCATGATGGGATTAACGTCATCGAGGAGGATGGATCGAGAACGGCCGAAGAAGACTGGATGAGGCGGTAACTGCTTGCGCAGAGACTTTGCGCCTTTGGCTGGAGGGTGTACAGGTCTGATTTTCTTGGGCACGATGGATCTTGACCTCAGCCGGCTAAGTAGGCGAGGGATCAGTCGTCGCATGAGCCAGTCGAGTCGAGTCTCGGGTGCAACTGGCAGTGCGCTGTGAGTGCACACTGCCAGTTGCAGGCGTGGCTGTGGCGCCCTATTGCCGCTTTATTTCCATTCCATCGCGAATACTGGTACTCCTAGTACTAGTACTGGGCTAAAACCTTGATGGGCATGCTACTACCGTGAGGCGGACGAGCACACCCCTCTTTCATCACAACGTTCACTAAACGATGAGTACTAATGTTGAGTCTCCTGTTGGTAATCCAGTGACGCTCGCCGTAATTGGCTGCGGACAACGGGGCAATGTACGTCGGGTGTAGCGCACATCTATCACACCAACTACTGCTGCGAGACCTAAATAAAAATCCGAAATTCCACATTTAGGCCTACGCGGAGTATTCCATCTCAGAGCCCTCCAAATGCAAGGTGGTAGCAATTGCGGAACCACGACCCCAGACACGGGCACTCTTCGCAGATCGATATGGCGTCGACGACAGTCTGGTGTTCGAGACATGGGAACAATTCCACAAAGCTTCTACTGAGAGCATCCAGACGGTCGGAAAGCGTCTAGCAGACGCCGTTATCGTTGCCGTCCAAGACCAAATGCACGCGGAACTCGTCAAACCCTTAGCTGCGCAGGGATATGATATTCTGTGCGAGAAGCCGATGGCCACCTCTATTGAACACTGTCTTCAGATCGAGGCTGCGGTGAAGGAAGCCGGCATTATCTTTGGAATGGGGCATGGTGTGTTGCCTCCTGTTCAACGCATGCCCATTTCCCCATTTTACCTAATGAAAAAAAAACCATGTCAGTGCTGCGTTATTCGCCCTATTCTCGTGCCATAACCCAAGTCGTACGATCAGGGAAGCTTGGTCAACTCGTAAATGCCCAGCATATCGAGCCCGTTGGTCACTGGCACTTTGCACACTCTTACGTCCGCGGAAATTGGTCCAAGGAAAGCGAAAGTAGCTTTTCGTTGATGACGAAGAGCTGCCAGTATGTCCTGCGCTGTCCTGTGCATCAAAAAGTGCCGTAAGACTGACCAATCTTATGCTTGTGCAGCGATATAGACATCATGTGTCACTTGTTCTTTCCAGACATTCCTGTCCGCGTTTCCTCGTTTGGTGGATTACAGCATTTCCGCAAGTCAGGGAAGCCCCTAGAAGCCGGAGATGCCACACGTTGCTTGGACTGCGCATACGAAAGGCAGTGTCCGTACAGCGCGAAGAAGGGTGAGTTTCCACCTGTTTGGAAAAAAAGAGGGTTCAACTTTCGTTTAGTTTATTTGGACAGAGTTGCCTCGGGTCACACTGGCTGGCCGGTTAGACCCATCGTGGATGGAATCCCAGATATCGAGAACGTTACAGAGGCGCTCGCGCATGGGCCTTACGGGAAGTGCGTGTACGAGAGCGATAATGATGTCTGTGACAACCAGGTATGGTCGACTGTCCAACGGGCGCCCGCCCACACGACGACAGCTAATCATACACGTCCTCTCCGAAGGTCGTCAACCTCCAATACGCGTCAGGCGCAACCGTCTCTTTCACAATGGTCGCATATACCACCTTGATCTGCGAGCGACAGACCCGTCTGCATTTTACTCATGGCGAGATCGTCGGCGACATGAACCAGTTCACCGTAACCGATTTCCGCTCCCGTCAAACGACTGTACATCGGCCTTCTCGTGAAGGCGGCCCAGGCCATGGAGGTGGTGACATTGGCCTCGTAAGAACTTTTGTCGAGGCCGTGCGGACAAGGCGGCAGGATTTGCTGGGTACAGATGTCACGGGTGTTCTCAAGAGTCACCTAGCCGTTTTTGCTGCGGAACACAGTCGGAAGACGGGAACCGTGGTTGACTGTGTGGAGTTTGAGAATGCTGCTCGTCGCGCATGGGATGCAAGCATTCAAACCTCGACAGCTAGCGGGTAGCCAGGCGACGTAGCTGTATCGTGGTCACACGATTTACTACATAGCAGTTGGGAAATGACGATAGTTTTGAATGATGAGACTATTACATTTGCAATGACGTGGGACAATTCTAGGTATCGCGAATTCGAGACAATGTTTCGCAGGCATAACGCAAAGACAACAGGTATCGCAAAACGAGGTGTTTGGAGTGCATTAAATAGCAGAGTTAGTAATGGTGGTGGAAGGACATCAAGCATAAATGCAGCAATAAAGAACGTCGTAGATCGTGAGTATATCGTATCAGTCTTGCATCTCAATCTCCCGTCTGATGCGCTCGCGGACTTCACGAAGGCCACCGCCTTCTTTCTTGACTCGTCGCGGGCTGCGGGTTAATACATCTCCCAAGCCGTCATTCTTCCCCCGGCTGGAGCCCGGGCTAGAAGGAACAAGTCTCTCGTTAGATGGATACGCTGAAGCTGGCATTTCCAGCCACTCCTGTCCATCGACATCCAAAGGCTTGAGAAAGAATGGACATAAACGGGTCAATATAGCAAGAGATTCTTGGGCCTCGGCACTGGATATAGGGACAGGCGATGACTTCAAGACTGCAGCAGTCACCTCAGAGGCAGGAAGAGCGCGTCGCTTGCGAGCAGAAAGTCCGACGTTCGTGGTCGATGGTCCTGAGAAGAGCCTAAACAGCGAAATTAGAAAGGAAAACAATAGAAAAGATAGAGACTTACATCCAGACGCTCTCAGCAATACCCTCTAACCGACCAAGCAGCACACGGTGTCGCATTTCTTCCTGACTTAACTTGAGAAGTTGATCGCGACTCATTTTCCCTCCCGTAATTTCTTTGCTCTTGCTAGGCGTTTTTGCGGGGCTACTTGTCAACGACTTCTGCCTGATGCGTTCAAAGAGGGCTTGTCTCCGAGATGAAGTCGGGGTCTGGGGGAATGTATCTGCATTTGAACCCATTTGCTGGTCCGGGGTGGATGGTAGCGAATCATCGGAATTTGTCCTGGAGGGTGAAACGGAAGGCGTCCTTGGGGTCAAAAGGCCGGTCAAATCATCAAGCAAGGCACGGCGAGAGGGCGTCTTTGGGAATGGCACGGAACTCGTGGCAATCGGCCTTGCCTTGCACGCCGGTAACTTAGTTGGTGAAGTTGAACGTCCGCGAGGGACATCAATGTTCGGTAGAGTGAAGGATCCTTTCGTAGGAGACTTGAATGATGATGCCCCCGGAGCTTTCAAGGGGGACGTAGGGGAAGGTGGTGTCGACAAGATCTTTATAGAAGATGGGGCCTTGGGAGAGGCAGATGCAAGGAGTTGAGTAAGCTTTGAGGGTTTGTTTGGAACGATCAATTGTGGCAGATCGGCCATGGGAAGGTTTGGAACCTGGGTCTCGTCTGCATGCAGCTACAACCAGACATCAGACTATTTTATTCTCACAAGACTGAGAAGTGGAACGTGCCTCAACCCATCGCTGCAACTTTGACAAGACAGTTTGCCGTCTTTTTTCACTATCAGCTGTCCAGCGTGCGACGGAAGCCATGCCACTACCCATATCTTTATCTAGATCCATTTCCACTTCGATGCCGATGCCATATGCTGGGATTCGCGACTTTGACGTCTTAGAGAAGTGGCTCGTTGGGCTGATCACAAAGCCCATAGACCCACGTGTCCAATCCTTGTGTTGTTGAGACACGGACGAGCCTTCCAAGAAGGGATTAGAGTCGTCATCTTTTGCTTCAGACGGCGCTTTCGCGGGTGGAACCACATCCCCTTTCCATTCCCAGAGCCAGCATAGACGAGAGAAATCGCTCATGTCCAGCTTGACCGAGAGACCGGAGTATGCATTCAGGGAATGGTGATTCACTACATTTCGCAAAAGTCCAGTTTCGGAAGAGGGTGAAACAGCGGATGAGGCAAGAGCATGGGAAATAGCATGTTGCAAAGCGGTCTGAATTGTAAAGAGTCGTGACAGATGCGGAGGAAGGCAGAGGTCAAGAATAGTTTCAGAGGCACCTCCAGTCTTTGACCTATTTGCTTTGATCGTCTTTGGAGGCGAGAGTGGACTTTGTCTCCGTCAAAGAGAATCGGCGAAAGAGTAGGAGATGGTTAACGTACGAATGCCTAAGTCTCTTTGGTGTCAGACTGGTGTCGTCTTCATCGTCAGACAAAAACCGCTTCTTTTTGGGGGATATATGCAGTGAGGTGTAGAGGTCGGACATGGGTGGGATAAG
>WNFO01005494.1_pt1 | contig 22455 bp, 26 predicted proteins | sample 5400251 | NCBI WGS metagenome assembly WNFO01 (sample SAMN13153354, study PRJNA577476) | soil metagenome | isolation source: 100 cm saprolite under Madrone tree | place: USA:California | collected 2016-06-14
ATCAGCCGCGCCACCCCGGCAGCAGCCAGCGCTGAGACGAGCCCCGCGCCCCAGAAGGAGAGCGCGATGCGGTTCTCAGACCAACCCTCGTGGTGGAACGTGTAGTGGATCGGGGCCATCTTGAAAACACGACGTCCGCCGCTGGCTTTGAAGTAAGCCACCTGAATGATGACAGACAGGGTCTCGAGTACGAACAGGAGCGCGAGGAGCGGCAGGAGGATGAGGAAGCCTTGCTGAACGGCCATCGCGGCCAGCGCGTAGCCGAGCGCGAGCGATCCTGTGTCGCCCATGAACACACGCGCGGGGTATCGGTTGTATAGAAGGAATGCGACGAGCCCGCCGGCGAGAGACATCGCCACCGCCTTCTCACCTGCGGGAGCGCGCGGCAACAGCAGCGCCACAGCGCCCAGCGCGATCACGGCGAGGCCGCCGGCCAAGCCGTCAATCCCGTCGGTGATATTGACGGCATTCGCCGTGGCGGCGATGACGAGCACCGCCGATGGGAACAGGAGCCAGACCGGCCACGGCAGCAGGAACTGGTGCGCGCCGCCTTGCGACATCGCGATCGCGGCCACCGGCACCGCCAGGAGCAGCTGGATCGGGAGCTTGAGGCGCGCGGGTATGCCGAGCGAGCCCACGCGCAGCTTGCTGCGATCGTCCGCGAAGCCGATGAGGCCCCCGGCCACAAGTCCGGCGACGGAAGGCCACGCGCCGGCATGTCCGGCGAGCGCAGCCAGCAGTCCACCGACGACGCCAAGAATCGCGAAGAGGATGCCGCCTCCAGTTGGGGTGCCCGCTTTTTTCTGGTGACTGTCGGGCAGCTCCGCCTGGATCACCTGTCCCTGTTTCAGCCGCCGCAGCACACGGATGAAGGGCGGATAGAGGACGAGCGCGATCGCGAACGCGACCACAAGCGTGAGGACATCGAAGATCACTTGGTCAGCTCTTTCACGACCTCATCCAGTCCCGCGCTGTGGGATGCCTTGATCAACACGCGGTCGCCGCGACGGGCGCTGTTCTTGACCCAGGTCACGGCAGCTTCTTTGTCGGGCACGAGGTGTGCGTCCGAAGCGTCGGCGAGCACGCGGCCCAGCTCGCTGTCGAGAACCGCGACGGCGTCGAACACCTCGGCGGCCCGGCGGCCCACGCGCAGGTGCGACTCGACGGCCAGCGAACCGAGCTCGCCCATGGCACCGAGGACCGCGAACAGGCGGCCTTTACGCGGGCGCTCGGCCAGCGTTTCGAACGCGGCCAGCATCGACTCGGGGCTGGCGTTGTAAGCGTCGTCGATGATCACGACGCCGTTCGAGGTCTCGTGCTCCTGCAGCCGGTGCGGCACGGCCACGTCGGCCAGCGCTTTCGTTCCCTCGTCGAGGCTGAGGCCCGCAAACTCCGCGACGGCGAGCGCAGCGAGCGCATTGCGCGCCTGGTGGCGGCCCTGGAGGGCAAGGTGGACTTCGACGTCGCGGACGCCGAACTGGCACCCTCCGCCCGTGGTCGCGGCGTAATGCTCGCCGCGAAAGTCGCCTGCGCCCAACCCGAAGCTTGTCACGGGCGCGCTGGACATCGAGGACAGGAGCGGAAAGAACGGGTCGTCCGCATTTAGGACGGCCAGCCCGCTTTGTGGGAGGGCCGCTATGAGCTCACCTTTGCCACGCGCCAGCTGTTCCTGCGAGGCGAAGAACTCCATGTGCACCGTGCCAATGTTGGTGACGATGCCAACCGCCGGCCGCGCGAGCTTCGCGAGGCGGGCGATGTCGCCCGCGCGCTGCATCCCCATCTCCAGCACGAGCGCCGTGTGCTCGGGCTCGAGCTTGAGCATCGTCATCGGCACGCCGGTCTCGGTGTTGAGGTTGCCGGTCGTGCGCAGCACGGCGTATTTGCGCTCGAGGATGGCGGCCACCATCTCCTTGGTCGACGTCTTGCCGTTGCTGCCGGTCACGCCGATCACGAGCGGATTGACGCGCTCGCGGACGAAGCTCGCCAGCGAGTAAAGAGCGTCCCATGTGTTCCTCACGAGAATCTCGACAACGCCGTGCGCCAGCTCCGTCCGCCTCTCCACCACCAGCGCCGCGGCCCCGCGTCCGAGCGCATCGGCGATGAAGCGGTGTCCGTCCGTCTTGCCGCCTCGCAGCGCGAAGAACACGCCTCCCTGCACGACCTCGCGGGAGTCGGTGTGGTAGGTGTCGAACGTGTTTCCGACCTGGGTGCCGCCGATCTCGCCACCGCCGGTCGCCTCGAGAAGCTCGAGGAGAGTCAATCTCATATGTATATGGAACCGGAAGTGCTAGTCGGGCGTTATCCGCCAGGCCAGGACGATCGCCTGGGCGATCTTCTGCCAAACGGGAGCGGCGGTCAGATAGCCGTCGTTCAGAGTCCAATCGGATCCGCTGCCGGGGTAGTGCGGCTTGCGCATGACGACCAGCATCGTGAACTTAGGGTGCTGGGCGGGAAGGAAGCCGACGTAGGAAGCCCAGACGTCGAGCGTGTACTGGCCGTTGACCGGGATCTGTGACGTTCCCGTCTTTCCTGCCTGGTCCAGCTCGAAGCCTTTGACGCGCGAGGTCCATCCGGAGCCGTGCTGGACGACGTTTTCCATCATCGCGGTCATCTCCTGCGCCGCCTGCGCAGTAATGACCTGACGCTGAGGCTTGAGCAGGAGCGGGTTGATGCTCGTGCCGACGCGCTCGACCACGTGCGGCGGGGCGTAGCGCCCCTGGTTGGCGATCACGTTGACCGCGGACAGCATCTGGATCATGTTCACGCCGATGCCTTGGCCGAATGCCGTCGTCGCGAACTGGCTGTCGCTCATCTGGTCCTGCGCGGGCAGGGGCACGTAGTTCTCCCCGGCGACGTCGATGCCGCTGGCCTGAGTCAGCCCGAATCCCTTCAAGTAGCTGTAGTCGGCGGTGTGACCCTCGGCGAGCATCGCTTTCATCGCACCGACGTTGAGCGAGTGAGCGAGCACGTAGGTGTAGTCGATGTTCCCGTGGTTCCGGTGGTCCCAGTCGGCGATCCGGTAACCGCCGATGTTGAGATAGCCCGGGTCGTTGATCACCGTGCTGGGGGTGATCGCTCCCTGGTTGATGGCGCCCGCGAGCGTGACGACTTTCATCACCGAGCCCGGTTCGTACAGGTAGCTCGAGATGTTGTCCTTGAAGAGCGCGGTATCGGTGTGGGTGAAGTTGTTGGCGTCGTAGCTCGGGTAGTCGGCCCAGGCGACGATGCCGCCCGTGATGGGATCCATGATCAGCACGCTGCCGCTCTCGGCATTTGCTTTGTGGACCCCGTCCGCAAGTGCCTGCTCGGCTGCGTACTGCACGTTGGCGTCCAGCGAGAGAACCAGGTCTGAACCGTTCACCGGGTCCTGGTGCGTGTGGGTGCCGAGAACGATCTCTCGGTTGGCGAGGTCCCTGTAGCTGGAGATGTAGCCAGGCACGCCGGCGAGGTCTTTCTGGTAGTACTCCTCGAGGCCGTACTGGCCCGAACCGTCGTATTTGACGAAGCCGAGCAGGTTCGCGGCGAGTGTCGAGCCGGGGGCGATTCCGGGCAGATACGAGCGCTGCGTCTCCTCTTCCAATCCGACACCAGGAAGCTTCAACGCGCGCAGCTGATCGGCTTTTGCCTTGGGGAAGCGCCGCAAGACGTAAGCGAACTTCGATCCTGACTCGAGGGTCTGCCTCACGCCGGCCTTGTCCACGCCGAGCACGCTGGACAGGCCATCGGCGACGCGCTCGCGAACACCCTGGGCCACCTGGTCCGGGGAGACGAACGCCGAGTACACGGTCGTGTTGACGACGAGCTGGGTCAGGTTGCGGTCGAAGATCGCGCCGCGCACCGCCGGCAGCTCGACGACCTCGTGGTACTGAGCCTGAGCTTGAGCAGAGAGCTGAACATGACGAAGCACCTGCCAGTAAGCAAGCCGCGCCCACACAGCGCCGGCGAGCAGAGCCGCGACCAGGAGCAGTGCGAGGATGCGCAGCCGCGCCCCCATGACGCGCTCAACTCGCGGGGCCCTTTTGGCGAGAGCCCCTGCCATCTAATGTCCGGCCGCCATTACGTCGCGCGTGCCGCCGACCTTGTTGAAGATCGCGCCGAGGTAGCGCTCCCATAACGGCGTGACGTCGTTTCGCGCCGCGCCCGCGGGCGCCTGCAGGTCGATGGCGACCGGCTGCCCCGGGACGTATGCGGTTGGCGCCGCGCGCTGCATGCCGCTCGCAGCCGCCTGCTGCTGGACCTGGGCGGGAGCGTGGAGTGTCACCTCCTGATAGCGCAGCTGGTCCTGCTCGGCCACGAGCTGGCGCTGCTGGTCCTGCAGCCGGGCGATGTCATAGGACGATTGGGTGATCTGAGCCGCCAGCGCGAGATAGAAGAGGACGCCGACCAACGCCGCGCCGAAGAAGAGGTAGGCGTGCCCGTAGGCGTTCAGGTGCAGGCGCTCGTTGGCCACTGAGCCCGCGACCTGCACGAAGCCACGCGTGCGCCGTCTCCGGCGTGCCGGGACGTGCTGCGCGCCGCCGATCGTACCGAGGCGGCGCCGGGTGAGTATTCGGGTCGATGTCAAGACGTGTGCCTCATTTGTTGCTGTGAAATTGGCGCCTGGCGGCCGGCGGGTGACCGGACGCCAGGACTTGGGTGGATGGGGATGGGGTCAGATTTTTTCCGCCACCCGCAACCGCGCCGAGCGTGCGTGGGGGTTGGCCGCCACCTCCGCCTCCGATGGGCGGACGGGACGGCGGGTGACGATGCGGAGGGTTGCCCGGTGGCCGCAGGTGCAGACTGGCTGCTGGGGTGGGCAGATGCAGTCTTTTGACTCGACGATGAAGAATGACTTCACCAAGCGGTCTTCCAATGAATGGAAGCTGATCGTCGCCATACGACCACCGGGTTTGAGAATCCCAAGAGCTGCTTTGACTCCCGCGTCGATCTCGCCCAACTCGTCGTTGACGGCGATGCGGATGCCCTGAAAGGTTCGGGTCGCGACATTTATGTCGCGAGGCCAGGCCCGTCGCGGGATGGCCGCCTCGACCGCGGACGCCAGGTCGCGAGTGGTGCGGAGCGGGCGTCGCGCCACGATGAATTGTGCGATCCGGCGTGCCCAACGCTCTTCGCCGTAGTCGCGCAGTATGCGTTCGATTTCTTTGAGGTCGAACGTGTTGACGATGCGCGCCGCGTCGAGCGTCGAGTCGGTGTCCATCCGCATGTCCAGCGGTCCGTCTGCGCGAAAGCTGAATCCGCGCTCCGGTGAGTCGAGCTGGACGCTGGAAAGACCGAAGTCGAACAGGATGAGGTCGGCGGGGACAAACCCCTCCGTGCGGGCGAGCCTGTCCAGGTCGCTGAAGCGACTATGAACGACGACCACCGCTTCCCCGTAAGAGGCCAACGCCGATCGCGCGGCTTCGACTGCGGCGGAATCGCGGTCGATCCCGAGCAGCCGGCCGCCTGGCTCGATCCTGTCGAGGATCTGGCGGGCGTGGCCCGCCTGCCCCAGGGTGCAGTCGATCGCGACCGCGCCCGGATGGGGCTTCAGCAGCTCTATTACCTCTTGTGAAAGTGCAGGTAGGTGCCCGCTCAGCGTCCTGAGATCACCCTGTCAGCGAATTCTGTAAAGCGCCCTTGCGCGTCGGCGTTGTAGTTGTTCCATCGGTCCTCGGGCCAGATTTCGACCCGCGATCCCATTCCGATCACAACGGCGGTCGACGGAGTCTCGATACCCGTCAACCGGCGCTGCTCCATTCCCAGCGTGATCCGGCCCTGGCCGTCCGGCTCGAACGCCTCCGACATCGAGTAGAGCGTCCGCGCCAGCGCTCGCTGGTCGGGACCAGGCAGCGGGCTGCGGAGCTCCTCGGCCAGCGCGTCCCACAGGTCCGGCGGATAGATCGCCAGCGCGCTGTCCTGGCTCACTGACACGTAGCTCCCCTCCGGGAGCTGCTTTCGAAATCCCGCTGGTATGGCCAGCCTTCCCTTGTCGTCCACGCGGACCCGATGTGCTCCGGTAAACACTCATTGGGCCTCCCAGAACTTGAGGACGGCCCGCTGCCGGCGTGCGCACAGACCGCAGCCGCAGCCATGGAGCTCCATCGGAAGGGGGTTGCCATGCTTGTCGAAACGATGATTGCGAGGCGCGGAGGCGCGCATCCAAAGCTCCCTAGCGAAGGTCGACGGACCGAGGAGGGTCTCCATCCGGTTCACCGGCAGCCGGCGGCTCATCTCGGCCATTCAGCGAGGCCTTTTCGTCGTCGGGTTCTGCGGCCCCATCGCGGCTGCGGGGAGAAGTGGCGTAGAGGAGGTGTATGGCGTGCCGTACTTGGACGTAGGGTGCGACGTATGTTTCCATGTTACTTGGTTCACCACTTCTCCCCACTGATCACCGCGATTCGCCGCAAACCTTAACGACGACGCTTAGCCCTGTCAATACCTTTACCACAAGATGTAGTGCGGCCCTGAGGCCCTCGAAGGCTCGAAGCACAACATCTTGTGCTTGAGCAAATCGAAGCTACTACAGGAGGTTGCCGAATGTGATAGCAACGAACATTAGTTTGGGTCCGAGATAATAGTTGGACGTTTTTGTTAACCGCTCCGCTTCAGCAGGCCCAAGCGCTTGGCGCGGTTCTCGGCCCAGGCGAAAACGATGATGCTGGCCGGGATAAGGGCCGCTCCCATGCCCAGCAGGATGGCGATGGTGCCCAGCTCCGCGCCCGCGCCCGCGCCGTCGAGGAGGCTGTGGCGCATGCCGGCGAGCGCATATGTGAGGGGCGACGCGGCGCCCGCGATCTGCATCGGCCCCGGAAGCACGGACAGCGGGTAGTAGACGCCGGAGACCAGCAGCAGGAAGCCCTGGAGCGCGATCGACATCTGCTCACCTTTCTGCGGCGAAAGCAAAGGCAGGACCGCGGTCAGGATGCTCAATCCGATGAGCGGCGCTGTCGATGCGGCGAGAACGGCCAGGGCGCCAGGAATGTCGGCGTGTGAGAAGTCGAGCCGGAACATGAGCGTCGCGATGAGCAGGACGGCGAGGGTTCGAGCGAGCCCGTAACCAATCGCGAAGAAGCAGATGCCGAACAGGTGGGTGATCCGGCGCACCGGCGCCATGAAGGTGTACTCGATGGTTCCCTCCCATCGCTCCCAGCTGATCGCGTAGGCGGCCTCCATGAAAACAAGCGACAGGTAGCCCCACAGGAGCGCGCCCACGAGAAGGTAGAGCTGCGCCCGGTGCAGGTCGAATGACGCGCCTCCCACACCGAGCGCGCCCAGACCCGAGGCGAGGAAGCCGATCGAAAGGACGCTGACCAGGCTGTAGAAGAGCCACACGACCTCCCACACCCAGTAGCGCTTGATGACGTGCATCTGCCGCTCGGCAAAGCCCAACAGAGCATTGAGCTCGGCGTGCCGTACCTCGATCACCTCTCCTCCCCATCGAGCTCCAGGCTCTTGCCGGACAAGCGCATGAACACGTCCTCGAGGGTGGCGGCGGTGCCATCGATCGAGTAGCGGCGGCATAGCTCGTCCGGAGTCCCGTCGGCGAGCACGCGCCCGGCATCCATCATCAGCACGCGATCGCACAGCTGCGCCGCCTCATCCATGTCGTGCGTGCACAGAAGGACCGTCACCTCGCGTTCGGCTCTCAGCATGTGCAGCAGCGCTTGCACCTCTTTCTTCGAGCGGGGGTCGAGACCGGTGGTCGGCTCATCCATGAGCAGGAGCGACGGCGCGGTCAAGAAGCTGCGCGCGATCGCGACCTTCTGCTGCTGTCCGCGCGAGAGCTGCTTCATCGGCTGGTCGAGCGTGTCGAGCGGAAGGCCAAGGCGATCGAGTATCTCGACGACTTTTGCGCGCGCGCCACCGGCGCCGCGTCCGTAGAGGCGTGCCGCGTACAGCATGTTCTCCCACGGGCTTAGCTCTTTGAAGAAGGCCGCTTCGACCGACACGCGGTTGACGTGGCGGCGGACCGAGAGCGGCTCGGCTACGACGTCCGAGCCGAACACTGTGGCGCGGCCGGCATCCGGGGTCAGCAGCGTGCCGAGGATACGGATCAGCGTCGACTTGCCGCTGCCGTTGGGCCCGAGTATTCCAGTCACGCCCCCGGCCTCGATGACCAGGTCCATCTCGTGGAGGGCGACCTTGTCCTTCCACTCGCGCCGCCACCAGGGCGCGCCGGCTTCGCGCTCGCGGCGCCAGAAGGCTTTCTTGATGCCGAAGATCTCTACGGCAACGCTCATGACCAACTCCTGAAATACCGATGGAAAAGAAAAAGGACCGACGCGGTGCCCAACAACCGCACGGTCCTTTCGGTGACTAGAGAAGAGTCGCTAGAAGAGGATCAATGTGCGGTCATCAGAAGGCAGACTCCGCCCTCGGTGGCGAAGGTCTCTTCCGTAATGCCGCCCAATGCTCAAACTCCTCGATACATGGACACACCCGGATGGGTGTGCAGTCGGGTCAGAGTATCCCCGCCCCAGCCCGAAGTCAAGAAGCCTGGAGCTGGTCGACCACGAAAGCCGAGACGAACGCCTCTTCTCGCCACGACTGGTACCGGCCGGATGGGCCAGAGTGGCCCGACCCGAGGTCGGTCTTGAGGATGATCGGGCGCGCGGAGAGCGTCATCGAGCGGAGCTTCGCCACCCACTTGGCCGGCTCCCAGAAGGGCACCCGCGGATCGTTTAGCCCGGCAGTCACGAGCATCGCCGGGTATCCGGCGCGATGCACGTTGTCATACGGCGAATAGCTCTTCATGTACTCGTAGAACTCGGGGTCGTTGGGGTCGCCCCACTCCTCGTACTCGTTGACGGTGAGCGGTATCGATTCGTCGAGCATGGTGGTGAGGGCGTCGACAAAAGGAACCTGCGCCACAGCGCAGGCGAAAAGGTCGGGGCGTGCATTGACGACCGCGCCGATGAGCAGACCCCCGGCGCTGCGGCCGCGGATGGCGAGCTGCCGCGGATTCGTGTAGCCGCGGTCGATGAGCTCGACCGCGCACGCGATGAAGTCATCGAACGTGTTGGTCTTGTTCAGGAACTTGCCGTCCTCGTACCACTGCCGGCCCATCTCTCCCCCACCTCTGACGTGGGCGATCGCGAAAACGAAACCGCGGTCGAGCAAGCTGAGCCGCGTTGCGTCGAACATGGGATCGCTGGGCAGCTCGTACGCGCCATAGCCGTAGAGCAAGGCCGGATTCGCACCGCCTGTTTGCAAGCCGCGCCGGTGCACGATCGACATCGGCACGCGCGTGCCGTCCGCCGATGTTGCCCAAAGCCGATCGGTGACATAGTCCGCGCGGTCGTAGCCGCCAGGAACGGGTTGCTCCTTGACGACCGTTCGCTCGCGCGTGTCCATATCGAAGTCGACCGTGGACCACGGCGCGTTCAGCGACGTGTAGAAGAAGCGCATCACCGAGCTGTCGTAGACAGGGTTCGAGCCTGCGAAGGCTGTGTAAGCCGGATCGGGCTGATCGACTACGTACAGCTCTCCGCTCGCGCTGTTGAGAACCTCCAGGCGCTGCAGTCCGTCCGACCGCTGGCCGAGGACGACGTGGCCGATGTGAACGTCCATGGCATTCATGCGCACGCCCTCGCGTTCAGGAACGACGTCCTCCCACGCCTCGCGCCCGGGTCGCTCGACCGGCGCGGCGACGAGCCTGAAGTTGTGCGCGCCGTCATTGGTGAGGATCAGGAAGTGGTCCTCCTGGTGGTCGACTGAATACTCGATGCCGTGGCGCCTCGCTTCGATCAGCAGCGGGGTGCTTTCGGGCTCGTCACTGCGCAAGTAGCGGCTCTCGCTCGTGACCTGGCTCGAGCTCGTGAAGACGATGTAGCGCTCGGTCTTGGTGAGCTCGACGCTGAGCTCGAAGCGCTCGTCGTCCTCCTGGAGGACCACGACGTCTTTGTCGACCGTCGTGCCCAGCGTGTGACGCCACACCTGGTACGGACGCATCGCCTTGTCGGGCCGCACATAGAAGAAGGTTCGGCTGTCCGCGGACCAGGCGGATCCGTAATACACGTCGCTCAGGACATCCTCGAGGTCGTGGCCGGTGGAAAGGTCTCGGAAACGAACTTCGTGCAGCTCGTCGCCCGTCAGGTCGACCGCATAGGCGAGGATGTTTTCATCCGGGCTGCGCTCGACGAACCCGAGCTCGAAGTAGTCGTGGCCGACCGCCAGCTCGTTGCCGTCGAGCTCGATCTCTTCCGGGGCTTCGATCGAGCCTTTGCGCCGGCAGTAGATCTCGTAATCGAGCCCCTCCACGGTGCGCGCGTAGTGCCAGTAGCCTTTGAAAAACGCGGGGGCTGAGGTGTCCGTCTGCTGGACGCGGCTGACGATCTCCTCGTACAGCCGCTCCTGGAGGTCCGCCACCGGCGCCATGACGGCGTCGGCGTAGGCATTCTCGGCCTGCAGGTAGGCAATGACTTCTGGGTTGGCTTTCTGGCGTAGCCAGAAGTAGGGGTCGATCCGGCTGTCGCCGTGCTTCGTGAGTACCGTCAGGCGCTGGGCTGCTACGGGCGGCCGGGGCTCCCGGACAGGCTCTTCCATGGGCCATTCATCCTGCCAGGTTGGGGCGGTTTTCAAACCGGGTCAGGCACGGGTTTGGCGCCTTATCGCATGAAAAGAAGTGACCCCAGCGAACCCTTCTGGCTTGCGCCTTTCAAATTCACCGGGGCCACGAACGATCATGGCACCATGCGCCGGGCTGTCAATGTGGAGATTGTCGCCTGGCTACGATTTGTAGCCGCCTTACTTGACGACTCCGCCCAGCTTGAAAGCCTGCCGAATCAGCCGTTTGACCGCCGGACTCTCGGCCTCGGCCGGCTCGCGCAAAGTGACGAATCGGGAGTCCTTGCCACTGCCCTTTAGCAGGCCGCTCGCATCATCGAGCTCTCGGCCGCGGTAGAAGAAGATGGTCGAATGCGTCGGGAACGTGCCGATACCCAGCACGTTGGCGCCGTCGACCGTATACCGGACGAGCTTCCACATGTAGGTGCGGGAGCGCGGCGGTCCGCCCCGATAGCCGACCTCTTCCGCATTCGGGGCAATGGCCATCACGGTTCGTCGCGCCGCCTGGACCGTTGGGCCCATCGCCGGCGGGACCTTGCTGAAGATAGAAAACCATCGAAGAGTTTCATGCCAAGAAGGGGCGTGGAGTCGGTATGTGGGGCGACCACGTCGTGCTCATGACCGCGAAAGGTGCCAAGAGCGGCGACCTCATCACCACTCCACTGGTCTGTGGCCGCGATGGCAAGCACTGCATCGTCGTGGCGTCGAAGGGTGGCGCGCCAACAGACCCGACATGGTTTGGAAACATCAAGGCCAACCCTGAGGTCGAGCTGGAGCTGCCGACGGACAGTGGGACCGAGAACTTCAAAGCTCGCGCCACCGTCGTCGACGACCGCGCCGAGCACGACCGTTTATACGCGGAGATGACGAAGATCTGGCCGTCGTTCGCCGACTACCAGAGGAGGACGGATCGCCTGATTCCCGTGGTTCGCCTCGAACGCCAGGCCTGACGCGCACGGCCCGAGCGGCCATCAAGCTACGAGGCTGAGATCTCACGGGACGTAAGGTTCCGAAAGTGCACGCTCGACATTGGGCGCGAGTCTAGCGGCAGGCTGTGCCACGCTCGGCCGGCTGCCGAAGCCGGTGAGAATGGTTTCGAGAACGGGCAGCGCGTGCAGCACTTGCTTCGACCTGATCAGCAGGTCCCACAGCGGTTCGAATTTCTTCCATCCTCCGGCATATGCCAGATGACGGAGGCGCGGTCTCAGACCCGGCTTGGATGAGGCGCCCCGCCAGATCGATCCCCAACGATAGAAGTCGCTGTAAGCGCGCCAGTAGCCGGCTTCCAACTCAGACGCGGTGAGTTTTTGCGGCTTGAAAACCACATGACGCGTGTCGAACAGATCCCAGTCGTGGTGGAGTACCCGATTCTCGGCGTCCATCCGCCGGTATAAAGCTGTGTCTGGATAGGGCGTGAGGATGTGATACGTCGCCGTTTCGATGCCCTGCCCGACGGCCCAGTCCACAGTGCGATCGAACACGTCGGGCCCGTCGTGGTCCATGCCGAAAACGAAGCTGCCGTTGACCATCACGCCCAGGTCGTGGAGCCGGCGGATCGCCTGCGAGTAATCGCGGCCGATGTTCTGGTATTTGCGCTGGTCTTGCAGGTTGGCGGAGTTGACCGTCTCAAATCCGACGAAGAGGCTGCGGAGGCCCGACCGCACCGCCTTCTCCAAAACGACCGGCTGCTCGAGCACCGATTTGACGGTTCCCGCAGCCTGCCAGAGCCGCCCCATCCCAGCCATTCCGTCGAACAGCGCTGCAGCAAAGTTCGGGTTGCCGAAGAGATGGTCGTCGAGGAAATAGAGATGCCGGCCAGCGAGTCGATCGATCTCCGCGAGCGCGCGGTCGACTTCCATCGTGTAGAACTGCTTGCCTCCTTGGAAGAACGCGACTTTGTAGCAGAAGTCGCACACGTGGGGACAGCCGCGCGAAACGACGATTGAATTCGGGACCAGGTACAGGTGGCGTTTGATCAAGTCGCGGCGGATCGGCGGAAGCGCCGCCAGCGTTCTATCGCGCGAGACGTAGCGCGGCATCGGAATACCACGCTTCCGGTCATCGAGGAATTGAGGCCACGTGTCCTCGCCTGGACCCATGAAGATGTGATCGGCGTGCGCCGCCGCTTCGTCAGGAAGGGATGTGACATGAAGTCCGCCAAGGACGACCCGAGCTCCACGCCGGCGATAGTGGTCGGCGATTTCGTAAGAACGTCTCGCCGACGTGATGTAGACCTGGATCACGACCAGGTCGGGCTCGTCATCCAGGCGGAGCTTTTCGACGTGCTCGTCACAGATCGTGACTTCATCGCCATCATCGAGGTAGGCGGCCAAGGTGGCCAGGCCCAGTGGCGGGAACAGCGAATATTTGATGGGCCGGAAGAGCGGACTCGTGGCCTCGGTCAGGGCGGGCAGGATCATCTTGACTCTCATCGAGTCGGGCGCCCCGCCCTGGCCATGCTCCATCAACGGGAATCGCTTGCGCTGGGTTACCCGATGGCATGATCCGTCCGATGGCGAAGCTGTTCCACTACCGCGCCAGGTCCTGACTCGGTGAACTGGTTCAAGAGCAGTGACCGGCTCGACCGAGCCTTCGCGGTCGCAATCATCCTCAAGGGCCTCGACGGCATCCTCGAAGTCGTCGGTGGCGTCCTGTTGCTCGTCGTCAGCCCGACGACCATCGACCAGGTGAGCAGAGCCCTCACCCAGCACGAGCTATCGGAGGATCCTCACGACTACCTCGCCACGCACCTTCTGCATGCCGCGGGCAGCCTTACCGGATCGTCCTTACAGTTCGGTGCCGCCTACCTGCTGCTGCATGGCGTCGTCAAGATCGTGCTGGTGGCCGCGCTGCTCAGGGACAAGATCTGGGCCTACCCGTGGATGATCGCGTTCCTGATCGTCTTCATCGTCTACCAGGTCTACCGGATGACTTTCGCTTTTTCGATCGGTCTTCTAGGGTTGACGATCTTCGACCTCGTCGTGGTTTGGCTCACGTATCGCGAATACGGCAGACAGCGCGCACTGGTCAGGACGCCGGTGCCCTAGCCTCGTAAACGAGGATCCGTCCATCGAAGCGGGCCGCCAGCCGCTCGATGGCTGGTTGTCCATTGATCTGGTAGATGGGCGTCCCGGCATCCAGGAACGCGGCATCCCCGTCTTTCAGCCTGTAGTTGGGGTCACAGACATCGCCGCTCACCTTGAATTTGACATGGGCGTAGACAGCGCCCAAATCGCTCTCCTGTAGGGGTGTGGGAGATTGCTGTCCGGCGACGTACTGCATCGAGCCGACCTGGATGAAGTTGACCCAGTCGATCTGTGCATTGCAGGTCGTAGGTGCGCCGGGCACCTGGCAGGCAGCTGTGAGCAGGACAGCAAGCGCAACCACTAGCTTCGGGGCCATTCTTCTGACCGAACGCTCGGAAACACGATCGAGTAACGGGACTGGCTAGGCGCCGCGCGAACCGTTTGAGTGACCGACGTACTTGCGGGGGTCTTTATCGAACGTCTCCTTGCAGCCTGCCGAGCAGATGTAATACGTCTCGCCCTTCTGAAACGACCGATACTCCGCTTGGTCGGGGTCGACGCTCATTCCGCAGACCGGATCGATCGCCGATTCATGTCGTTCCATTTCTCCTCCTGGCGTTGTAGCCACAACGCGTGAATGCACCGGCTGGCCAGCGTATTCGAGCTGCGCCACCTGAGCCGTGTACCGGGCTGGATCCATCTCGAACTTTGACCGGCATCCGATCGAGCAGAAATGGTGTGTCGTAGTTCCATGTCGGCTGGGTTTCGAAGACGGTGACGTGGTGATTGGTCGGAGCCAGGCCCAAGAGCTGGAACGCGCATGTACTCGACCTTCTCAGTGGCGGTCTCCGGATCGACACTCACATATCGATGCCGCCGGTAGTGACGAAACGCCGCTCACCAGATCGGCATCTCACTTGGCATCGCGTCGCTATCTGCAGTAGCCACCGCGGTAGCAATACAGACTGGGCTCGAGGCCGGTTACCGGCAGAGCATGCTTGTCGCCGCTGTTGCAGCCGCACTGCTCGCCATCGCGAGCCTGGTCGTGGTGCCTGCGATTCGCACATCGGCAGGAGGAGGAATACGCATGCACGGAGGATCGGTAGGTTAAGGCTATGGACAAAGCGATCGATTTCGACCTACCCGACCAGGAAGGCAAGGCCTGGCGCCTCGCCGACCATCTGGCGCGCGGGCCGGTCGTGCTCGTCTTCTACCGCGGCGATTGGTGACCCTACTGCAACGGGCAGTTGGCCTCGTACGCAAGGAGCTGGGACCGATTCGCTCAGGAGGGCGTGAGCCTGGCCGGAATCTCGGTCGATCCCATCGAGAACAACGTGGCGATGGTCGACAAGCTGTTGCTCCCGTTTCCTCTGCTCAGTGACCCGGAAGGCCGGGTGATCAAGGAATGGGGCGTCTGGACCGACGGTGAAGGCGGGATCGCCAAGCCGTCGATCTTCGCGATCAAGACCGACAGTTCGATCGCCTGGGAGTACATAGGCGGCGATTACGCCGACCGGCCGACTGACGACGAGCTCTTCAACTCACTCCGTGGAGGTGCGTGAGATGGCGCGTGGCGACCGTCCCTTGCCGTTCGAGCAGCTGGAGCCGTACATGAGGGGCGCCAAGTTCGCCGCCCAAGCGCTCGGTCGCCGGCACGCGAAGCACGACCCCGACCTTGCGGACGATGCGGCCCGATATTTCGACATGGCTGAGCGCTACCGCCAGGCGGCGATCGCGACCTTCCGCATCAAGAGGGAACGGTCTCAGTTGTGACCTAGTTCTAAACCTTTATGGTAAATTACCGCAATGGTAATTAACCGGTATGTAAGGAGACTGGGATGGAAATCGCAGAAAGCGTGGTCATCGTCACAGGCGCTTCGTCTGGCATCGGACTCGCCACCGCCCAGCTCCTCGCACAGAATCGGGCCAAGGTCGCCCTCGTCGCCCGTTCCAAGGAAAAGCTCGCGAGTGTCGCCTCGGAGCTCCCGGGTTCATTCTCCAGGCCGACCGATATCTCCGAGCTGGCGGATGTACGGAAGATGGTTAGCGATGTTCACGACCACTACGGAAGAATCGACGGCCTCGTCAACAACGCGGGCCGGTCGTATCTCGGGCCGGTCGAAGAGGTTGACGCCGAGAACTACGCCGATGTTTTCAGGCTCAACACGCTCGGTCCATTTGTCGCGATGCAGGAGGTCATTCCCATAATGCGAGCGCAGGGTGGCGGGAGCATCGTCAATGTGAGCGCCCCCCGAGCGGGTTACGTGGTTCCCAACATCGGCGCATACGCCTCCACCAAAGCCGCGCTGACAGCTTTGTCTCTCACTGCCCGCAAGGAGCTATCCAAAGACAACATTGTGGTCAGCGTCGTTTCGCCTTTCTTGACAAGCACGAACCTCGAAGGCAGCGCGCTGAAGACGCAGCACAACCCGTTCCGCCCCGAGTCCGGCGTCGGCATGCCGGTCTTCGACGATCCCAGCGTGCCGGCGGCCAAGATCCTGGAAGCCTTGCAAAGCGGAAAGGCTCTGCAAACCGTTCGGCCGCTCTGGTACGTCCTGTTTGCGTTTGGACGCAGCGGCCTCAAGGCGAGGTTTCGCCCGGCGACGTGAGTATGGGGTAGGCGACTCGGCGCCTGCCCTGTTGGTCACCACCACTTGTCTTCAAGGGCGCGATCGGTGCCCCCTGTTTCGTCGAGCCCATCGAGCTCCCCCATGTCTCCATCCGAGAGGGTGAAGTCGAAGACGCGCGAGTTCTCTTCGATCCGATTCCGGTGCGTCGATTTGGGAATCACGATGAGATTGCGCTGAATACACCATCTCAGCAGCACCTGCGCCGGCGTGCGTCCAATGCGCGAGGCGAACCGTTTCACGGTCTCGTTGCCGAGGTGGCGACCGGTACCGAGCGGGCTGTAGGCTTCGACGGCGACGCGCCGCTGTCCTGCAGCGTCGAGAAGCTTTCGGCGGTACTCGAACGGGCTGAACTGCACCTGATCCACCGCCGGCGCAACTGTGGCCATCGCTATGACCTGGTCCAGCTCTCTAACGTCAAAGTTCGACACGCCGATAGAGCGCGCGTATCCCTTCTCGCGAGCTTGTTCCATTCCTTTCCAGGCCCACGTTGGACCACCTTGCGGCCAGTGAATCAAGTAGAGGTCGACGAAGTCGACGCCGAGCCGTCGGAGACTCCGCTCAGCCTCGACAACCGGGTCTTGGGCGCCGGGCCAGAACTTTGTGGTGATGAAGACTTCATCTCGTGGCACGCCGCTTTCCTTCAACGCGCGCCCGACGCTTTCCTCGTTGCCGTACGCCTGGGCGGTGTCGATGTGGCGGTACCCGAGCTCGAGAGCCCATCGCACCGAGTTGACGGTCGTCGGTCCGTTTGGAATCTGCCACACGCCCAGGCCAAGCAGCGGGATCTGGTTTCCGTCCGCAAGTGTCCGCAGCTGCTTATCCAAGCTGTGGGTCAGCCAACCTGGCAGCGCGCCTGCGCTGGGCTGCCAGCGCGATCAGGCCGAGGGCGACGATGCCAAGGCTGTACACCACAGTCGTGACATGCAGACCAAATAATGTGGTGGCGAACCCGGCGGCAATTGCCGGGAGGCTGAAGGCCAGGTAGGCCATGACGAGGGCGACGGCCAGGAGCTCACTGCGTTCGCCGGGCGCTGCGATGCGGGCCAGCGTCCCGAAGGAGGCCAGAGCGGACGCACCGAAACCCACGCCGGCGATGATGGTGCCGACCGCGGCCAGAGCCACGACATGGCCTTCGACGCCGGCGAGCGTCAAACCAGTCCCGCCAGAAAGCAAGGTGGCGGCGATTGCCAAAACCCTGCTGGTCGGCCATGTTCTAAGCAGGAAGGCGGTCAGGGCGCCGGCGCCGCACAGCAGCGACACGACCAGGCCGCCGATCAGGTGGTTCTTCAAGCCAAAAAGGCCGGCCGCGACCGAGGGCCCGAGCGAGAGGTATAGGCCGCCAAGCGCCCAGCTGGCCACGATGATCGGGAGCAGCGCGAAAACGTCGGGCCGCAGGCGGGCGGGAATGCCGAGTAAGGGTGTCAGCGAGGCGATGGCGCCCGGGCGTCGTCGCGAGGTCTCGGGCGTGCGGGCGATGGCCACGCCCGCGAAGACCATTCCAACGAACAGCACCGCGAAGACGAGATGTGTCGGGGCAGGTGCGTACTGGACGAGCGCGCCGCATCCCAACGCTCCGATCGCGAGGCCGCTTATGGGCGCGACACCATTGACCAGGCCCGCGCGGCCGGGCGAGTGTGCCGGATTCAGGTCGACGAGCGTGGCTCCGAGCGTCGAGAAGGCCATGCCGGTGGCGATCCCCTGCGCGACGCGAGCGACGAGAAGGACAGTGACACCACCCGCGACGAAGAACAGCACGAAGGCCACCGCTTCCAGCGCAATCGCCGCGCCGAGTACGGGGCGGCGACCGACGTGATCGGAAAGACCGCCGAGTACCAGCAGCGAGCCGATCAGGCCGAAGACGTAAACGGCGAAGACGAGGGTCAGCGTCGAAGTTGGGAAACCCCACTCCTTCTGGTAGACGACGTACAGCGGGGTCGGCGCACTCGCCGCCGCCGCAAAGATCACGAAGATGGCCGCGATCGCGGCAAAGGCGATCGGGCGCGAAAGGCGGCCGGGCCGGCCTTCCCTCGCCAAAGCGGGTTCGTGCTGGACGGCTATCGCTTCGATGACTACTTGCCCGCTAGCACGCGTCGAGCTTCCGCCACGATGTCGGCGCCCGTGTTTGCGTGGCCATTGATGCCCCAGCCGCCCTCGGGCGACTCGGTGATCAGCACCCAGGTGCGCTCGGTCAACTTCGGATCACCGGCTGCTGCCGCGACGATATCGGTCAGCTCGCGCACCACGCCCAGCTGCTTGTCGCGGTCAAGGACGCCGATCGGCGTCAGGACCTGCACGCGCACATAGTTGCTGTCACCAGCGACGTTGGACACGGCGTCGGCCGGCAGGTCGTGAATGAACGCGGCCGTGTTGTTCCTGAACATCGCAATGTCGGGAACCTTCTCCCATCGCATCACAGCGGCGGCAAGATCCTTCGCCAGCGCATGCCTATCGGTGAAAGTTCCCTCGGCGGCGTAAACGTCGATCATCGGCATTGGGCAGGCTCCTTCGGCACAAGACTGATAAACAGAACGGTCGGTATAATACCCGGACAAGGCAATCCATTCCTGTGAAGACAAAAGAACCTGCAGCAAGTGTTGAGTCGAAGTCCTCGCCCCGGCTTTCGGCGAGGGACCGGTTGCTCGCCGCTGCTGACGATCTCTTTTACTCGGAAGGCGTGCACGTCGTCGGCGTAGACCGGATCGTCGAACGGGCCGGCGTCACCAAGGCGACGCTCTACAACACATTCGGCAGCAAAGAGGAGCTCGTGGGCGCGTACCTCGAGCAGCACATGCGCCGAAGGCAAAGGCGCATCGCGCGCATCCTGGAGGCAAACGACACACCAAGGAAGCGCATCCTCGGCATATTCGCCGAGGTCGAAGGCTTGTTGGCGGAGTCGCAGTTTCGTGGGTGCCGGTTCATCAACGCCGCCGCCGAGGCGCGACCGGGGGATGCGAGCGAAGTCGCATCCGAGGAATATCGCGGATGGCTGCTCTCAATCTTTGCTGATCTCGCCGAGGCCGCCGGCGCACGGAACGCCAAGCAGCTTGCCAGACAGCTGTTGCTGCTTTACGACGGCGCCGCGGTCGCCGCACGAATGGACGAGGATCGCCGTGGCGCTGCGATCGCGACCGGCTCCGGGGTGGTTGCGTTGCTCGATGCTGCAATCCCGGTCAGGCGATCGAAGTGACGACCTTTCCTCGAGCGCGGCCTTCCTAAGCGCCGCCCTCCAATCCAACATCAAACGACCGAATACCTGATGAGGTTGGGGGACCCACCTCTGGAGGCCTTGTGACGGCGGGAATGATCCTGTAGTCCGCCTGGAAGACGAGGTTGTGGAGGTCGGCGGTCGCGATGGCACGCAGGATCGGAAGCTGGTCGGTGGCGTCCTGGGCGCTCAGAACGTTCAGGGGCCAATCGCCAAGGGTCGCTCCCCGCAGGTGCGGGTGGTGGAACGAGGCCCCGAAAAACGCATGCAGCATGGTCGGCGGCACGCGCACCACCTGCTGCTCCGGCCAGGTTAGTTGCCAGGTTGCACTCATCCCGCCGTCCGCCGAGCGTTCGAGACCGGTCTCGCTGACGGTTCCTGAGTCCAGGAGCAAGTACATGTTCACCTCGCTCAGGGCTTGACGTGCGACCGGCGACAACAAGTCGACCTCTCGTGCGAAAACGGCTTCTTTATCCCGCCGACTCACGGCGTCGCCATGCACTCCATCCCTGAGATCGATGAAGTGACGCATGAGGCCCGTGACGTGTGCGGGGACCATCAGGCGCGGCGAGCCGGCACCTGCGACTGACCCGACACCGACCTCTGCAGAAGTCGATTGATGTCGCTTGGCGAGACGATCCCCACCAGCCGCCCGGCATCGATGATCAACGTGCGCCCTTCGCTGCAGCCGTCGGGAAGGCCGAGCAGCTTGGTGACGGGGTCGGCCGGGCCGGCCGTGGACACCTTGTCGAGCGGACAGATGATGTCCTTGATCAGGGTCGTCGGGCGCGCATCCTGCGCGACGTTCTTGAGCGCTGTCAAGGTCAGGAGTCCGCTGAGCCGTCCGGCCGCGTCATGGGTTGGAAATGTCGAATGGCGAGAGGCCAGCACGTAGCCATGCAATGCGTCGTCGACAGTGATGTCGTCGGGCGCCTGAACAGGATTGGGCGTCATGACCTGGGCCACGGTCAAGCCGGACAGCGCTTGTCGAATCAAGCCGCCGGTTTCTTCGGAGCGAGCGGCGCTCAGCAGGAACCAGCCGAGGAAGACCGACCAGACTCCGCCGATCAGGCTGCCGGAGAACACGAAGGTGGCCAGCCCGTATGCAATCAAGAGGTAGGCGAAGCCCATACCGATCCGGGCGGCGATTCTGGTGGCTCGCAGCCGATCGCCAGTGCGCAGCCATATGAGCGATTGCAGCAACCTGCCTCCATCGAGCGGGAAGGCCGGGACCAGGTTGAAGACTCCGAGCGTGATGTTGATGTAGCCCAGCCACGACAGCGTCACCGCCACCAGGCTTGGGTGTGCGCCACCGCCAACCGCCACGGCAACGAGATAGAACACAACGCCCAGCACCAAGCTGGTGAGGGGGCCGACGAAGGTGATCAGAGCTTGGGAACCGGGCGAGTTGGTTTCGGTGCTGAAGCGCGAAACGCCGCCGAACAGCCAGAGCGTGATCCCTTCGACTTTGACGCCGCGTCGCACGGCAACAACCGAATGCGCGAGCTCGTGAGCCAGCAAGGAGGCCAGGAACACGAAAGCCGACACCACGCCGGCAGTCCAGTAAGCGCTGGAAGTCTCGCCGGGCGCGGCCGGCGGCAGGATTCCGGTGGCGAGACTCCACGCGATCAGGGCGGCCACGACCAGGAGGCTCCAGTTGAACCCAACGTGTATGCCGAAGATGCGGCCGAGGCTGATGTTTTCGTTCATGTCGGGTCTCAGGATGAGCCAAGCGCGGGTTGGGTGCATCTGTCGCTTGACTGGTGCGGATGTCCAGTCGTTTGACAGAAGATGCACCGCCGGTCGCGCTGCCAGGCTGCGATGGTCGCAATCCATCTGTTACACGAGGAGCGTTGACATGATCTCGTCACGCACAAACGGCAAAGACTCTGGGGACAGCACGCCCGATGCGGTATCTCGGAATACCACCGAGCAGGTCGAAAAGGCCAACGCAAGCGGTCGGACCCCGGTCGTTTTCGTGCACGGCCTGTGGCTGCTCCCGAGCAGCTGGGATCGGTGGGCCGCCCTCTTTGATGGGGCCGGCTACGCGCCGGTTTCGCCAGGATGGCCCGATGACCCCGAGACGGTCGAGGAGGCCAAGGCGCACCCTGAAGTGTTCGCCCGCAAGTCGGTTGGACAGATCGCAGACCACTACGCCGAGGTGATCGGCGGGCTGAAGAAGAAGCCGGCTGTGATCGGGCACTCATTTGGTGGACTGATCACTCAGATCATCGCCGGGCGCGGCCTCGCCGCGGTGTCAGTGGCGATCGACCCCGCACCGTTCCGCGGCGTGCTGCCGCTCCCAATCTCGGCCCTGAAGGCTGCTTCGCCCGTGCTTGGCAACCCAGCCAACCGCAACCGGGCCGTACCACTCACCTTTGAACAGTTCCGCTACGGCTTCGCCAACGTCGTCGGCGAGGACGAGGCCAAGCAGCTGTACGAAACCTTCGCGGTCCCGGGGTCAGGCGAGACCGTTTTCCAGGCGGCTGCCGAGAATCTCAACCCCTGGACCGAGGCCAAGGTCGATACGAAGAACCCCGACCGCGGACCGCTGCTGATCATCGAGGGTGCCGCGGACCACACAGTGCCTTTGGCGGTTGCTGAGGCTGCCTATCAGAAGCAGAAGCGCAACCCGGGCGTCACCGAGATCGTCGAGATGCCCAACCGCGGGCACTCGCTGGTCATCGACGCCGGCTGGCGCGAGGTGGCCGACACCGCGCTCGCGTTCGTGAAGCGGTTCGAGAGGTAATTTCGCCGGGCGCCCGGGTCAAACCGGGCGCCGCAATTCATTTGCTGCCTTCCCGACCTAGACTTGCACCCGGGTGGCCCAGGGGAAGTCCGCGACTCGCCTATTGGGGCGCGAGCGCGAGATCGCGTTCGTCCAGGATCTGATCAATCGCGCCGGCTCCGCCGGGAGCGCACTGGTGGTGCGAGGCGAAGCCGGCATCGGCAAGTCGTCGTTACTGGCGGAGGCAGCCTCACGGGCCCGCGAGCACGGAATGCTCGTGTTGACCACGGCAGGCGCTCAATCAGAGACGCATTTGCCATT